>Ga0172375_10008898_pt1 | contig 13376 bp, 12 predicted proteins | sample LakKiv1m_FD_114537 | JGI IMG/M metagenome (GOLD analysis project Ga0172375, IMG submission 114537) | Freshwater microbial communities from Kabuno Bay, South-Kivu, Congo - kab_092012_11.1m | ecosystem: Environmental > Aquatic > Freshwater > Lake | place: Democratic Republic of the Congo...
ACCAAGAACGATATACTGAGACTTCTCGTCTGAGCGATTCCGAAATACGGTCCATGATCAATGAGCGTGAGGCTGCGGGCAAGGAGACTGGCATACTTCACCGAGTACTTGCAGATCGCGAAGCCGGCCGCCACACCGGATCAGTATCAACACCCATGACCCACCGAGAAAAAGCTGATGCGTCTGATGCCCGAGCAAGAGCACACAATATTGATCCTCCACGACCAGGACGGAAAACTTACGCCGAGCGCTACAGTGAAAGCAGTGGAGCATCTTCAAGCTCAATTCGAGCTCAAATTGCCGAGCGACAAGCACAAGGGAAGGAAACCGGCGTTCTTGAGCGCATCCTCGCCGATCGCGGAGAATAAACAAATTAATGAGCAAAAATTATAGCGGCTTAACGCCGCTTTTTGATTTTAAAAAACCGCCATTCCTGGCAGTATTAGTAGTTGCTAGTAGTCAATTTTTCTGCTTCAAGTAGTCGAAGCGTCCCTCGATAAATATGCCGAAACCATTTCCTCCGGAAAGCGGAACCGAAAGGCCAACCGTGCCGTTTTTCTGAAACGAGATCCGCGCATTCAGCAAAATCAGATTGTCATTTATCTGACCCAGTTCAATCAGACCTTCCGGCTTCCCATAAGCTTCAATTCCTTTGTAAAAGGTAACTGATCGGGGAATCCATTCAATCCCAATTTCCTTATCCGCATTGCTGAACGAGTATTTGTCTTTTTCGCCTTCACCTGCCCAACGCCAACCGATTTCCGGACTGATAATACTTGGCTTCACTTTGGCACCATAGATATAGCGAACATAATCAACGCCACCGCCCAACACTTTATCGTAGGCATATCCTTCCCCAACCGAACCACTGATACTGCTGTATTTATTGAGATTAATGTTGGCGCGCGCATATGCCGCCGAGGGCTTATCCAGCGAAACGTCGATCATCAATCTCCACATCAATTCGGAGGTTAAAAAGTTGTCGCCATCCGCCGAGATATCTGTGGCGTCAAACTTGCCAATCTGACTTACATTAAACGAATGTCCGCTGTGGGGATTGGTAATGGTCGGGTTGTTGCCCTCGGCAACCACTGCCGCCGGGACACTGCCCTTGTCGATCCCGTTGAGTAGACTGAAGCTGCCCGCACCGATCGCCATCTGCGAGCGAAATTCTCCGGCATTGGCCGTGACCATGGCTGCCAGCAAAACCAAAATTGTGAACATGCGAAGCATCTTGCGCCTCCCCTTTTAGCGCGTAAATCGATTGCATACTGCAATCCAACTACTGGCGTAGTTGTTAGGTTCACTTTACTCTTTTACCAAGAAATGTCAATATGCCAGAGCATCTCACCGCCCATTCTCTTGATTTTTAACCAATTAAATGCTAAAGTATGGCCATTGCGCACTTTTGCGCTGAACGTTTACAACCTAGGGAGGTTGGCATGAAAACGCTAAGTCTTGTTTTGGCACTCATTTTGGCGCAAATATTGAGCGCACAGACGCTCAATAAATCATGGATCAAGGGGAGCTTGCGCTTGCCCGCCGAATTCGGTGTTAACTTTTTTATTCCTTACGAATCTAATAAACCGAAATTTACTTATGAAGAACTAGAACGCAAAATGGCAATAGAGCCACAAAATCCCAATTGGATTTATTATTACGCCTGTCTTTTGTCAAAAGACAATAAAGAGGCAAAGCCTTATTTCACCAAAGCAGAAACTCTCTTTTCTCTTCTAGAAAAAACTCGACCTTTGAGAGGTCAGGAAATTGCCAACTGGGCCGATAACAGCTCCGAAATTATTTATCTCGATGAGGCAATTAAAATCGCTGAGGATAGACTTGCTCAAAACCCAGCCGAAATTAAGAAAGTTTATTATTTACTGGTAGACAAATACACACAAAAAGCCTTTTTTGCTTTAATGGGAATTGACAAAATCCCCCCTGCAACTAATCTCGACTTGAATATTGATTTAATTGTAGAAACTTACAACCGCTGGCGCGACGAAGGCATTAAGCCCGATCTTGCAAAAGCGCAGGTTTTTGTAGAGCAAGCAAAAAAATATACCAAACTGGCCGAACAAGATCCAACTTTTGGTATGAACGACTATCCGGATCAAGATAATGCAGAAACGCAAATTTCCTTTATTGAAATTTTCATTAAAATGATCACGTCGGCCATGGCTAATGAACATAAAACTGATAAAGAAATTGACGAAGAAGCAGAAAAAATTTTTACGGATTTTCTAAAACAATTTTCTGAGCCAACAACCTATCGCCAGATATATATAAAAGAAAAAGCTAAAACCAATCCCGATATACAAGCTGCTTCGATTTTCTTTGATATGATTGCTAATTGTAAATTAAGCGATCTTGGAAGCGATAAGCCTTATTCAGCTCAAACCACAACAGCCATCAACAATGCCAAGCAAAAATACATCGCTATGACCAAGTCGGAAAAAACTAAGGCCTATGGTTACGACGGTTTAGTTGCCATTGATATGCTCTTAAACCGCCCGACAGAAGTAACCCTGATTAATGCCTTGTCTGCTTTAAAGCTCGATCCTCGCCCTGGGAACGCCTTTTCTTTCATTATTGGTGAATATCTACGAACCGGACAGTTTGAAAAGGTCATTGAACAAGCCCGTAAAAAAGCCGACAAAGACCACTCCGACAAGGCTTATTTAGCGTTATTAGTAGCCTACATTCTTAAAAATGATTATGCTTCGGCTCATAAAATTATTGTAGAAATTGCTAATTACCAAGAGGACTTTAAAGAGTATAAAGATAAAATAAATATTACCATTGCGGCTCTCGATATTCTTGAGGGTAAATACGAAATTGCAATCAATCGCCTGTTAGAAAGTATCAGAATATTACCAGACAATAATATTCGAGCTATTGCCTTATACGATGCGGCCTGTGCCGCACTCCTACAAGACGATTATACATTCGGTTATCGCTGCTTAGCACAAATGACTCTGTTTGTCGATAAGAAATATGAAATTCACCAAGATGAGTTAACACTCCTCATGATGATCCCTAAGTCCAAAATTCCCAAATTATAAATAGGCCTTCCACGGGCGGGCGCCCTCAAAGCGCCCGCTTTTTTAGTACACCTCATCCACCTTGGAGGTGGAAGAGTGGTTTTGCAGGTTTAGTTTTGGAGTGATTAAGCGAAAATTCCACCCTGGAAGTGGATGTGGAGGTTAAGGGCTATGAAAATTTTATTTTTGACGGTTTAGGATAGTTAGGCCGATTTGAAGATAAGTGGCGAAGGTGACCCAAATCAAATATGGAATTTGTAAATAAGAAACCCAAGGATAGTAGGGCCAAATAAAAACCATGGTTAAAATAATTGTCCCTAGTACAACCACAATATCAATCGAGGCTAATAAATTATTCATTAATTTAAATTGGAAATAAGTAAAAAACCCATTCGCCAATAAGTTAATGACAAATGGCAATAATAAAACTGGTGGAATATTTCCTTGGACCACTTTAATAAAAACAAAGCCATAAGAAATAATAATTAGCAAATACAAAACCGGCCAAATAATACCAAAAAGGTATGATGGCGGCGCTAACGGCGGCCGTTTATAATTTCGATATTTTTCTTGATAGTCCATCTCCCCTCGATGATTCTTATGTTATGTTAGCTCATTCAAATTTAGGAATATGCAAATTAGCTCTAATTGCCTCTTCATCATAGTAATTATTTATAGCAACATTCGTATTGAAGTAACCTGGATTGAAAATATTATTTGATAATCTGATAAGCCTTTTTGCGGAATCGGCTATTTTATACTTCTCTTCCTTGGTCCATTGCCACCCAAAAGGAATTGCCTTAAAATTTGATTCTAATTCACAAGATAAGTTTCGGATGACAGCTCTACACTCTAACTTTATTTCCCTGTCCGGATAATCTGATCCAGGATTCCCTGTTACATCGCCATAAAATTTAAGTTTATTGTCTATCTTTGCAATAGTTTCTTTGTATTTGTAAACTGGCTCTAAAATAAATTTTTCGATAATACTACCAAGAGTGTAAACAAGAGTACCAGCTAAAATAGTCTGAAACACTTGATTTTGCATGAGCTGATAAAACCAATTCATTTTACGGAATCCTCGATGATTTTTATTTATTATTTTAACTTAGACCGAGCAAACGCCAATTATTTTTATATTTGGCCGCAATTTTTTCATGTTCCTTGTTAATGTAAGGATTAAATGCGCGCATAGACGAATCGTTCCGCCCTGGTTTTCCGGCAAGCCACGCTCTGTGGTCATTATAAATAACTTTCGCAAGAACTTTTTGAGGGATTATGAAATATTCGGGAAGACTTCCGCTGCCTTTGAGATTAACCAGAACATAATAATGATTTTTTATCAGCGACTCAGTTTCGTCTTTTTCTGACAAACGCCAGCCAGAATTGTTTTCCGGCGACATAGTTTTTACCTGAATATTTACAAATTTTCCGGTTTCCAAATTAGTAGCTAAAATATCGATGCTTGGCGTGTTTTTTAAGGTTAATGTAGCCACAACTCCTATCTGCGACAGTTCCGCCGCAACAAAATACTCTCCTGCAATCCCAATAATTCCTTTTTTCATTTTAAAATCTCCTAGATGATTTTTATTTCTTGGCTCGTCCTTGATGGATTTTTATATGTTTAGCTTCAGAGTGGACCATGGTGTTTTTGCTTGTTGTTTTGCCGCCATCTTGAACTTCTTTAACATGATGAAGTACCTGGCCTTTTGGTAATTTCCCGCTAGAGTAGCCTTTCTTCATTAGAACTTCTTCTCTCTTCTTTGGATCGCGTTCTTTTTTAATTTGTGCTTTTGTTGGCTTTTTAGGCATTTTTTCCGCCTTTTAATAATTCTTCTATCTTTTTAATAACCGTGCTATGTTTATAAAGTTCACAATCGATTTTTACTCCACCCGCCCATAAAGACATCCAATCAGCTCCGTTTTTAGAAGTTAAAACTGCATTTGGGTGATTATTAAATTCATCAACTAATGTTTGCGGGCCCATATTTAAAAAAGTTAGTATCTTTTTTGAAAAATTATTATTTTGTTCTTCCAGAGCGAGACGATAATCATTAACTAAAATTTCCATATCTTGCCAACTATCTATACTTTTTTCCATTTTACACCTTTCTGGTCTTCTTTTTAACCGGTAATTTAGACGCGACGACCCGTCCATCTTTTAATTTCCTATAGCAAATAGCACCTTTTGCCTTTTGCCTAGCAGATTCCAATTGTTTGTCATCTTGAAAAATAACTTTAGCCATTTTAACCTTTCTTTTTGGGCTGGCAATATTGCTGCCAGCCCAATTTATGAGATTTATCTGTCTCCACATGGTGGCTTTAAATCTTCTCGAATGCTTGATTCAACTACACAACGGTCTTTTTCAGTATATCGGTCAGAAGGCATTCGCAAGATCGAAACATACAGGATGCCATCGCAATTTCTTGCCCAGCAATCTTTTCGATCATGATTTAATAAGCGTGTCTCAGCTTCTCCGGTTTGTCCAATATCCTTTAAATAATATTTTCCACCTGTTAAGCAAAGTATCGCATAAACACAGGCAAAATCCAGAAAATCGCAATTCTTTAATTCAACCGGAGCTTCAAAGGTATATCCACAGATATTCATAACAAGTCCTTTCTTTTAGACGTTAATTTATATCTGCCTTTTTGAAATCTATTGGTGCCTATGCTACAATAGATTTGTACACAAGAAAGGCAGAAAACTTGACGCCGGCTAGCGTTTTAAAAGTTTCTGCCTTTTTATAATGAGTTGAACATTGCTTCCTCCTATTTAATTATATTTAATCCAACACAATTGTTCTTCTGGTTTTTACAATAAATTTCGATTTGATTAAGCGAACTTCATCTTCTATTTCGCTAAAAATTTTTTCTATATCTTTTTCTGAGTAGCTATAAGCGCTTTTATTTGCACAATGGCCAAGAACTCTTAGTCGTTCTAAAACGATATTTGCTCTTAGTGCGGCAAGTCTAATGAAACGATCTCTTTTTGCTTGCGCAGAAAATTGGTTTTTTAGATTATTATCCATACCAACAATATACATAATTTTTAAGCTAATGTCAAGTAGGTCATCTTTTTATATAAATACGGTAATCTCCTTACAAAAAATGCCCCAAAGGGCATTTTCCCACTTATCTAAAAAAAATTATATACTTTGAGCTTTACTGATCCGATTCCAGACGAGGCGGCAGACGGCACGATAAACTTCTTTTCGCTCGTTTTCTGTCAGGCCAAGCGCATCAAAAACTATTTTGTCTAATTCCGCCCGATCAGGTAGTGGTTTGGGTTCTTGCGCTGAAATAGGAATATCTAGTTCAGGATTCAGACCAACTTCATTGAAGACAGATGTTATTGGCCTGTGTCTTAACCTATCAAAGGAGAGAAGCAGATCAGGATTATCAATTATCTGTGTATCTAAAAATAAAAGATTATTAGCCATTTCATAACGTGCATATTGCAGTATTCCCTCTCCTAGAGCAACTCTGCCCAACAGTTCCGTAAATAAGAATGAGACTGTTGAGTTAAGAAATGCAGCAATATTTTTCTTATGTTTTTGATACTTTGGATATAAAACCAAGCCGTAGAAGGTCTGGTCCTCTATTATGTCAAAATCAAGAAACCCGTAAAAAAAACGCTCATTAAAAAATCTGTTACATATAATATCGGCTGGTTTTATTTCATTGATTGAGTACCAAAATTTCCTACCACTCACTGAAGCAACTTGATTCCATGGAATGCCAGCATCAGTCTTCTGTCTCGCTTTTGTTTTTTGTTTCTCTCCCCAACTTACATAATCGAGAGCTTTATTAAATCCGCCTAAACTCAATTCCTCTTTAGAAAGATTGCAGCGAAAAAGCTGGTACTCAAGTTTGTCCTTGTTTGGAGAAATACAGTCGAATTCTTTTGAAGATTTAACAATAGGCAGAAGAAATATACTCTCGATTTTTGATGACTCGCTTTTATTTAAATAGAAAAACTCGTTGACTCCGGTTTTTATTGGATAGCGGACGGCCCCCAGCTTTTTAAGTTTGGTTATACCACCTTTTCCCTTCTCAACCAATTTCCAAAAAATATCCGGAGCCCTTAGGTATTTCCCCTCCCATTTATCACCTATATACTCTCCAGCCCCAAGTTTTTCTTTTGCTTCATTTTCAAACTCAGAACCTGCCTTTTCGAGCTTTTCATTGGTAATCGGATAGACTCGAAGCATCTCGTTCGAGGTAATCTCTTTTGCTTTTTCAATTTCTATTAGGTTTTCTGTATAAAGCATTTCTTCAAAAGGTTTTTTTAAAGCAACAAATTTAGTTATATGGTTTGGATCAACTTTTTGATTTTTTTCCGGAGCATGGATCAGAGAAATAATAGTATTAACATCAGCCGCTTCAAAACTTCTTTTAGCATGATTATCAATTATGAACTCAACTGGGGATCGATCTAGTAAGAACTTTTGCAGCCAAACTCCATAGCCGACATCTAACCATGAATTTGAACAAATGAATGTATGGATTCCGTTTGGATTTAGCAGCCTTAAGCCACGAATATAAAAATAAGTATAGAGATCTGATTGACCATTTATTTTTGACTTGGGCGGAAAATCGTTGGGAAAATCCAGTTTTACCATTTCCGAAAGAAGCGCCTTATATTCTTTTTTGTCTTTGATAGTACCAGTCGGATCTTCGATATCTTCTTGACGCACATAGGGAGGGTTGCCGATGATTACGTCAAAACCACCCTTCTCTCCAAATATTTCAGCAAATTCTATCCCCCAAACCAAAGGTTTGTTTCCACCCCTTAGAGCTTGCCTTTGTTCTTGAAGGTTATTTATTTCATCCTCTAGCTCTGTAATTTTATCTTTATCAAACTCTAACTCCGACTGAGTCTCTTCGGATATGCCAAACAAAGAAAGCTTTTTGGCATGCTTAGTATTTTTTATAGCTTTAATTTTTTCAGTTAGCTCTTTTATTTCTGAAAATATTATCTCTTCGTAAATAGCTTTTTCTCTTTCTTTGAGCTCCCAATCTTTTATTTTTGTCTGATTATCAAAGTATTCCAACTTCAAGCTTTTAAGTTGGGTGATTTTACCTTTTATTGTGCTGCTCAATGCAAGATTATGACCAGATATCGGAAATAACTTCGACCCGACAAGTTGAACCAATGAATCACCTTGTCTAACCTTAAATTCAAGACTCGGTAAAATAGGATCAAGGGAGTCCTTCAAGCTTTCCGGGGCATCGACAAAAAGAGAAAGCCAGAGTCGTAGTTGGCAAATCCAAACCGCCCACTCCTTAACCTCCACACCATAAAGCGTATTTTTGATAATCTCTTTTTTACGGTCATAGGTATTTTTTCCGTTTAGGCCATAATTATTCTTGAGCGTTTCTTCAACATCATCTAAAACCTGAATCATTCCGACCAAAAAGGCACCAGAACCAACGGCCGGATCACAGATAGAGATAGTTTCGAGTTTATCAAGAATTTCTTGTGCTTCTTTCGGTGAAAAGCTGCCGGACTTCTGATCTTCTTCTTTTTCACTCTCCTTAAAGAAAAGTTCATACAGATTTTTAGCTCTGACCTGGCAAGAAAGGTTTTTCTGAAGCCATTTGAGAAGGCTCAGCCGGCACATCAAATCTACTTCAGTTCTTGGCGTATAAACAGCACCATCTTCTTTATTAACCAAGCGCTCAAAAATTATCCCTAAAAATTCAGGGTTAAGCTGCAGATCTTCGTCCTCCAAAGAGTTCTCTTCGATAGTAAAGCTGTGGGAAAAAAGAAAGTCAAAAAACTTTTCGGTTTCCCTGTCGGGAATTATCCATTCCTTGTCATCATAACCATTTTTTTCTTTGAACAGACCACCGTTTAGATACGGAGCCATCTGTAAATCATGCTCCGTTTTTTCAGAAAATTCATTATTTTTATAAGATACTTTATGCCCTTGGGGGGTGTTTAGCGCTTCAAAAAATAAAGGCTTTAGCCAGCGACTGTAGAATTTATTTTGTCCAAAATACTGACTCTTGTATTCTAAAAAGAAGTTTTGAATGAAATCCTCATCATTACCAATCCACTTCTTTTTTTGAATAAAGCCGATAAATATGCTGCGAATTGTAAATAGTAATACAAAATCCCTGACCTTCTCGACCCGAGTATCGTTAATCTTTTCTGTGGCTTTAACTAGGGCATCAAAAATATCAAAAAATTCGTCATAAAACTGTTTGGTAACAGCCGTGAGAGAAAAAGCGCTTTTGATATCGTCTAAGCTCTTTATCTCTTTTTCACCGATTTGTTTGTAAAATGTTTTATTGGTTATCTTGGGATCAGAGCTGACGAAGTAGGTATATCGGCGAAAATAGTTCCACTGTCTTTTTGCTCCTATTGATTCTGGGTAAACCAAAGAAAAACGAAAATTTCCAGCTGGGTCGTAAAATATAAAAATACCGGCTGAGTAGCGATTCTGATTTTCAATAGATTTTAAAATGGATTTTGCTTTTTCATACTGGGCTTTTTTGCCTCGCCGCTCGGACAGCTCCTTTTCTCCTTTAAAAGTACAAATGAGAATACTTTCTGTTTCGCTAAAATTAATCTCTCCGATTTTTATTCCGTCTTTGAATTTGTCGTCGTTATACTGGGAGTAGCTTTCGTCTTTGGAGACAAACTGTCTGCTTTTTTCACGAAAAAAACGTTTGAATTTATCAATGGAAAAATCATTTACGATAGATTCGAGGATATGTCTAGTTTCATTCATCTTTTTTATTCTCTATTGCAATAATTATTTCTTTTTGCTGGGAGTTCTTGCCGTTTTTTTCTTCAACCAGATAATCTTCGCCCAACTCATCTTTAAGTGCTTGAATTTCCTTGATATTTTCCGGACTGAAGCCGGTGATTCTGCGCAGGGTATAATCTGCCAGTGTTCCATAGTTCAAAATATCATCTTTAAGCAGTCGAAGAAAATCTTTATAAGGCATTATTTGTTCTTGCGAATTCTGAATAAGAAAATTTAGTACATTGAGCGATTTTTGCTCTAGACTCTGTTCACTAACAATACCGGACCGAAAATCTTTAAAATCCTTGATTGTCTGATAGGCCTTCCAAAACTGATCGGTATTCCAGATGAGACTTTTCTCACTCGGGAAACATTTCACCTTCTCAAAAATATCCTCAAATGTGGTTTGGTAAGGCTCAATTTTTTCAGCGTCGGTTTTGGCTGCGTTTACATACATTCGGCCTTTTTTGAAAAATACCAGCAGCTCATTTTCCGTGAAGTGCTTGGCCACTTTAACTCTTAGGGGGTAATCATGCAAATTTTTTATTATTTCAGGATGATCATTGGTAATGTTTATGTATTCATTTAGAGCTTTGGTATAGAAACTTTCCTCCTCCAGCTTGTCCGGATTTTGCTGAACCTTATTAAAAAGTCCTGCCGGAGTTGGTTCTTCATCGACATCAAAAATTTTAGAATCCTCTCCCAAGGCCATATGAATCAAAAACATTTTATTGGCAGCTATCTCACGAGATTGGACTAATTGTGCGCCTTTCTCTGTGGGGAAAAAATTAACAATATAAAGATTATTGAACACTTTTTTACTGATACGGTTTATTCTACCAAGCCGCTGGATTACCCGAACCGGATTCCAAGGGATGTCGTAGTTAATCACCATGCCAGCACGGTTTAAGTTAAAACCTTCCGAAATTTTATCTGTGGCAAGAAGAATGTCATATTTATCCTCTTGATCGCCATACAAAGCATCAAAATTTTGATTGATTGAAGTAATTTTTGCGGGTGGCAGACCACCAGACACAACCAGCAACCTATCTCCAAATTTATCCTCTAGTGCTTTTTGCAAATAATTAATTGTGTCCGTATATTCCGAAAAAACGATCAATTTCCTTCTTGGCTCATTGTTAGCCGGTTGTTTTTCTAGCTCTTCAGATAGGTGCCTTAATAGACAGGTCGTCTTTGGGTCGTTTGAAACAAGATCAAGTTTTGAGAGGTGCTCAAGAATTTCCTCAAATAATTTAATATCAGAGCTAAGGTCATTCAAAAAATCCTCTTTGAATTTAAAATCATTTACCTTATACCGTTTGTGATTCTTGGGATATTCCCCCTTTTTAATTTTTTCATCATAATCTTTGAGATGGCTTTCAATTTCATCTGTATCTAAATTGTATATTTTTTCTAGTAAACCACGATCGAGAATATATTCGCCAGTCTTTTTGATAAATTCTAAACTATCGGCGGTAACTTTTTTAAAGTTTTTGATAGATTGCTCAAAAGACCCAAAAGAACTTTCAAAACGCTTAACCAATAACCTTCTCATGAAATCATACAAGTTGCGTTGTTGCTGCTTTTGTCTGTTTTCCTCTAAACTTAAATCTCCTTTAACTTCCGACTCGTAAACAAACGGCTGATATAGCGCCCCTTTAAATCTTCCGCCAAGGTCGGGATCGCCAAAATAACTCTCGATAATTTCCGAATAGAACTGTGATTGAGCCAGGTCTAATTCAAAAAACCATTCAACCGGATCAGCCACTTTAGAGAGTTCCATGACTTCATTTTTGTAAAATGGATTATTTTGCAAATCAAGTCTATTTCTTCTGATAGTAATCGGCTCAATAACATTTCTGATTTGTTTAGCCAAATATTGAGCTCGATTCATCACTTTTTTTAAATCAATTTTATTCTCTTCGAATAAGGTTTTGTAGTAACCTAGAGCAGTAGTTTTTTTAGCTTCATTGACTGAATTCCAGTACTTTCTAATAAAAGCCAGACGGTCAAAAATTCCTCTGAAAGATTTGAATTGATCAACAAGATTATTTTCTAACGTAATTGATGATTGCTTTGGGGTAATAAATAATTTTAGTAAAGATAAAATATCGCTTGGGTTATTATTGAAAGGAGTAGCCGTAAGCAAAATAACTCGTTTATTTCGGCAAATATTTTTCAAAGTTTCATAATCCTTTGTGTCCTGGTTTCTAAAACGATGAGCCTCATCTATAATCACGACTTCGATATCATTTGCCTTCTTAACAAATTCCAATGTGTTTTCAAGATCATGATCAGATCGGACTTCCCAATCATAAATACCAAATTGCTCTTTATACTTGTTCCAACCGGAATCTTTAGTACGGCTATCACCCATGAGACCGGGGGGGCATATAATTACACCCCTTTTTCTTAATTGTTTGGCAATCGCACAAGCGATGATCGATTTTCCCAGACCAACAACATCAGCAATAATTACACCGTTACTGTTCTCAATAATAGCAAGAGCTTGTTTTACTGCATCAAGCTGGTAATTGTATGGCTTGTAATTATTTTTTTCCAGTATTTTGATCAGAGTATCGCTGATTTCTTTTTGTTCAAAAGAGTCTAGGTATGTTTTGAGAACAAGGCAGAAAGCTTCAAATGGAGTAATATCTTTTACTAGTGTTTCCTTTTCGATAACCTCTATTAATTTCTTTTTGATATCTTCGAATTCAGTAATTTTTACCGCTTCCTGCCAAAGGTCATCGAAATAGTTTTCTGCTTCATTGAAGCCATAATCGCCGATCTCAACATTGAATTCGTTTTGCGTAGATAAGCCAGCGCTCGTGAGGTTGCTGCTGCCGGTGATAAAAAGATTTTTGCGGCCAATTTGCGACTCATCAAGCTTAAAAATATATAACTTGGCATGGTTAGGATTATAAGTTTTTCTGATAAGAAGTTTATCTTCACGAATTAACTCAAGAAAGAATTTGACCTGCTCATAGAAATCTTTCGTATCAAAATTTTCAGTGTTAAAAGATTTTTTTAGTGAATTAAAAAATTGGTAGATTTTATCCTCATCTGAGATCTCCTCTTCCTGCGCAATTTCTATGAGATCGAAATTTTTACGATCGACATTGAGACCAACAAGAACTTTCAGCTTAATACTTGGATTTTCTTTTAAGCTATAATAAAGCTCTCTGATACCAGAAAAATAAAAGAAGCCGACTAGAAATTTTAGTTCTTCACTGTTTTGAATTAATTGAGTTATGCGCTGCTTTAAATCGATGGTACTATTATTTGTAATAAAATTAGCCATAAGACCCTCAGAATATAAATTTATCCTTTTTTATTTTGATCAAATATTAAAAAACGATACTTATCGGACAAGGTTTGTTCGCCTCGAGATACTTAATAATGTCTCTTTTTTCATTGTCCGATAGATTCAGCGCCATTTCTCTCCTCTTTATTATTCTGGCAATCTTTACATATATAATTATAGGTTAATGTCCCAATCTGTCCATTTGCTCCAGGATTGTCTTTGTAATCTAAGTTTACAGGCTTACATCCTATCTTTTCAACTTCTTTG
>Ga0172375_10008900_pt1 | contig 13374 bp, 15 predicted proteins | sample LakKiv1m_FD_114537 | JGI IMG/M metagenome (GOLD analysis project Ga0172375, IMG submission 114537) | Freshwater microbial communities from Kabuno Bay, South-Kivu, Congo - kab_092012_11.1m | ecosystem: Environmental > Aquatic > Freshwater > Lake | place: Democratic Republic of the Congo...
CCATTCCACTGGTTCACGAACGGACATGCCATCGACGCAGTGCTAGACGCGGCACGGCCAGGAAACCTCTCCGGGATCAACTCGCCGAACAGAGACGACAAGGTGCGATCCGACCTACGAAATTTCGACGGTGCCCAGCCACAGGCACCGCGCAGGCGAAGGTCCACCCGCAGGATCAGAGCGCGGTGCAGTAAGCACTGACGGTAATCGCTGAGATCAAGGAATAGAACTTCGGGTGTTGTGCTCCCGGCCAGACTCTTGAAAACCACTGATGACAGGCGCGATGGCCCAATACTTTTCCGCGTCCTGTCGCGTGACCAGATTCCGGTAGTGGTTGTACAGGAGGTTGGTATCGCGATGTCCGAGTTGCATGGCCGTCTTGTTCTGGTCCTGATGCTTGGCCAAGTGGTAGCTCGCGAAGCAGTGGCGCATGGCATTGTGAGGCCATTCTTCGACCTCGGCACGCTTCAGGACTCTGTCAATGCTGCCTCGCCACTCTCCCTCGGTTTGCGGGGCAACCGGGCCGGAGTCCCGTTTGTGGGGAAGAAGCCACGCCCGCAGGTTTTCTGAGATGTCTACATGCCGGACCGACCGTTTCTTGGCGATGCTCGGCGGGACTGTGATGAGCCCGGCCTCAAGATCTACATACCGCCAGTCCAAACGTTGTATTTCCGCCGTCCTCAAGCCGGCAAAGAAACCGATGGTGAGAGCAGGGATCATCTCGGGTTCGCATGCGTGCGCTGCCTTGATGACGGCTTCGACTGTTGACTCACTCAGTATCTGCGGGAGCTTTTCCTCTGTGGGGCCACCGTTCCTGCGCCTTCGGCCGGTCTTTGAGGTGAAGGGGTTCTCAGCAACATAGTCATGCTCTATCGCGTAGTTGAAGAGCCCGCCAGCAACAGTCCGGTAGTGTCTCCTGGACAAATCGGACACTGGATCTCCAGAGGCGAGCCGAAGCGAACTGAGCCAGGAGTCGGCGTCGTGCCGGGTGATCGTACAAGCCAACCTATCGCCGCCAAAGTGGGCCACGATCCGGCCCAGTCTGTACTTGAGATCAAGGAGACTTCTTGGTCGAAGCTTGTTGGACTCCCCTTCTCGAACGTACGCTTCAACCACGTCCTTCAGAGGCATCCTGCCGCCCGCAGGATTGTTGTGGGCCACATAGAACTTCGCGGCAGCGAGAAGACTCGCAGAGCCCTTCAGGGCCGCCAGGGCATGGGCTGCGTCATGCAGTTCATCATCAGAAAGCGACAACGCCTTCTCACCAAGGTGCCTCAACCTCACGGTCTGTTTTGCTGCGTACTGCTCAGCCTCGCCCTTCGTGACGAACTGTTTCGTGATCCGACGCCCATCCACCATCCCGAGGTCGACGATCCAGTAGGTGTAGGGTGTGCCCTTGACTCTCGTGGTTCTTTCTCTTACCTTGACGCTCACGTTTCGCCTCCGTAAAGCAGGAGTCGTTCGTTCGGGGACAAAGCGTAGGCAAAAACGAGGCAAACGTCAATATCGCGCTTGGATCGCCGGCCCCAGAATGCTGGCAACGTATTATAGATGAAAACATTGCCCCGGTAGCTCAGTTGGACAGAGCAGCGGTTTCCTAAACCGCAGGTCGCAGGTTCGATCCCTGTCCGGGGTACCAGTCGTGAATACGAAAGGGAATTGCATGTCCGGGAACACGATGGAACGGATACTGAAGCGGCGCGTGCTGCCCGCGGTCATCATCCACAGCGCCGACGACGCACTTCCTCTCGCGGAAGCAATGCTGAAGGCAAACCTCGATGTCATCGAAATCACGTTCCGCACCGCAGCCGCGGAGGAAGCGATCCGACGCATCGCGGCGAAGCACCCCGACATGCTGCTCGGAGCCGGGACGGTCCTCTCGACCGACCAGGTCGCGCGGGCCGCGGACGCCGGCTGCCGCTTCACCGTCGCACCGGGCTTCCGCGCAGAAGTGGCCGCTGCGGCCGCAAGCCGGAAGATGCTGCACATCCCCGGCACAATCACGCCGACCGAAATCGAGGATGGCATGGCGGCGGGCTGCAAGCTGCTGAAGTTCTTCCCGGCGGACGCCACGGGCGGAGCCAAGACGCTGAAGGCGCTGGCCGGCCCCTACGGGCATACGGGCGTGAAATTCGTACCCACAGGCGGCATCAATGCGGCCAACGCGGGCGAGTATCTGGCCCTGCCGATTGTCGGCGCCGTGGGCGGCTCGTGGATGGTAGCCGAGAAGCTCATCAAGGAACGCAACTGGGCGGAGATCACCCGACTGTGCGCGGAAGCCGTCTCGGTCTGCGCGCCTGCAAGTCGATAGCCCCAGGAGAAGCGGTTTCGGGTTTCAGGTGTCAGGACGGACACGCTTGCTCATAAAGTGGTTACGTTGCCTGAAACCTGAAACCCGAAACCTGGTGTCTCAGGGGAGCGCGGCGATGGCCCGGCGGTACCTGCGCAGGGTGACGCGGATCTCGGACCGGCGGTTGCGGGCCATCCAAAGCGCGACGAATCGCTTCTGCAAAGCGAGCATCTCCTTGCGCAAGGCCCGTCGCGCCGCAGGCGTGTTCCTGCCGCCCGCTCCCAGCACGGTCAGCTTCCGGGCCGCGTGTGCAATCGTGTCTACCGCGAAGATCCAATAGGGAAGCACGGCATGCGGGTCCACGCCGGGCCGGCGCAGCAGATCGACAAACGCACCGCGAACCCCATCGAGTTGGCGTAGCGCCTTGCGGCCAAGCGCGGCGTCGAGCCGAACCGGCGCATCATGGCGGATCAGACCGTTGCGACAGGTCGAACCGCGCCGCCGTTGGGGAGCGAACAGGTCGCTGTCGGGCAGCGCGAAGAAAAGGTGATACCACACGCTCTGGTAGTGCCCGGCCACGGCGAGATGGGAAACATCGCCCAGGGTCCGGACTGCACGAGCAAGCCGGGGATCCGCTGACCCGAGGAATTCGCGGCAGAACCGGGCGGAATAGGTGCGGGCGTCGGCCCGACCGTTCCAGGCTTCCTCGGCGCCGAGCAGGTAGCCGTACCACGAAAACTCCATGAAGTTGTGGTGACCGCGGTCGCCCCAGTCGGTGTTCAGCAGGCCGGCGGCGCCGCTGCTTCGCGCCGCGGCGGCGAACCCGCGGATGTTGGCTTCACTCTCGTGCAGGCGGGGAAAGAGGGAGACCCATGACGACGTGCCGGGACAGGCGCAGAACGGCACACCGGCCTTGCGGAAGTCGGCAATCCGGACAAAGGGATGGCGGCTGTCGTACCCCCAGTCGAGGACGGTGACGTCCTTGGGGATCTCAGGGATCAGTTCGGGATAGTGGCGGATGATGTCGCCCCAGAACAGGATGGTCTTGCCGTACCTGGCGGCCAGGTCGCGCAGGCGAAGGACATGGTCGAGATAGAGGCGGCCGCGTCCCTTGCGCTGCGCAAGCCGGTGGCTCTGGCCCAGGCCGAGGTCCATGGTCTCGTCGCAACACACATTGAAACGCGATGACGAGAACAGGGGCAGGAACTCGGCGAACAGGGAGTCGAGGAAGCGGTACGTGCCGGGATTCGCGGGCGCGAGGGACCAGGCTTTGCGCCGCGCCCACTCGGGTATGGTGTGCGCATCGGGGCTGAGATACCGGCCAATGCCCCAGTCTTCCGCAAGATGCCGGTACTGGGGATGGCTCAGCACCGTGGACAGGTGTCCGAAACTGGCCAGGGACGGGACCAGTTCGATGTGCAGGCGCCGACAGTGTGCGTCGAGCGCGAGGATGTCGTCGGCCGTGAGCGGCGACTCGCCGCGCCCGATCGCGGGATGTCCGCGAAACCGGAAGGTGTGCTCGATATAGAGCTGCAGTTGGTTGATCTTGTGACGGGCCAGCAGTTCAGCCAGTTCGAGCAGGCGCTCCAGGCGCGGAACCCGGCCGCGGGTGACATCATAGTAAACGCCGCGCTCGGCAAAGTCGGGATGGTCCTCGATGCGCAGGCAGGGAACGCGGCCGCCGCATTGCTCCACGAGTTGCCGCAGGGTCTGAACGCCGCGAAATATGGCGGCGGCGTCCTGGCCGCATACGACGACGCCGGAGGGGCGGACGGAAAGCGTGTAGCCTTCCCGCGGCAGGCGAAGACGCCGCCGGACAAGCGAGACGTCGCACGGACCAGCCATGGCGGGCGCGTCAGCCGCTGTCGTGAATCCGGGCAAGAAGGACTGCGCCTCGCGCGCTTCATTCGCGAGCGTCCAGTCGGAGACGCCGATCGTGCCCTTGCGCGGAATCGTCCAGAAACCGCCGGTCAGGCGCAGGCGTTTCGGGTCAGGAATCAGCGCGGGCAGATGTTCAGGCATGGCGGCTTTTCTTACCCTCATGTGCAGCCGGCAGACTTCGGCGGAAGCGTTCTGCCGCCTCGCTCATGGAAGGCGCAAAACGCACACCGATACGCCGCTCGTCAGGACAATCGGTGTTGGCGAAGTGCACATGCACGGCGTCCGCTGGGAGAAGGTCGCCGGCCCGCTCAGCCCACTCGACCGCGCAGATTCCATCCGTCTCCGTGTACTCGTCGAGCGCCAGGGCCTCGACTTCACGGACAGATTCCAAGCGGTAAAGGTCCACGTGAACGAGAAGGCGTTGAGCCCTGTACTCGTTCATGATGACGAACGTCGGGCTGGTGACCGGCCGCTCAACGCCCAAGGCGCGGGCGACGCCTTGAACGAAGCAGGTCTTGCCGCTTCCAAGGTCGCCGTGCAGGGCAAAGGTCGCCCGACTGCCGACCGCCGCCACAAGCGCAGCCGCAACGGCCTGGGTCTCGGAGGGACTCCGGGTAGCGCAGGTGATCTCAGCGGAAGTGTTCATACGCCATTCGATCAATCAGCCGGCGCCCCTCCGGCGACTGCAGTTCCAGGCGTCCGACGCGGTCCGTGACCGTGCCGATCAACGTCAGCGGGGTTCGTTGAGTGCGCTTCCATTCCGCCATGATCCGATTCGCGCGGCCGGCCGGAAGGGTGACCAGGAGTTCGAAGTCTTCGCCGTCGAACAACGCGTGATCCAGGGCCGTACGGCGGGCGTCAGCCAGCCGGCGGGCGTCGGGAGAAACCGGCAGGGATTCGCCCTCGAGCACGGCGCCGACGCGGCTGGCTTCCATGACGCGCCGCAGGTCGGTGGCCAGTCCGTCACTGAGATCGATCATGGCGGTGGCGTGTCGGCGCAACCACGCGCCTTCCCGCAGACGCGGCGCGAAGCGCAGGTGCCGGCCGCCAATACTGCCGCCGAGTCGGCCGGTGACGGCGATACGGTCGCCGGGCCGGGCGCCGGACCGCAGCGCCGCTTTGCCGGCGGGCACGCGGCCGACGCCGAAGACGTGCAGTTCGAGGGACGTTCCGGCGGAGAGGTCGCCGCCGGCGATGGCCGTGCCGGTGCGCCGGGCCAGGCGGTTGATCCCTCGATAGAGATCGTCCAGGAGCCGGGCCGGGCGGTCGGGCGGCGCGACGACGTCCACCAGCGCCCACAGCGGCTCGCCGCCCATCGCGGCAATATCGCTCAAGACCCGGCCCAGCGCCTTGTGGCCGACGCCGGCCAGCGGCGTGCCGGACGTGAAGTGGATTCCTTCGATGACCGGGTCCGAGGTCAACAGCCAGTCGAACGCGACGCGCTTATCCGGGCGAACCACGGCGCAGTCATCGCCCGCGCCGACGGTCACGTCGGGACGGCCGGGAAGCCGGCGGCAGAGCCGGCGCAGCAGGGCGACTTCGCCGACGTCGGCCATTCGTTTCATGAGCGGCCTCCTTTCGGGGTGAATCCGCGCGGGAGCAGGGGCGCGAGGTGCCCGAGCAGTTCGGCGTCCAGGTCGCGGCCCTGAAAGCGCTTGAGCCGCTCGCGTTGAGCGGCGACGACGGCATTGCGCAGGGCTGCGTCACGTATCAGGCGGCCCATCATCTCGGCCACACCGGGTATGTCCTTGCGGTCGAAAAGGATTCCGGCTCCGCCCAACGTCTCCGGAACGGCCGCGGCGGCGTAGGCCATGACGGGCACGCCGTGCGCCATGGCTTCGATGATCGGGATGCAAAACCCTTCGTGCTCGCTCATGCAGAGGAAGACCGAGGCGGAACGGTAGACCGCGCTCAGCACGCTCTGCGGAACCGACCGCAGGAAGTGCACGTCGTTGAGCTCCGGATCGAACCCGCGCGCCTGGTACATCAGCATTGCCAAGTAGGGCTCGGTGCCGGCGAAGGATCCCGCGAAGATCAATCTCGCGGCCGACGCCACGCTGTGCTTCAGGCAGGCGAAGGCGTCAAGAACGTCGTCCAGCCGCTTGTTCGGCGCGCCGCGTCCGACGAAGATCACATTCGGGCGGCCATCCTGGAACTCGCGCAGGGCGCCGCGGTCGGGCGGCGTTTCGATGAGGCTGAAGTCGAGAACCAACGGCAGGACGGACGCCGCGCGGTAGCCCAGGGATTCCAGTTCGTCCGCGTTGAAGCGGCTGTCGGCCAGGTTGACCTCGGCCGCGCCGGCAAGGGCCTTGACCTGCTTCAGCCCCCTGGCCAGGGCGTATGCGGTCTGGGGGTTGATGGTCTCGAAATACGCCGGCGGCGTAACGTTGTGATAAAGGATGGCCTTGCGACAGTCGAGCGAGGGGAACACCTCGTTCACGGCCGAGCCGATCGAAAGGTGGAGCAGGACGACATCATCCGGCCGGACGCGCGCGGACGCTTCCGAGATATCGACCGCATCCCGCCGCAGTTCGGGCGGCACGTGCCGGGCCTCGCAGAAGATGGCGGAGTCGCAGCCCCAGGCGAGAAAGCGCTCGCGAAGCGCTCGCGCCTCGTTGCTGATGGCATCGCGCGCGGCATAGCCGGCGACAAATTGATGGATGGCGGGCGTCATTTGGCGGGCTTCTTCGGGGCAGCCGCCTCCCGTTTCAACGCATCCAGATCCACGCCTTGCCGCTTCAGTTTGTCGGCGACGGACTTCCCTTCCGGGTCGGCAATGAAACTGCGTTCCCAGCAGCGGACGGCGTCCTCCGTATGACCGAGCGCCTGGTGAGCGTCGCCGAGGTGTTCGAGGATGGTGGGGTCGCCGATGATGAGCAGCGCGGCGATCTCGAGCTGGTCGAGCGCGTCCTGGTACTTCTTTTGCTGGAAATAGATCCAACCCAGCGTGTCCACATAGGCGCCGTTTTCCGGGGCTTGCTTGAGCACGCGTTGGACGTAGGCGAGCGCCTTGTCGAGTTTGATGCCCCGCTCGGCCCACATATAGGCGAGGTAGTTCAGCACCTCTTCGTCGTCCGGGTAGTGAGTCAGGCATTCCTCGAAGACGCGCTCGGCATCCTCGAAGCGGCCGGCCCGTTCGCAAGCCGATCCGTAGGCAAGATAGAGCGGCTGACCGAGGCGTTCCACGCCCGACGCCTTGATCAGGCCGGCGACCCTGGCGAAGAGGTCGGCGGCTTCGGCATAGCGCTTGTCGGCGAAAAGCAATTGCCCAAGGGGATAGAGAATGACCGGCTGATCCGGCATCCGGCGATTGGCGGTCTCCAGCGTGGCCCTGGCCTTGGCGGGGTCCGCCTTGATCTGGATCATTGCAAGACGGACGAACGATTCCGCGACATTCGGATCCAGCTTGGACGCCTCGGCGAAAGCCGCGGTGGCCTCGGCGTCACGTCCGAGGCGGTCGTAAAGGGAGCCGGCCAGGAACCGGATCTCGGCCGCCTTGGGGAATAGCCGGCGTCCGGCTTCCAGTCGGCGGATGGCTTGCTCCGGCTCCGCATCCATATCGTACATCGCCAGTCGCAGGACGGCGTCGGGGACGCCGTTGGTGTCGCGCGAGGCAGCCTCGAAATGGAAGGTGGCCTTGGCGCGGTCATGACGTGTTTCATACAGAAGACCGGCGAGGTAGTGATAAAGCAGTTGCCGCGAAGGGGCGTTATCCGCCAGAAACTCAAAGCAGGCGATCGCGCCGGTTGTACCGTTGGTGGCGGCGCGGAGCCGGGCCTGATCGTAGCAATCCGCAACCAGGAGTTCGGGATTGCCGGCTTTCTTGAAACCGCGCTTCAGGACCTCGAACGCGCGGGCGTCCTCCGAACGGGCGAAGTGCAAATTCGCGAGCCCGACCCAGACGACCGATTCTCTCGGGTCAAGTGCGAGCGCCCGGTTCAGGGCGTTGATGGCGAGGTCGCTACGGCCGACCAGTTGGCTGATCGTGGCCAATTCGACCCATGCCTGTGCCGAATCCGGCGCCGCGCGACAGGCTTCCGCCAGTTCGGCGATCGCCTTGTCCGGATCGCCACGGCGAAGATAGCCGATGGCGGCGCGGTAGCGGAGTCGCTGAACCGATGGGGCGCGATCCGCCGCGGCCAGGAAATTGCTGATGGCCGACTCGGATTTTGGCCCCTGAATGGTCTCGTCCAGAAGCCCCTGGCCATAGTGGGCCAAGGACTCGACGAAACGACGGTCCTTGTCGGCAAGACCGAGCCCGGCGTTTTCGTACGGCAGGTCGGCGGCCGGCCGCGCGCCCGGGGTCCGGCAACCCGCCAAAGCCAGCAGGCAGAGGCAGATTGCCCTTCGGAACCCCTTCATAAGCACGGGCCTACTTGTTCTTGTGGCGCAACGCCTTCAGGCGTTTCTCGTACTTGTGCTTGGCCATCTTCTTGCGGCGCTTCTTCTTGATCGAGCCCATGCTTACCTCCTGCTTTCCGGACAATCAGGCAATGACTTTGTTGAGCGGCAATTCGATGATCCCCTCGGCGCCCGCCTTCTTCAACTTGGGAATAATCTCCCGGACAACCGCTTCCTCGACGACCGACTCTACGGCGATCCATCCCGGTGTGTCAAGTTGGTTGACCGTCGGCGCATAAAGGGACGGCAGGATGCCGGAGAGGGTCTGCAACTTGTTCTTGGGCGCGTTCATCTTGAGCAGGACCTTGCTCTCCGCGGCGATCGCGCCCTGAAGCAACATCGCGATCTGCTCGACCTTGCCGCGCTTCCATTCGTTCTTCCAGGCCTTCTGCCCCGCGATGAGGCGGGTCGTGGACTCCAGCACGGTCTCCACCACGCGCAGCTTGTTCGCCCGCAGAGAGGAGCCGGTCTCGGTCAGTTCGACAATCGCATCCACCAACTCCGGGGCCTTGACCTCGGTCGCGCCCCACGAGAACTCGACTTCCGCCGAAAGCTTGTGCCTGGCCAGGAATCGCCTGGTGATACCCACGGCCTCGGTCGCGATCCGCTTGCCTTCCAGATCCTTGACCGCGCAGATCGGCGAATCCTCCGGAACCGCCAGCACCCAGCGAACCGGCCGGAAGCCCTGCTTCGCGTACATCAGCTCGCAGACTTCCTGGACGTCCGCCCCGCTCTCGTAGATCCAGTCGTAGCCGGTGATGCCGGCGTCCAGCATGCCGCGCTCGACGTAGTGCGCAATCTCCTGCGCGCGGATGAGCCGCAGATCAAGCTCCGGATCGTCCACCGACGGGAAGTAGGAGCGCGATGTCGAGCGGATGCTGAAGCCCGCCCGTTTCATCATGGCAAACGTGCTTTCTTCCAGGCTGCCCTTGGGAAGCCCGAGTATTAGCTTCTTCATCTTCAACGTCCTCTGCGGTTCTTGTGCCGTTTCCAGCGGGCGGAATCGTAAGGCATTGCCCCTGCCGCGTCCACAGCAAAGGCTCACTCGGCGACGACCTGGCGGCCGTCCACCCGCAGGCGGCCCGCGGCCAGCAGGCGCAGGGCCTCCGGGTAGGCCTGGTGTTCTTCCACCTGGATCCGCGCGTGCAGGGCTTCCGGCGTATCGTCCGGCCGCACCGGCACCGCGCGCTGAACGACGATCGGCCCCGTGTCGGTTCCCCCATCCACGATGTGGACCGTGCAGCCCGTGACCTTGACGCCGTACGCCAGCGCCTGTTTCCACGCCTCCAGGCCCGGGAAGGCCGGCAGGAGCGAGGGATGGATATTGAGGATCCGCTGGGGAAATGCGCGCAGCAGTCCCGGCTTGACGATGCGCATAAAGCCGGCAAGGACCACGACCTCCGCGCCGTAGCGGCGCAGGGCGGCGATGCATCGCGTTTCGCCCTCGCCGTCGAGCTTGGTCTTGAAGGGCGACGCGTCAACGTACTCGGCCGGGATGCCGTGCTTGGCGGCCCGCTGCAGAATGTAGGCGTCCTTGACGTCCGCCAGTACACAGACGATCCGCGCGTTGAGCGTTCCGGCTTCAATCGCCTCGATGATGGACTGGCAGTTGCTGCCCTTGCCCGAACCCAGCACCGCGATGCGCAGTGGCGCCTTCTGATCCATGAGCGTGTCCTCCCCGGCTCTACAGCCGGACTGGGAGGACACGCTAGCAGAGCCGAAGTTGATTTCCAACCGCCAATCTGTAATCTTCACCCGGTCGGCGCTCTGGGCGGTTAGCTCAATTGGCAGACAGCGGGTCTTGAGGAATGAAGTACTTCTACACCTATGTGTTGAAGTGTTCGGACGGGGAGTTGTACTGTGGCTCCGCTGACGACCTGCGCCGTCGCCTGCGCGAGCATGGAGCGGGACAGGTCGAGTCTACACGCTTCCGTCTGTCGGCTGACTTGGTGTATTTTGAAGGATGTCTTTCGCTGGACGCGGCCAGGAAGCGAGAGCGTCAGTTGAAGACTGGATTTGGGCGTGCGTACTTGAAACGACGCTTGAAGTCGCAGCCGGGCGGTTAGCTCAATTGGCAGAGCGCCAGCTTTACACGCTGGATGTTGGGGGTTCGAGTCCCTCACCGCCCACCACCCAGAGGCAGAGCGCCAGCTTTACACCCGCCCGCATCGCTACGCGAAGCGTTGCGGGCGGGCGCTGGACGCTGACCGCGAAGGTGTGGAACCGACGCTTGACCGGAAAGACGCCGTTTTGTACATTATGTGCAGGAAAGGAGAAACGACGCCATGACGACACTGAGCATTGCCGAAGCCCGGAACAACCTTGCGGACGCGATCAATCGCGTTTCTTATGGGGGCGAGCGTGTTGTCTTCGCCCGACGGGGCAAGCCGGTTGCCGCCCTGGTATCCGCCGCGGATCTGGCATTGCTGGAGCAGATCGAAGACGACGAGGACATCCGCGCCGCCCGGAAGGCCCTGCGCGAATACGACCGCGATCCGTCGAGCGCAATCACACTTGACGAATACATCCGTACCCGGAACCCGCGCAAGTGAACCACCGCGTTACGTTGTTGCGAGACGCGCAAAAGGCGATGGACAAACTGAACGCCGACTTGCGCGGCCGCATGCTTCGCGCCATGCGCCTACTGGAAGACGATCCGAGGCACCCCGGCGTTGTCAAGTTGGCCGGGCCGGAAGACCTCTACCGCGTCCGCGTGGGCGACTGGCGCATCGTGTATGCGATTCGGGACCGCGAGCTTGTTGTGATCGTCATTCGCATCGGGCACCGCCGGGAGGTGTATCGCTGACAACAACGAGAAGTCCCTTCACCGTATGCTGTCCCGCCGTGGGAATCCAACGGCCCGGACACTGGCGAAGATTGTTGCCGCCATCCGTGAAGACATCGGCTTTGTCCCCCATGTGACCGTAGCCGTCGCCTAGTTCAACGTCTCGCCGCCGACCGCTGGGACCCGGCCGGGACTCCCATCGCCTCCAAGATCTTGACCAACTGACCCGATCGAATGCGCGGCGGGGTGTCGAGTTACCTCCCGCCCCCCGTGCGCTACTTCGCCAAGAATCCCAAGCGTCCGGTTGGCCGGCAGTGGGGCGCCATTGCAGGCCAGCCGAGGATTGACACCGGCACGCCGCCGTGCAAACTTCTGCGGAAAGGGACGGGCAATCAGACTATGAAACAAAAGCGAATACTTATCCCCACCGAGGGACCCGAGTCATGGAAGCGTTTACTCGCTGAACCAGAAAAGCACTGGCAGCCGGGATTCTCAGCAATGTCCACAGCGTTTTCATGGGAGAACGCCAATGGCCTGCCGAAGGAGATCGCCGCGCTCTTTGTGCACGCGGAAGAACCAGCGATACAGGATGCAACTCTGGCTATTGCGATCCCTGAGTACAAGGTCGGACTCGCCGGTGGTACGCGTCCCTCACAGAACGACGTATTTGCCGTCCTTGCGAGTTCTGGCGGACTCATAACCGTCATGGTTGAGGGGAAGGCCAGGGAGAACTTCGACAACTTACTGGGAGACTGGAAGAAACGCACATCGCCACAGGGCGTGAAGGCGAGACTCGCCGACATTGCGGAGCACATCGGATTATCCTCGCAGATTCCCGATGAGATTCGATACCAACTGCTGCACCGGACAGCATCGGCGGTCATCGAGGCCAGACGATTTCGCGCCCCATTCGCGGCGATGATTGTTTAGTCTTTCGTATCGGATGACAAAGAGAATCACTACGGCGACTTCTGCGCGTTCCTTCGCCTTTACGGCAAGACAGCAACAAAGGGTAGGCTGATTGAATTGACGGTGTCCAAGGGTTGCAGACTCTTTGCGGCCTAGGTCCAGAGCAAACCGAAATAGAGAATGCCCAAACCATCGCCTTACCGTACGGCTCACCCGGGGCGGGTTCATCGTCCGGTCAGGCGTGACGTTCAGGCACACAAGACAAAGGGGGGGACGGGAATGAGCAGAACAGGAATGGTCGTGGCGTCGGTAGTCGTTACGGTCGCAGGAGCAGCGTGGGCGCTTGATGACACGCAAGACAATCGCAGCAAACAGGCTGACCGCTATATGGCGGCAACGCCGTTCAAGGAAACGTTCCAAGACTCAGCCGAACAAATGGCGAAGAATCTCCCCACAGAGCAACGGAAGGCATTCAAGGAGTTAATGACCAAGCACCTTGACATCCCTGCCTTAGAGAAAACCATAAAGGAAGGATTGATCAAGCACTTCACAGCAGATGAGCTCAAGGCTCTGGCTGATTTCTATGGTTCTCCTGTTGGCAAGTCCGCCTTGAAGAAACTGGGCGTGTACATGGCAGAGGTCATACCGTCGATCCGGGCAGAAATCATGAAAGCACAGGGCAAGGCGAATCGGGAGTTGTCAGTAGACACGGAGAAAAAATGACCGAACCAGCGCAACCAAGGTACGGTTTCGCCACCACTGCTGCGCGCCGGTCAACGCCACCTCTCTTCCCCCGAACCCACGGCTCGTCATGCCGGCTTCATACGCACGCGCCGCGATAGCAGTCCATCGCCCCCCCTGGCCAGTCCCGCTGGCCAACCGGGCGAAAAGGAAACGGGACTCCCGCGGCTCTCGGAATCTTTGCCATCTGGCGGTCAGTGTCAACAGCCGTAGGTTTGACTCGGCTGGGCTCATATCCTCTTTGTGTACGTCTGCAACGGAACGGACGATAGTATCCCTTCGGCAGCCGTGTGTGACGGCTGAGCCCCTGCGGGCGTAGATTGGCCGCCATGGAAGGAGCACGATCCATGGCGACGAACGGCAGCAA
>Ga0172375_10008902_pt1 | contig 13372 bp, 11 predicted proteins | sample LakKiv1m_FD_114537 | JGI IMG/M metagenome (GOLD analysis project Ga0172375, IMG submission 114537) | Freshwater microbial communities from Kabuno Bay, South-Kivu, Congo - kab_092012_11.1m | ecosystem: Environmental > Aquatic > Freshwater > Lake | place: Democratic Republic of the Congo...
CATATCCTGCATCAGGAAAGGATTGTGAAGATCCCGCAGGGAAGGGGAGAGGTAACGGCGGGCATTGTCCGGATTGCAGATATCGCGGCTCTCCAGAATCCGGCAGATGAGCGGACTGAGCCCCAGCTCCCGGACCAGCAGCTCCTGAACATCCTGATTTTCCTCCCGCAAGCGCCAGCGGGTCGTGGGAAGGGTTTTTGCTGCGGTCATTTTATCGTGCACCTTTCATTAAACCCTGCATTTACACATCTACACATGGGATCATATCAAGGTGAAACCGGTTGTCAAGGAGAGAATTCCCCTTCTTAATGATTGAAATTTTCGCGGCGAATTGTTATCAATAACATGCATCACAAGAGAACAGCGAAATTGGTGAATGGAGGACTCATGAAAAAGTGGATCGGTTTCTTATTTCTGCTGTTTGCGATTCCTGTGCTGATGGGGATGGGGTCCCTGCAGGGAACGGCGTCACCGGAAAAGATCCCCATACCCGTCAAGAAGTATACCGCCGTATTTGTTGATCAGATGGATATCGCTACGGAATGCAGCGAGGCCAGCATCGAAGGGACAACCTTCCTGGAAGGGAAAAGGGGGGAAGGAACCTTCACCATTTCCTGTGATAACATTGACCAGATATCGTTCCGCATGAATGCGGAGAGATTGACCGGCATGGTGAAGCTTCGCGATGGAGGAACGTCCGAGTTTACCCTGAATAAGACCCAGAAGGCCTTTGGCCGGACGAAGTACGGCACCTTCCAGATCAAGCTTTCGGATTTGAAGAAACTGGTGATCCGGACCGCGGCGCCGCGGTGAGATCAAATTACAAAGGCCGGAGCGGCCTGATCGAGCCGCACCGGCCCGCAATGGTTTCAAGATCATCCCGCTTCAGACGGCCTTTTTGAGAAAGCCCGAACGGATGCACCGGGTACAGGCCTTCACCCGCTTGACCTCTCCCGACTTGCCGTCGATGCAGCGGATCTTCTGAAGGTTGGGGTACCATGTCTTCGTGCTCTTGTTGTTTGCATGACTGACCTTGTGACCCTTCACCGGCTTTTTGCCACATATCTCGCAGATTCTCGACATATCCAAACTCCTCTCTGAAATGCTGCCGGTACCTAAACCAAATCCAGCAGGAATGCAAGCATTTTTTGACGACTTCGTAAAAAGTCCATATGCTGCGTTGCGCTTCCTCCTTCGTCGTTGAGGCGTACACCAAAGTACGCCTCACTCCTCTGGATTCAGGCGCCTTGCCTCTGGAGCTTTTTCCGAAGCCGTCATCTTTGACGGCTCGTTTTTCATCAAAGGAGGCTGACCCGTGGCCTCCAGGACCCTCATCCAGATGTTTCCTCCCGGATCGACCCGGGTGCCGGAACGGATGATCCTCAGAGGAATATGCACATATTCGTCCTTCATGAGGCCGACGAGCATACCTGTTTTTCCGGCCATGCCGGCGTGAACCGCATATTGTCCGAGGGCGCCGCAGTACATACTGTCACTGGCGTTGGCCGGAACACTGCGGATCATGTAACTCGGATCGATGTACTTCAGGTTGATCTCTAATCCTATTATTCTGAAGTATTCTTCGATGGTTGTCTTTAAAAAGACCCCGATATCGAGCAGACGGGGATTCCCGGAGGCATCCGTTTCCATGGGCTGGCCCGCCCGCCGGATGTGCTCCTGACCGGCACCCTCGGCGACCAGGATCACGCAGTGCGAACGCTCCCGCAGACGCTTCTCGACGGCCTTGAGAAAACCATTCTCCCCCTCCAGATCAAAAGGCACCTCCGGGATCAGGACGAAATTGACATCGGTCTGCGCCAGGGCGGCGCCGGCGGCAATATGGCCCGACTGGCGTCCCATGATCTTGACCAGGCCGATTCCGTTAGGGGCGCCCTTGGCCTCGACATGGGCGCATTGGATCGCCTTGACCGATTCGGAAATGGCCGTATCGAAGCCGAAGGTCTTCTGAATCAGGTTGAGGTCGTTGTCGATGGTCTTGGGGATGCCGATCACCCCGATATTGAGACCCCGGCGCGTGATCTCTTCGGTGATGCATTCGGTTGCCCTCATCGTGCCGTCTCCCCCAACACAAAACAGGAGATCCACGTTCATCCGTTTGAGGGCATCCGTCATCTCGCCGATGTCCTGGCGCCCCCGGGACGAGGAAAGAATCGACCCGCCGACGGTATGGATGTCCTTGACCACGTCCGGCGTCAACTCCATGATGGGATGGTGGAATTTCGGGATCAGGCCCTGAAAACCATACCGGATGCCCATGGTATTCCGTACACCGTATCGGTGATAGAGTTCCATCACGAGCGACCGAACCACATCGTTGATTCCGGGGCAGAGGCCTCCGCAGGTGACGATGGCGGCCTTGGTCTTGGACGGATCGAAGAAGATCTTCTCCCGCGGTCCCGCCACTTCCACGGAAAGGGGCAACCCGTCCGGACCCTTGAGATGGTCGTACTGGTGGAGGTAGATGTTGAAGAGGAGCCTTTTGCTATCTGGCGTGAAATAACTGACATTGACGGGAGAAGGGATCGCGCACTCTCCGAGGTTCTGAATGCTGAAGTCATAGGAAATATTCTTGTCCATGATGTTAACTCCCCTGTTCTGTGCGGAATGCGGCGTCCATGCCGGCGAGGATCTCGCCCTCAAAACCAAGCCCCGCCCTCAAAATACCGCCGGTCAACAGCACATTCGGGATCCGAGTCCGGGAGGAAAGGGTGTTCATGCCGAAAAACGGCCGCCTTCGTGTCCGGTATTTCCGGTTGACCATTTCCTGATATCTCCTCGAGAGAAAAATCGATTGATCCACACGGAGATAATCCATGTTATTCCGCAGAAACGGCAGAAATTCCTCCAGCGAGTCGATGATGTCCATTGCCGCGTCTTTCAGTTCCTGATCATTGAGACGCAGCGGTGAATCCGCAAGGTAAACCGTGGCCGAGATCGCCCGCCGGCCCTCAGGTGCGCAATCGGTTTCGCCCTGAAGACTCGTTTGCAGAAAAACAAGGTCGCGGTTCGTCACGGACCCCGTTCCATCCCGGACCACCACGACATAAGAGGCCATGCTTTCCGGAAGCCCCTCCTCATGGACGCCCATATGAAGGCAGAACGGATAGGCCACAGGACGGATGGAAGCGAAGCGTCGGTTCGGTCCGGGAAGAATTTTCCGACCGGGAAGCAGGAGCTCTAACTTTTCCCACTGTGCGCTGACAATGAGCTTTCTCCCGCGCAGGGTAGAGGAAGAGCCTTCGCACTCCAGATCCACGGTGATTTCCGGTTTGGTCTCCATGCGGATGATGGAACACCCATCCATCAGGACGCCGCCCTGCTCCGTAAATGCACGGCGCAGGCGGCTCATCCAGGCGATCATTCCTCCGCGCGGGTAAAAAAGACCCCGCATGGGAAGCGAAAGGAGATATGCTGCGGACAGAGGGAATGGATCACCGTCCATCTCCAGATGGGACAGAAAATTCAGTTGGGCCTCCACCACCCTCCTGAATGCGTCATCCTTTCCATTTCTCCGTATGACCAGGGAAGAACGACCCGCAATCGCGGCCGGAAGGCGCGCCAGTAGGCGGATAATACCCCCAACCACGCCAGGGCGCCCGGTTTCGTTTTCTGCGATCCAACGTTCGACCAGACTGCCGGCCTTCGAAACGGCCCGATAGAAACGATTGATCTCTCGTTCCTGCCCGGGAAATTCACGAATCAGATCATGGATCAACCGCTCCCGGTTCGGGAAAAGGTCCACCCGATGACCGGAAAGGATCACCTGAAATGCCGGATTCATGAGTCGGTTCGGGGAAATGTCGTCATCAGTGGGCAAAATGTTCCCGAGAATACGGAAAAAGATCTGTCGATCCGCCAGTCCCGAAAGGGGTCTCGGATCAAAGGGAAAGGCGTATCCGGCCTCCCGATACGCCATCTCCGGATTCCCTTCCATGACCAGGACCGTTTTCCGACCTTCCCGGACACAGGTCAGGGCGGCAATCAGAGAACTCAGATCCCGGCCTATGATGATCGTATCGTACATATTTGAACCCATCCGTACTAGGGAATGAACCGTTCGGGCTAACGAACGGGACCGACCGGGGACATGATGCCGCATCGTGTCCCCAAAGACTAATAAAAGGTCAGAGGTGGATTGTGCAGCGCTTTTTCCGTCGTCCGGCAGACATTCCGGATCCGGACTCTTCGGCCTTCGATCTCGATTCTTCCCTCCGCGTAATACTGAACGGCCTGGGGGTAAATCCGATGTTCTTCCTTCAATATCCTTGCAGCGAGGCTTTCGGCGTCATCCTCATCGTACACCGGAACAACGGCCTGGATGATGATCGGCCCCGAATCCACCCCTTCATCGGCAAAATGGACGGTACATCCTGAAAACTTGACCCCGTAATCCACGGCCTTCTGCTGGACGTGCGTGCCGGGAAACGCGGGGAGAAGCGCCGGGTGGATGTTCATGATCCGCAGCGGAAAGGCCCGGAAAAATTCCGGGGAAAGGATCCGCATGAAACCGGCCATGACGACCAGCTCCACACCGGCGGCATTCAGGATCTCAATCATCCGGCCGTCAAAGAGTTCCCGGGAAGCGAATTTGCGATGATCGACCACGACGGTCGGAATCCCGTGTTTCCGGCATCGTTCAAGGGCAAAGGCGTCGGGATTGTTGCTGAGTACAAGCCTGATTTCCGCATCGAGCGATCCCTGATCGATATGGTCAATCAGGGATTGAAGATTGGAGCCGCTTCCCGAAACGAGAACGCCGACGGAGACTTTTTTCACCATGACCGCTTCCCGACCGTAAAAAAAGAAAGGTGATCCGTTTTCTCTCGAAATCCCTATACTACGATACAAAGGAGACCGTCGGCTGATCGTTTTCCCTCTTTTCAATCACACCAAGATCGTAAGCCTTCTCGCCTAACTTTTCCAGTCGCTCCAGGATTTCAGCATGGTCCATCTCGGCCACAATGATAATCATACCGATCCCCATGTTGAACACCCGGAGCATCTCTTCCTCCTCGACGCCTCCCAACCTTCGGATCAGATCGAAAATGGGAGGCACGGACCAGCTTCTCTTACGGATAACGGCCCGGCAGGGGCCGGGTACGATTCGGGGGATGTTGTCGATAAAACCGCCGCCGGTGACGTGGACAATCCCCCGGATGTTGAAGTTCTTGATGAGATTCAGGACTGATTTCACATAGATTTTCGTGGGTTTGAGAAGCGCGAGCCCAAGGCATTCATCCAGGCCTTCGATCTTGTCTTCCGGATGGAGCTTCCCCTCCTCGAACAGAACGCGCCGTGCCAGGGAAAAACCGTTGCTGTGCAGTCCCGAAGAGGCGATCCCGATGATCCGGTCCCCGACACGGATTTCGGAACCGTCGATCAGTTTGTCCGCATCGACCACGCCGACGCAGAAACCGGCCAGATCATACTCCCCGTCCGGATAGAATCCCGGCATCTCCGCCGTTTCTCCACCGATCAGGGCGCAGCCGGCTTCCTGACAGCCGCGCACAACACCTTCCACGATCTGAACCGTCGTCTCAACGTGGAGCTTTCCCGTCGCGATATAATCCAGAAAGAACAGGGGTTCCGCCCCCTGGACCACAACATCGTTCACGGACATGGCGACAAGATCGATACCAACCGTATCGTGTTTGTCCATCATCTGCGCGATCTTCAGCTTGGTGCCCACTCCGTCCGTCGAAGAGACAAGCACGGGATCCCTGTTTTTACTGATATCCAGATGAAAGAGACCGCCGAACCCACCGATACCGCTCATCATCTCCCTGCGCGAGGCGGCCTTGATCAAGGGTTTGATCCTCTCCACGAAGGAATTCGCCCGATCAATATCGACCCCTGAGTCCTTGTATGTGATCTTTTTCTTCATGTAACTCCCGTATGATTTACGCCTGTGTCCAGACCAAATGGATACCCAACCCCTGAACGATGCCGGACGATAGACGATTCGGACATGTGCAGCACTTCCGCTCCCTGCGAGGAAAGCGCCTTCTTCTAACCTAAGTTCCCTTGGAAGTCAATTCTTTCCTTGCGAAAGAGAAGAATGTCTGCTAACAGAACAATCGCTTTCTATCCGATATTATTATATGATTTATCTCGATACCTGAAGGAGACGCCCGATGGAATCCCTGGATAAAATCGTGGATAAAATGGAGGCCCCTCTTGCCTTTGCAATGGGGGACTCCTATAACCGCCTGTCCCTGATCAAGAATCTGGAGACGGTCATGACCTCGCTCCTGCGACACCTGAAACAGGGAATCGGACGTGAAGAGCAGCAATTACGGAAGGATGAACTCGACGGACTGTCTGATACGCTGCTCAACCTCTTCGACGGTTATGACGCCCTGCCGCAGGAACAGAAAAGGGATCGGCTTTCCCGTGCGACCCTTCTGCTGTCCAAACTGAAAACCATTCTGCAAAACGCATCGATGATGGAGGGGGAAAGCGGACGAAAGACAGGAACGGAGGCGGGGAGGAATGCCATGGATGTTCTCTCCCGGCCGGTCCAATTCATCCAGGGGGTCGGTCCGCGGATTGCCGCCCTTCTCGCCAGAAAAAACCTCTCCACCGTCGAGGAGCTGCTCTATTTTCTTCCACGACGGTACGAGGATCGCCGGACGATTTCCCGGATCGCGGAAACGGTTCCCGGGATTCGCCAGACCGTCGTGGGCCGAATCACACGGGCGGATGCCCGTTTCTACGGCCGGAGAAGAATCTTTGAGGCGATCGTCGATGACGGCTCCGGAATCCTCAAAGCCAAGTGGTTCAAAGGACGCGAGGCCTTTCTGATGGACGCCTTCAAACCGGAGGCGCGGGTCATTCTCACCGGGGAGATCACCGGATTCCCCTTCGACTGGGAAATGATCCATCCCGATTTTGAGATCCTCAATGACCAGGATGACCAGCTCCTCCATTTCAAGAGAATCGTCCCCATCTATTCGGAAACGGAAGGGCTGCATCAGAAAACCCTGCGACGGATCCTGTGGAAGGTGGTCCGCGATTTTGCCCATCTCGTACAGAGCCCCATCCCCGATGAGATCTGCCGGAAACGGGGTCTCGTGGAAATCCGGGAGGCCGTCCGTCAGGTCCATTTTCCCGGGAACGATCAGAAGATGGACCTCTATCTGGAGATGCGTTCGGACGCCCACCGGAGGCTGATCTACGATGAATTCTTCTTTTTCCAGCTCGGCATGGCCTTAAGAAAGAGGGGGGAGGTCCTCGAACAGGGGATTCCCTTCCGGACCAATGGGGAAATGGTTCGGAGATTCTACGGATTGCTTCCCTTTACAATGACCGCCGCCCAGCAGCGCGTCATCTCGGAAATCGAACAGGACATGGCGTCGGTCCGGTGCATGAGCCGCCTGCTGCAGGGGGATGTCGGTTGCGGAAAAACGGCGGTGGCCATGGCGGCTATGGTCACCGCCTGCGAGAATGGTCACCAGGCAGCGATCATGGCGCCGACGGAGATCCTGGCGGAACAACACTACCGGAATCTGAGGGTCTGGGCGGAACAACTGGGGCTCAGAATCGAACTCCTGACGGGGGGGATAAAGACGGCAGACAAAAGGGAACTTCTGAACCGAATTCAGAACGGCGGAATCGATCTGGTCGTCGGAACCCACGCCCTGATCCAGGAAGGGGTCGCCTTCCGCAGCCTGGGACTCGTGGTGATCGACGAGCAGCACCGCTTCGGCGTTGTTCAGCGGGCGGCGCTGCGGAAAAAGGGACCGGTTCCGGATGTCCTCGTCATGACCGCCACCCCGATTCCGCGAACCCTGGCCATGACGGTTTACGGGGACCTCGACGTCTCCGTGATCGATGAGATGCCCCCGGGCAAGAAACCCGTCCGGACGAAGGTGTTTTCCGAGGCCCAGAGGACCCGCGTCTACGAGATCATCCGCCGGGAGGTGGAAAAAGGAAATCAAGTCTTCATCGTCTATCCTCTCGTCGAAGCGTCGGAAAATCTGGACCTCAAGGATGCGACACGCATGGCGGAGCATCTGCAGCAGAGGATCTTTCCGGACTGCCGTGTCGGCCTCGTCCACGGACGGATGAAGGGAAGCGAAAAGGATCGTGTGATGACCGATTTTGCAGTAAAGGGAATTCAGATCCTCGTCTCGACCACGGTCATCGAGGTCGGAATCGACGTCCCCGAGGCCTCGCTGATGGTCATCGAACATGCGGAACGTTTTGGTCTTTCGCAACTGCACCAGTTGCGGGGGAGGGTCGGGCGGAGCGACATCCCGTCCTTCTGCATCCTCCTGGCGCAGAAAATCGGTTCGGAGGATGCGCGCAAACGTCTCCGGATCATGGAACAGACCAACGATGGCTTCCGGATCGCCGAAGAGGATCTGGCCATCCGCGGCCCCGGCGAATTCATGGGGACGCGGCAATCCGGTCTTCCCGACTTCCGGATCGCCAGCATCGTCCGCGACGGACGCATCCTGGGCGAGGCCAGGGCGGATGCGTTCGGCCTTGTCGAGGAAGATCCCCGACTGGAATGCCCCGACCACCGCCCGCTCCGGGAGGTGCTCCTGCAAAGGTGGGGCGGCAGGCTGGAACTGGCCAAGACTGGATGACGGATGAATTCTTTTGACAAAACGGGATAAATTGATATAAAAACGGCTTCGTTTTGGGCCGTGGCTATAGATGAAATCCAATGAACCTGCAGGTATAAGACCATGAAGAAAATGATATCCATAGGACTTATCGGTTTCGGAACCGTCGGCACGGGCGTCGTCAAGCTTCTGCAGGAGAATGGGGATCTCATCGCCGGGCGCCTCGGCGCGGAGATTCGTCTGCAGAGGATTGCGGATATCGATATCCGGAAATCCCGGGGGATTTCGGTGGATGATGCACTCCTCACGACGGACGCCGCTGATATCCTCAATGATCCGGGGATTGATATTGTCGTCGAGCTCATGGGCGGGTACGAACCGGCCCGGACCTTCATCCTGGCCGCCATGACCCAGGGAAAACACGTCGTCACGGCAAACAAGGCCCTCCTGGCGACACATGGGGACGAGATCTTCCGGAGCGCCATGCGTCACGGGGTCAACATCGGCTTTGAGGCCAGCGTCGGCGGAACCGTCCCCGTGATCAAGGCGCTCAAGGAAAGTCTCATCGCCAACCGGATCCAGTCCCTCTCTGCAATCGTGAACGGGACATCCAATTTTATTCTGAGCAAGATGACGGATGAAGGCGGATCCTTTGAGACGGTTCTGAAGGAGGCCCAGGTACTGGGGTTCGCCGAGTCCGACCCCGCTTACGACGTCGAGGGTATCGACGCCGCCCACAAACTGGCGATCCTCCTCTCCCTCTCCTACGGGAAAAAGGTTCATCTTGACGATCTGTACCGGGAGGGAATCACCCGGATCGGCGAACAGGACATCGCCTTCGCGCGGGAGCTGGGTTATCGGATCAAACTGCTGGCCATCGCGATCCGCAGGGACCGGGAGATCGAGGCGAGGCTTCATCCGACGATGATCCCCTTCGATCACTTGCTCGCCAACGTGAACGGAAACTTTAACGCCTTTCACATCATCGGCGACGCCGCCGACTCGGTATTCCTCTACGGTCAGGGCTCCGGCATGATGCCGACGGCCAGCGCCGTGGTCAGCGACATCGTTGATATCGCCCGCGATGTGCGGAAGGGGATCGCGGGCCGCGTTCCCCCGCGGGTCCTCGATGAAGAGGCCATCGAAGAAATCCGCCTGATGCCTTTCGACCAGATCCGGACGAATTACTATTTCCGTTTTTCCGCCGTCGACCGCCCTGGCGTCCTTTCTCGGATCTCCGGGATTCTGGGCGCCAACGATATCAGCATCGCCACCGTCATCCAGAAGGGGAGGAAGCAGGGGGGGGCCGTCCCGATCGTGATGACCACGTACAAGGCCAGGGAAAGAGACGTCCGGAGGGCTCTGGAGGATATCGACCGTCTCGATATCGTGATGGGGAAGACGGTGCTGATACGGATCGAGGATGACAAGCTCTGATGAAATACTTGATTCTGCTGGGCGACGGGATGGCGGACGATCCTCTTGCCGTCCTGGGAAATAAGACCCCTCTGGAATATGCCCGCACCCCCAATATAGACCGGATGGCCGCGGAAGGCACCTTGGGGTTGATCGATACGATCCCGCCGGGGCTTCCACCGGGAAGCGATGTCGCCAATCTGGCCGTTCTCGGTTACGACCCCCGTGTCTGCTACACCGGACGGGGACCCCTCGAGGCGGCGAACATGGGAATCTCCCTTGCGCCGGAGGATGTCGCCTTCCGTTGCAACCTGGTCACACTCGGCAGCGACGGGAATCCGGTCATGGATGATTTTACGGCCGGTCACATCTCTTCCGCGGAGGCCGGGCGGATTATCGTCGATCTCGACCGGGCGATCGGATCGGAGAACTTCCGTTTCTATCCGGGCGTCGGGTATCGGCATCTGCTGGTCTGGAAGGGGGGAGAGGCAGAACTTTCGGCGACGCCGCCCCATGATATTACCGGGAAGACCATCGGACCTTATCTTCCGTCGGGCCGGGGCGCCGATAAGATCATTCGCCTCATTCAGCTCTCCCGTGATTTCCTCGCAGACCATCCGGTGAACCGGGAAAGGTTATCCCGGGGACTTAAGGCAGCGAACGCCATCTGGCCCTGGGGGCAGGGCAGGGCGCCGCGGATGCAGAAGATCACGGAGCGGTTTCATCTCCGCGGCGGCGTCATCTCCGCGGTGGATCTCCTGAACGGAATCGGCGTCTATGCGGGCCTGGAGGTCCTCCCGGTCGAGGGGGCCACGGGTTACACGGACACCAACTACGCCGGCAAGGCGGAAAAGGCCTTGACCGCCTTCAGCGAGCTCGATCTGGTCTTCGTTCATGTCGAGGCCCCCGATGAGATGGGTCATGAGGGCAACGTGGAGGGAAAGATCAAGGCCATCGAGGATTTCGACGAAAAGGTCGTCGGGACGATCCTGCGGGGGATTCCCCGTCTCGGAGATTTCCGCGTAGCGGTTTTGAGTGATCATCCCACGCCGATCCGCCTGAAGACCCATGCCGCGGATCCCAGTCCTTTTGCCGTTCTCTCTTCCCGGGAGGTTGAAAATCAGGCCAGGGGGATCTCATTCGGAGAGAGAAACGCAAAAGGAACGGGCAATATGATTTCTCCCGGCCATCGGTTCATGGAGCATTTTCTCGGAAACTGGAGGCGCTTTTTTGAACAGGACACCCGTTAAGATCCGGGCAATCTATGCCGATACCGATGCCATGGGCATCGTCTATCACACCAATTATATCCGCTGGTTCGAGGTAGGACGCACCGAGCTCTTCCGGGATATGGGAATCCTTTACGCGGAGGTGGAGGCGGCCGGATTCAATCTGCCTCTGACACAGGTCTATTGTCACTATCATCTTCCGGCGCATTACGATGAGATGGTCCTCGTTGAAACCAAGATCGCGTATCTCAAACGGGCCAGCATAAAATTCACCTGCCTCATCTGGGATGAAAACCGGAAAAACCTCCTGACAGACGGGTATACGGTTCATGCCTGCACGGATCGGTGCGGAAAGATCGTCCGCATCCCGGCCATCATTGCGGACAAAATTCGATCATTCTATCCAAAAATCGAAGGAGCAAAGGCAAACCCATGACCACGAAAATAGAGAAAAGAGATCTCACGGAGCCGGACAAACTGCAACTTTTCTTTCTCAGTATCCGGACGTTTATGGAGACGCACCGAATGCGAATCTATGCCGGGGCAGGAATTTTCTTCCTGATCGTCCTGCTGGCCGGAGGCGGGTACCTCTACCAGCTCAACTACGAGACGGGCGCCGGCAAGATCTACAACCGCGTCTTTGAAGCCGCGGCGAAAGCGGGATCTCCGTCCGGAGATGCTGCGGCGATCCAGGGATACAAAGATCTCATCACCCAGTACCCGCGGAGCCACGCGGCCGTCACGGCCTACTACCGTCTCGGGAATCTCTATTTCAGCCGACGCGAGTTCGATGCCGCGATCGGCGCCTATGATGATTTCCTGAAAAAGGCCCCGCCGCAGAGCGATCTGATCACCCTCGCTTACAGCGGTCTGGGGGCCTGCCAGGAGGCGAAGAAGGATTTCAACAAGGCGCTGGAGTCCTATGAAAGGGCGATGAAGACGAACACGGCGTCTTCCTTCGAGGCCTTGAATTTCAGTAACATCGCGAGGCTTCATGAGGCGATGAACCATCCCGCAAAGGCCGCGGAATTCTACCGGAAAGCACTGGGCAAGACGACGGATCCGCTCATGATGCTGTATCTGAAGAGAAAAATTTCCATCCTGGGTTGATGCGGCCTGGGTTCGGGGCCTCCACGGGAGCGGCGGAATGACTGGAAAAGGGGTGTTTTGTGAAAGAACTGATGTCGGGAAATGAAGCGATCGCGCGCGGCGCTTTCGAGTGTGGGGTTCGATTTGCAGCCGGATACCCGGGAACGCCGAGCACGGAGATCATGGAGGCCTTCGCAAAATATCCGGGGGTCTATGCGGAATGGTCTCCGAACGAAAAGGTCGCCATGGAGGTCGGAATCGGCGCCGCCCTGGCCGGCGCCAGGGCGATCGTGGTGATGAAGCATGTCGGCGTCAATGTGGCGGCCGATCCCCTGTTTACTGCAAGCTATACGGGGACCAACGGCGCCCTTGTCGTCATCACCGCCGACGATCCGTCGCTGCACAGCTCTCAGAACGAACAGGACAACCGGCACTACGCGCGATTCGCCAAGATCCCCATGCTGGAGCCCGCCGACAGTCAGGAGGCAAAGGCGTTCATCAAGCGGGCGTTCGAACTGAGCGAGAAATTCGACACCCCGGTCTTTCTCCGTTCGACCACGCGGGTTTCGCATTCCAAGTCGGCCGTGAACCTGGAGAAACCGCTGGACGTCGAAGACCGGACAGCCATCCGTTTCAATACGGAAAAATTCGTCATGGTCCCCATGAACGCCCGTAAAAGGCGCGTTGTCGTCGAAAAGCGCATGCAGGATCTCCGGGCCTTCGCCGAAACCTTTCCCGAAAACCGCATCGAGATTAACAGTCCCGACGTCGGGGTCATCACGGCCGGGATATCCTACCATTACGCAAAGGATGTTTTCCCGGGGTACTCTTATCTGAAACTCGGCATGGTCTATCCGCTCCCCGCCGGCCTGATCCGTGAGTTCGCCGCCCGGGTCCGGAAAATCTACGTCGTCGAGGAACTGGACCCGTTTCTGGAAGAGCAGATCCGCGCCCTGGGAATCGAGGTGACCGGAAAGGAGATCTTCCCGTACACCGGCGAGTTTGATCCTGGGGTCATCGAACAGGCGATCACCGGCAGTAGGA
>Ga0172375_10008903_pt1 | contig 13372 bp, 11 predicted proteins | sample LakKiv1m_FD_114537 | JGI IMG/M metagenome (GOLD analysis project Ga0172375, IMG submission 114537) | Freshwater microbial communities from Kabuno Bay, South-Kivu, Congo - kab_092012_11.1m | ecosystem: Environmental > Aquatic > Freshwater > Lake | place: Democratic Republic of the Congo...
GAGATGGCCTTCCTCAACAAGGGACTCGAGATCGTCGTGCGCGACGAGCGCGAGGGAGCCGAGGCCGTGGCGGAGGCGGTCGAGGACGACACCGTCGACTCGAGCGAGGAGGGCGCCTCGGCGCCGCAGCGCTCGGCCGGCGCGCTCGAGCAGGTCTTCCGCTACGACAACGGCCTGGTCGACTTCGTCAACCACCTCAACCGCACCAGGACCGCCGCGAACCCCACGGTGATCTCCTTCGAGGCCGAGTCGCCCGAGGACGTCGAGAACCACATGAGCCTCGAGATCGCGATGCAGTGGACCGACACCTACACGGAGTCGGTGCACACCTTCGCCAACGCGATCAACACCGCCGAGGGCGGCACCCACGAGGAGGGCTTCCGCGCCGCGCTGACCAGCCTGGTCAACAGCCGCGGCGAGGACTGGGGCCTGATGAAGAAGCCCGAGGACAAGGTCAAGGGCGAGGACATCCGCGAGGGCCTCACCGCGATCATCTCGATCAAGCTCGCCGAGCCGCAGTTCGAGGGCCAGACCAAGGGCAAGCTCGGCAACACCGAGGCCAAGGGCTTCACCCAGCGCATCGTCGGCGACCAGCTCGGCGCATGGTTCGAGGAGAACCCGGCCGAGGCCAAGGAGATCATCCGCAAGGCCCAGGCCGCCGCGCAGGCTCGCAACGCCGCCCGCAAGGCCCGCGACCTGGCCCGGGACCGGAAGGGCCTGCTCGGCCGTGCGGGCCTGCCGGGCAAGCTCTCGGACTGCCAGTCGACCAACCCCGCCGAGTGCGAGGTCTTCATCGTCGAGGGTGACTCCGCCGGTGGCTCGGCCCGCCAGGGCCGCGACCCGCGCATTCAGGCGATCCTCCCGATCCGCGGCAAGATCCTCAACGTCGAGAAGGCCCGCATCGACAAGGTGCTCGCCAACTCCGAGGTGCAGGCCATCATCTCCGCGCTCGGCACCGGCATCCACGAGGAGTTCAGCCTCGAGAAGCTGCGCTACCACAAGGTCGTGATGATGGCCGACGCCGACGTCGACGGCCACCACATCAACACCCTGCTGCTGACGCTGCTGTTCCGCTTCATGAAGCCGCTCATCGAGCACGGCTACGTCTACATGGCACAGCCCCCGCTCTACCGGCTGCGCTGGAACAAGCCGGCTGAGCACGAGTTCGTCTACTCCGACGCCGAGCGCGACGCCCTGCTGCGCGACGGCCAGGCGCAGGGCAAGAAGCTCCCCAAGGAGAACCCGGTCCAGCGCTACAAGGGCCTCGGCGAGATGAACGCCGACGAGCTCTGGGAGACCACGATGGACCCCGACGCCCGCCTGATGAAGCAGGTCACGCTCGAGGACGCGGCGCAGGCCGACGAGATCTTCTCGATCCTCATGGGCGAGGACGTCGAGCAGCGCCGCTCCTTCATCCAGCGCAACGCCAAGGACGTCCGCTTCCTCGATATCTAGGTCGCTAGCCGCATCTACGACCAGCCCTAGACATCGATAGAACGCAGGAGAAAGACAGACAATGACTGAGACCCCCACCGGCACCGGCGCAGGCGGCTTCGGGTTCGGCGACGACCGCATCCAGCCGATCGAGCTGCAGACGCTGATGCAGCAGTCCTACATCGACTACGCGATGACCGTGATCGTCGGGCGCGCGCTTCCCGACGTGCGCGACGGGCTCAAGCCGGTGCACCGCCGCATCCTCTACGCGATGTACGACGGCGGCTACCGCCCCGACCGCGGCTTCTCGAAGTGCTCGCGCGTCGTCGGTGACGTGATGGGTCAGTACCACCCCCACGGCGACACCGCGATCTACGACACCATGGTCCGTCTCGCACAGCCCTGGGTGCTGCGCGCACCGCTCATCAACGGCCAGGGCAACTTCGGCTCGCCGGGCAACGACTCCGCCGCCGCGATGCGGTACACCGAGTGCCGCATGGCGCCGCTGGCGATGGAGATGGTGCGCGACATCGACGAGGACACCGTCGACTTCCGCCCCAACTACGACGGTCGCTCGCAGGAGCCGACCATCCTGCCGTCGCGCTTCCCCAACCTCCTGGTCAACGGCTCGGCCGGCATCGCGGTCGGCATGGCGACCAGCATCCCGCCGCACAACCTGCGCGAGGTCGCCGAGGGTGCCGTGTGGGCGCTCGAGCACCCTGACGCCACCAAGGAGGAGCTGCAGGACGCGCTCGTCGAGCGGATCAAGGGCCCCGACTTCCCCAACGGCGCGCTCATCGTGGGCCGCCAGGGCATCGAGCAGGCCTACCGCACCGGGCGGGGTTCGATCACCCAGCGCGCCGTGGTGGAGATCGACGAGGACGCCAAGGGCCGCGTGATGCTGGTCATCAGCGAGCTCCCCTACATGGTCAACCCGGACAACCTCGCGCTCAAGATCGCCGAGCTCGCCGACTCCGGCAAGATCCAGGGCATCTCGGACGTCCGCGACGACACCAGCTCCCGTACAGGCCAGCGGCTGGTCATCATCCTCAAGCGCGACGCCGTCGCCCGGGTCGTGCTCAACAACCTGTTCAAGCACACCGAGCTGCAGACCAACTTCTCGGCCAACATGCTGGCGCTGGTCGACGGGGTGCCGCGTACGCTGCCGATCGACCAGTTCATCTCGCACTGGGTGACCCACCAGATCGAGGTCATCCAGCGGCGCACGCGCTTCCGCCTCGCGGAGGCCGAGCGCCAGGCCCACATCTACCGCGGCCTGGCCAAGGCCCTCGACGCGCTCGACGAGGTCATCGCGCTGATCCGTCGCAGCCCTGACGTCGAGGAGGCCCGCACCGGCCTCATCGACCTCCTGGAGATCGACGAGGTCCAGGCCAACGCGATCCTCGAGATGCAGCTGCGTCGCCTCGCCGCCCTCGAGCGCCAGAAGATCATGGACCGCCTCGCCGAGCTCGAGCGCGTGATCGCCGACCTCGAGGACATCCTCGCCAACGAGGCGCGCCAGCGGCAGATCGTCGCCGACGAGCTCACCGAGATCGTCGACAAGTACGGCAACGACCGTCGCTCGCAGATCATCGCCGCCGACGGCGACCTGTCGATGGAGGACCTGATCCCCGACGAGGACCTGGTCGTCTCCATCACCCGCGGCGGCTACGCCAAGCGCACCCGCGCCGACCAGTACCGCCTGCAGAAGCGCGGCGGGAAGGGCGTACGCGGCGCCACGCTGCGCGGCGACGACGTGGTGCAGCACTTCATCGCGACCACCAACCACCACTGGCTGCTGTTCTTCACCACGGCCGGTCGCGTCTACCGCACCAAGGCCTACAACCTGCCCGAGGCGGCGCGCGACGCGAAGGGCGGCCACGTCGCCGGCCTGCTGAGCTTCCAGCCCGACGAGGACATCGCGCAGGTGCTGGCGATCCGCGACTACGAGCAGGCTCCCTACCTCGTGCTCGCCACCCGCAACGGCCTGGTGAAGAAGACCAAGCTGGGCGACTACAACAGCCCGCGGCAGGCGGGCGTCATCGCGATCAACTTCCGCGAGGAGGACGACGAGCTGATCGGCGCCGAGCTGGTCAACGGCGACGACGACATCCTGCTCGTGTCCCGCAAGGGCCAGGCGATCCGCTTCCAGGCCAGTGACGACCAGCTGCGCCCGATGGGTCGCGCCACCGGCGGCGTACGCGGCATGAAGTTCAAGCACGACGACGACTCCGTGCTCTCCCTCTCGGTGATCCGGGCCGCGCAGGTCGCGGCCGAGGAGGCAGCCGAGGCGCGCCTGGTCGAGGACGGCGAGGCGCCGGCGGAGATCGAGCCCGGCGACCTGCCCGACGTGAAGGAGCAGTACGTCTTCACGATCACCGACGGCGGCTACGCCAAGCGCACCCGGATCACCGACTACCGCACCACCAACCGCGGCGGTGTCGGCATCCGCGCGGTCAGGCTCAGCAACGAGGACCGCGGGGGCCTGGTCGGTGCGTTCATCGTCGAGGAGGGCGACGAGGTCCTGTCGATCACCAGCGGTGGTCAGGTGGTCCGCAGCCCCATCGACGCCAACTTCCGGGCCACGGGTCGCGACAGCCAGGGCGTGAAGTTCGTGACGCCCAAGAAGGGCGACACCGTGGCCGTCGTGGCCCGCTCGGTCGAGGCGCCCGAGGAGGACGAGGAATCGCCGGTTGTGGCCGACGGTGCAACAATCGACGGTCAGGACGCCCCTGCCGACACCACCGAGGAGTGAGTGATCCATGTCGGAACGCACCGCAGCTCCCCGACGCACGTCGGGGGACGAGCCCGCCAAGCGGTCCCTGACCGACCGGCTCCAGGACACCTTCTCCAGCGCCGCTGAGGAGCACCGCGCCAACGCCGCTCCCCGCGACCCGAAGGGCAACCGCGTTCGTCGGGCGCCCAGCCGGCAGCCGCGTCGGGCCCGCCTGCGGCTGACCCGGGTGGATCCGTGGTCGGTGATGAAGACGTCGTTCCTGCTCTCGGTCGCCTTCGGTGTCGTCACCTTCGTCGCGATCTTCATGGTGTGGTCGGTGCTCGGTGCGGCGGGCGTGTGGGAGTCGATCAACTCCGCGGTGGCGAGCATCGTCGAGGGCGACAGCGGCAACTCGACCTTCGACGTCACCGACTACGTCGGGATGTCGCGGGTGCTCGGCTTCACGCTCCTGGTCTCGGTGGTCGACGTCATCCTGATCACCGCGATCGCCACGTTGACGGCGTTCCTCTACAACCTCGCGGCCGCCCTGCTCGGCGGCATCGAGGTCACCCTCGCCGAGGACGAGAAGTGAGCCGTCCGGTCGTCGGTTGAGGTGTGAGCGCAGCGATCCTCGAACCACGCCCCGATTGGCACCGCCTGACCACGGTCAGGTAATCTTCGGCGTCGCCGCTTGCGGCGAGTGCGGGCCTATAGCTCAGACGGTTAGAGCGCTTCCCTGATAAGGAAGAGGTCACAGGTTCAAGTCCTGTTAGGCCCACTCCGGTTCTTCGTCCCACCCCGTACTCAGCTACCGAGGAGAGTCCATGAAGAAGCTCCTGCTGGTCGTCCTCGCCGCCGCCGGCGCGGTGCTCGCGAAGAAGAAGCTGGACGAGGGCAAGAACGAGCAGGCCCTCTGGGCCGAGGCCACCGACACCGTCGAGAAGGCCTGACGCTCGTCTCCCACGGGGCCTTGGCGCAATTGGTAGCGCACCTGCTTTGCAAGCAGGGGGTTAGGGGTTCGAGTCCCCTAGGCTCCACCACTCCGTACCCCTGATCCGGGCCCTTCGCCTCTGGCGTGACCCGGGTGGTGCACCAGAGGCTGGCCGCAGGACCACCCGCGTGAAGGGACGCGGGCGAGGACCTCGCCCGGGAGGCAGCACCATGAACAGTCACGAGGACGTCGAGAAGGCCGCGGCGGCGCACGAGGCACGTCAGGCCGTCGGCTCGCCGCAGCGGCGCACCAGCAGCCGTACCGACGAGGTCGCGGCAGCCCTGGCGCACTACCTCAGCACCGAGCGCCACCACCAGCGTGCGGCAGCGCACGACACCGACGACGACGAGCGCCGGGACCGCGACGAGCCGACGTGAGCGGCGCGGTCGCCGGCACCCCGACGCCCAGCGTCATGCGGTGCCGTCGCCGGACCTGTCGGGCTCGCCGGCGTCGAGCATGGAGAGCTGCTCGGTGAGGAGGCGCCGCAGCTGGCCGCGCTGGTCGGCCTCGGTCTGACGGAGCCTGGCGATCTCGGCCTCGAGGGTGGCCTTCTCGTCCTCCAACCGACCCACGACCGTCGCGCGTTCGCGCTCGATCTCCCCGAGCTGCTCGGCCCGGGTGCGCGACAGCTCGTCCGCCATGGTCGCGGCCTCGTTGCGGCTGGCCTCGGCGACCTGCTGGGCCGTCGCCTGGGCGGACGTCACGATCGACTCGGCCTCCGCCCGCGCGTCCGCGACGAGCTGGTCGGCGGTGATCGCCGCGACCTCCAGCATCCGCGCCGAGCCCGATGGTGCCTCCGGGTCCGCGGGCGGCGTGGTGGTCTCGCCCGCGGGCTGGTCAAGGCTCGGCATGTCTTCCCTCATGTGTGTGATCCTGCCGGACGGTGTCTGGATCTGTCGTTCCCCCCGCCGCACGGCGTCAGCCGGGCTTGGTGTAGGACGCGGGCGCTCCCTCGCACGACCCACCATCCTCCGCCCGGGACGTCGCGGGCGATCTCGCCCGACGAATCCCGCAGATGGGGGAAGGGTGCCCGCGCGATGACCGGTCCGGCGACCGGGGCAGGATGTCACGCGGCACCCGGGCGTAGCACCCGCATCGCGATGCGCGGTGCCATGAGGCTGGGCGGACTCTCGAGCAGGTTCGTGACGAGCATGACCGCGCGGGCGACCACGGGGTCCCGGTGCGCCACGCGCTGCGTGCGGCGGACGTATCGCGAGACCAGCCGATGGGCGGTGGGGGCCTTCCCGCTCGTGCCTTCGATGAGCAGGTCGGCACCGACGACGATCGTCCATGCCCGGTCCACGATCTCGGCGGCCTCGGCCGGGTAGGAATCGCGCACGCGCTCCAGGCCCTGGGCGGCGGCCCTGCCGAGGGCGACCGCCTCGAGGGCGGCAACGCTCATCCCCTGACCGAAGGTCGGGTCGAAGCTGCAGATGGCATCACCCACCGCCGCGTATCCCGTGGGCACGCGTACGGCCTCGAATCGTCGACGCCGGCAGTCCGGGAAACGGTAGGCACGGGGCGGCTCGAGCAGCTCCCGGCCCTCGACCAGCTCTGCGAAGTCGGTGGACACGATGCTGTGCGCGAAGGCGCGGAAGCCGTCAGGGTCCAGGGGCGGCTGGTCCTCGCAGTAGCCGAAGAGCATGAGGATCCACGTGCCGTCCTCCTGCCGGATGGCAGCGCCGCCTCGTGGCGTGTCGGGAGTTGCCGCCGACACCGTCACGCTTCGCCCGCCCAGGTCTCCCTCGTGGTGCGGGACGTGCGTGGTGGCGTACCGGACGCCCACGGTGACCCGCTCCTCGGGTGGGGCCGGCCATCCCGATCGGTCGAACCACCGCCCGGCGCGCCCCGAGCGGCCGGTGGCATCGACGACCAGGTCGACCTCGAGGGTGTGGTCGCTGCCGTCACCCGCGCGGACCTCGACGCCGCGCACGCGGTCGCCGGACCCGACGAGACCGCGGACCTCGGTGCGCTCCTCGACGGTGACGCTGGGCAACCTGCGCACCATGCGACGCACGGTCGCCTCCAGCAGAGGACGCGACGCCGCGACCCCGGTGACGCCGATCTCGCAGTCGGCCAGCAACCCACCACCCAGCCACCAGCGACCGTTGGTGCCCATGTCGCCCTCGCTCAGCGCGCCTTGGGAGACCATCTCGGCGGTGAACCCCGGGAGCAGTGCCTCGATCGACAGGCGCCCCGAGGCCAGCAGCCCGTGGGCGTGCAGCACCTGGGGCGTGCTGCTTCGTGCGCCGGGAACCGTTGGCAGCGCATCACGGTCGAGCACGACGACACGTGTCGCGTGGGGGGCGAGCGCCGCGGCGGCGAGCATTCCGCCGAGACTGCCGCCGGCGACCGCGACGGTGCCGAGCCGGCGCGGTGATGCAGATGGTGTGAGTGACATGACGCGCCTCCTGAGACGTCGGCACCGGTGTGGTGCACCTGAGGAGGACGGTGCGCGCGTCAGCTGCTCACGTGACAGGCCGTCTGCTGCTCACTTCCTGTCCGTTCGCCGTCGGGCTCGGATGGTCGGGACGAGGCGGGCCGTGGAGCTCCCACGACCACAGGAGCGAGGTGAGGTCCTCGACACCTTGCCTGAGGTGGCGGCGGTAGGTGCTGAACGGCAGACCCAGGACTTCTGCGGCACGCTCCTGCGACGGTGCCGCCCTGAAGAACGTACGGTCGAGCGCCCGTACGCCGTTGGCTGCGTGCGAGTCCCGGGTGAGGTGGACCAAGGCCTCGCGGACCACCTCGACCAGGCCGGCGGCGACGTCACCGGGTGGCGCGACTGGCGATCTCGCACCGGAGCGGTGGCGGGCGAGGTGCGAGGCCATCAGCGGGTTGGCGATGACGCGGTCGGTGCGGTGCAGGTCGCGCAGGAGCTGACGGACGGCGTCGACGAAGTCGGCGTGGGACAGGGCCACGGTGGTGTCGGCCGGCAGCGGGTCGGCGCTCTCGGCGACCTCCTGGGGCGCCAGCGAGTCGAGCCAGTCGGCGAAGTCACTGCGCCGGAAGTCGCGGCCCCAGATGCCCACCTCGCTCCCGTCAGCCACAGTCAGCCCTCCGAGGCGCTCGAACCCGATGTAGGACCACACGGGCTCCCACACCTCCTCGTGGGTGGACGCGAGCACCACCCACCCCAGGCCCGGCGCCGACCAGCTCCGCAAGGAGAGCGCGGCGACCTCGTTGGACGCTCCACCCAGGCGCTCCGGGTGCTCGCCGTTGGCCGCTACCTGGAGCAGCACGACCTCCCCTGGCTCGGGCGGACGGAGCGCGTCGAGCTCAGCGCGGACGCGCAGCACGAGCGGATCATCGTCCACGCAGTCGGTCGGCCGATCCAGTCGAACGGTGGCCAGGCACCCGGCGAGGTCCCCCGAGGCGGACTCGATCAACGTGAACCCCTCGGGGCACGCGGACAACCAGCGGTCCATCGCCAAGCCGCGCACGGGCCCCTCGACCCGGCGGCAGAGGTCGATGACGGCCTCGCGGTCCGGCGGACGAACGGGACGGGTCGTGTAGGCACCCAGCCCGTCCTCGAAGCGCAACGTGTCCTCTGCGTCGCGATTCGTCCGGTGCAGGTGCAGCAGGTCGTGTGCGGCGCGCTGGTGGGTGCCCGCGTCGGCCGCATGCTTCATGCGCCTGACGACCACCGCCCGGATGCGCCGGTGCAGGTCGATGAATGCCTCGTGGTCGCGCCACCGGAGGTCTCGGTCCAAGGCGTCGCGGACCACGTCGTGCAGAGCCAGTCCATCCGCGTGCGACTCGGAGTACGGACGCTCACGCAACCAGGCGAGCAGCTCGTCCGCCACCAGGTCGTCGAGGTCGAGCACCTCTCGCAGCAGCGCCCGGTCCACCCGGCGCGCGTGCGCGCTCACGTGGAGCGCGTCGCGCTGCCGAGGTTCGGCGACCTCGTCGACGAAGCTCATGATCAGCCGCGCCGCGGCGTCAGGGTGGTCGACGAGGGCACGGGGCGCGGTATCGCCACCACCCTCGACGTACCGGTCGGCTGCGATGGTCAGGGCGAGGGGGTGTCCGTGGGTCGCCCGGACGATGTCGGACACGTCCATGCCCGGCGGGAGCCCGCGCGCGTGCAGGAGCGTGCGGGCGTCGTCGGGGGGCAGGTTGCGCAGGGGCATCACCTCGACCAGCTCCGACCAGGCCGGGTCCCGGCGCCACGAGGGAGGTGCGGACCGACGGCCCGAGACGATGACGAGGGACTCCTCCGGCAGCTCCGGCAGGAAGGTGTGCCACCACCAGGCCTGGAGGGGTTCGAGTGCCTCGAAGTGATCGATCAGCAGCACCCCGTCTCCCAGGGCGTCCTGGATGCTTGCGGCCGGGTCGGCGCCCGCCGCGCGACGCAGCTGCTCGAGGAACGCGGGAACCGTGGGAGAGGTGTCGGCCCCGTCGACGAGCACGCACCGGCGGTCGCGGTCCGACACGAGGACCTGGCAGGCGCGGAGCAGAGCGCTCTTGCCCACTCCTCCGGGCCCGTGCACGTGCAGGATCGTCGGTCGCTCCTCACCCGTGCTCGTCAGGAGCGCGTCGATGCGCGCGAGCTCGTCGCGACGCCCCACGAGCGCGCGACGTCGAGCAGTCCCGAGACGGTTCGCCACCGTCCGTGCCACCCCTTCATGGTGACGGACGCCGTCGCGTGTGACCAGTGTGACGACCGCCCGTGGCGTCCTCTGGCCCACCCCTCGAAATCCGCTCCCGGGGAGGCGGGCGCGGTCCCACACTGGTCCGGTGCTGGGCATCACCGACCTCCCGACCTACCTCGTCGGCCTGGTCCTGATCATCCTCCTGCCGGGTCCGAACTCGCTCTACGTCCTCTCCGTCGCCGCACGGCGCGGGGTCCGCAGCGGGTACGCCGGGGCGGCGGGCGTGTGGACGGGCGACGCGGTCCTCATGACACTGTCCGCCGCCGGCGTGGCGTCGCTGCTCCAGGCCAACCCCGCCGCCTTCGCCGTCGTGAAGTGGGCCGGAGCGTCGTACCTCCTCTGGCTCGCGATCGGCATGCTGCGCGCGGCCTGGGGCATGTGGCGCTCGCGCGTCCCCGTCGCCGACCAGCTCGCCGACGCCGCCGTCGAGGCCGGGGTCGAGCCGCAGGTGCGCGGCGAGCGGCCGTACCGTCGCGCGCTGGTGATCAGCCTGCTCAACCCCAAGGCGATCTTGTTCTTCGTCGCCTTCTTCGTGCAGTTCGTCGACCCGGCGTACGCCCATCCGGTGCTGTCCTTCCTGGTGCTCGGCACGCTCGCGACCCTCGCGAGCGCGGCCTACCTCAGCATCCTGATCTTCGGCGGCACCCACCTCGCGGCTGCCTTCCGCAGGCGCAAGGCGCTCTCGGCGGGGGCGACCTCGGCGGTCGGGGCGGTGTTCGTGGGCTTCGCGGTCAAGCTGGCCCTCGCCTCCGCCTGAGCCCGACGCCGCCACGCCCTGGCGGACGAGCCGGCCGTCCCCCTCGCGGGGAACGCGGCCGACATGGCGTACCTCACGCGCAGGCGGGCCGAGCCGGTGGCCACCGGGCACTGCTCACCGGGCGGCTGGGACAATCGAGCCCGTGACCGAGCCCCGTCGACCCGGCCTGCTGACCGACCTCGGTGCCGCCGCCCTGACGCTCGTGCTGGTCGCCGTCGCGGGCCTGCTCGGCACGTGGCAGTACGACGCCTGGCAGGCGTCCCGCGAGGCCGAGGCGCGCGACCTGACGGGGATCGCGCCGGTGCCGCTGGACGAGGTGATGGGCAACGACGACCGGTTCCCCGCCCCCGACCTCGGCCGACCCGTCGAGGTGGCCGGCGAGTGGCTGGACGGCGGCTTCTGGGTCGCCGACCGCGACCGCGGCGACGAACCGGGCTACTGGGCCGTCGCCCCGCTGCAGACCGGCGACGCGGCGGTCCTCGTCGTGCGCGGGTGGGCGCCGCAGCCCGACGCCGACCTCCTGGCCGCGCGTGGCACGGCCGAGATCACCGGCTGGCTGCAGGCTCCCGAGGGCAGCCTGGTCACCGACGACGACCCCACCGACGACGTCTTCCCGGAGATCCGGGTCGCCGACGCGGTGCAGCGCGTCGACGTCGACCTCTACTCCGCCTTCGTGATCAGCCAGGAGCCCGCCCCGGGGCTGCAGGAGGCCGAGCTCGAGGCGCTGCCGACCCCGAGCCGGACGACCGGCATCCGCAACCTGCTCTACGCGGTGGAGTGGTGGATCTTCGGCGCGTTCGCCGCCTTCATCTGGTGGCGCTGGCGCCGTGACGCCACGGCCCCGCAACTGCCCTCGCCGACGGCCGGGTAGGCGGTGCCGGATACCTTGGGCGCCGTGTCCCGCAACCTCACCGCCTACCGCGTGATGGCCGCCGTCGTGGGCGTCCTGCTCGTGGTGCTCTGCCTGGTCGGCGTCCCGCTGGCCAACTTCGACGGATCCCCGATGTGGGGGGTCTTCGACAGCACGCCGGCCTGGTTCGCCACCGGCTCCGACGCCCAGCACGTGGGGGAGCTGATCACGACCTACCTCGGCGTCGCGCACGGCTGGCTCTACATGATCTTCCTGTTCAGCGCGTTCCTGCTCTCGCGTCGCGCTGCCTGGGACCTGCCCTTCACCCTGGTCACGCTCGTGTGCGGGACGATCCCGGTGCTGTCGTTCTGGGCCGAGCGGCGCGCGACCCGGCGCGTACGGGCCGAGCACCCCGAGCTCGCCTGAGCCCGCGCGGTGGACGCCGGCCCTAGAGTCGGCGCATGACCACCGCGTTCGTGCTCGGCGGCGGCGGCGTCCTCGGCGCCGTCGAGGTCGGCATGCTCCGCGCGCTCCTCGAGCGCGACATCGTCCCCGACCTGGTCCTCGGCACCAGCGTGGGCGCCCTCAACGGCGCGATGGTGGCCCGTCAGCCCGACCTCGGGGTCGTCGACCGGCTCACCGAGCTGTGGGCGGCGACGGCCGAGAGCCGCGACGTCTACGGCGACCGCCCGCTGCGCACGGTCCGGCGCGCCGTGTCCACCGGCACCCACATCTACTCCTCCGCGCCACTGCGCACGCGGCTGGAGGAGGAGTTCGGCGAGACGCGGATCGAGGAGCTGCCGGTGCGCCTCGAGGTCTGCGCCGCCAGCATCGAGCGCGCGGCCGAGCACTGGTTCACCAGCGGCCCGATCGTGCCGGCGATCCTGGCCAGCGCTGCCGTTCCGGGTCTGCTCCCACCCGCCGAGATCGACGGGGAGCACTTCCTCGACGGTGGCCTGGTCAACTCGATCCCGGTCGGGCGCGCGGTCGAGCTCGGTGCCACTCGCATCTTCGTGCTCCAGGTCGGGCGGATCGACCGCCCGCTCAAGGCGCCGACGCGGCCGTGGCAGGTCGCCCGGGTGAGCTTCGAGGTGGCCCGACGGCACCGGTTCATGCGGGAGATGGCGTCGATCCCCGACGGCGTCGAGGCCCACGTCCTCCCGGCCGCGGGCACCTCGGCCCGTGACGACTCGCTGCGCGCCCACCGCGACTTCGCCGGTGTGCAGGGACGCATCGACGCGACGTACGCCTCCTCGCGGGCCTACCTCGACGAGCACCTCGGGCGCTCATGAGCCACCCTGTCGTCTGGGCCTTCCGGCGCCTGGTCGTCGCGCCTGCCGTGGTCGCCCTGACGGCCCTCATGTGGCTGACGCTCCCGGGCTGGCTGCTGGTGGCCGCCGCGCTCGCGCCGGTGCTGCCGGGCCGGTGGCGCGCGCTGCGCGTGCTGTGGCTGGTGCTGCTGTACGCCACCTTCGAGACCCTGCTGCTCGCGGTCCTCCTCGGGCTGTGGCTGGGCAGCGGCTTCGGCTGGCGGATCCGGTCGCCGTACTTCGCCGGCATCCACTACGACCTCGTGCAGGGCACGCTCATCGTGTTCTTCCGCGAGGCCCGGCGCGTGCTCGCCCTGCGCATCCGCACCGACGGTCCGCACCCCTCGCGGGTGCCGGACGGGCCCGTGATCGTGATGTGCCGCCACGCCGGCCCGGGCGACTCGTTCATGCTGATGTACGCCCTGCTGCACTGGTACCACCGCGAGCCCCGCGTGGTCCTCAAGAACACCCTCGCCTGGGACCCGGCCATCGACGTCATCCTCAACCGGGTGCCTGCTCGCTTCATCTCGCCGAACCCGGCAGCGGGCGAGGACCTCGAGTCGCAGATCGCCTCGCTCGCGACGGACCTCGACGTCAACGACGCCTTCGTGATCTTCCCCGAGGGCGGCAACTTCACCCCGCAGCGCCGCGACCGGGCC
>Ga0172375_10008904_pt1 | contig 13371 bp, 14 predicted proteins | sample LakKiv1m_FD_114537 | JGI IMG/M metagenome (GOLD analysis project Ga0172375, IMG submission 114537) | Freshwater microbial communities from Kabuno Bay, South-Kivu, Congo - kab_092012_11.1m | ecosystem: Environmental > Aquatic > Freshwater > Lake | place: Democratic Republic of the Congo...
AAAAATCATTCGGCAATGGGACGGGATAAAAAGGAAGACTCTGTCAAGAAAAATATACATTCTAGATGTTATAATTCATCACCATGGATATCAAAAAACTCGTTGTTCCGAATGTACGGTCTTTGACCGCATACAATGCAAAAGAAATCCCATGCAAAATAAAGCTTGACGCGAATGAAAGCCCCTTTTCAGTTTTTGAAGGGTCAAAGGGTCAAAGGGTCAAAGTTCAAAATAACTTACAGAAACTAAATAGGTATCCGGATTCTGAGGCGAAAGAGCTTAAAGAGATACTCGCCAAAAATCTTGGCGTAAATTCTGAGAATATTCTGCTCGGCAACGGCTCCGATGAGCTGATTTATTATCTCATAACAACATTCGGCGGGCCGGTTTTATACCCCACACCAACCTTCTCAATGTACGGCATCATTTCACAGGCATTGGGCCGGAAGAAGATTGAAATTCCATTGGATGATGAATTCGACCTTGATACGGAAAAGATTCTGAGTGCCATAAAAAAGAATAAACCAAAACTGATATTCCTGAGTTCCCCTAATAATCCGACAGGCAATTGCTTTTCATCGGAAAGGATTTTAAAAATAATCGCTGCGTCTAAAGGCATTGTTGTGATTGACGAGGCATACCAGCCTTTTTCCAGTGAAAAGGGCTTTCTGCCGCTCTTGAATGACTACAAGAATTTTGTGATTTTTAGGACATTGAGCAAGATTGGCTTTGCGGGGCTGCGCGTAGGCTTTATGATTGCCGGTGGAGAGATAATCAGCGAGGTCAACAAGGTAAGACTACCCTTCAATCTCAATTCAATTTCACAGGCAATTGCGGCATCGCTGTTAAAGAAGAATAGCGTAATAAAATCCCACATAGGACTCATAACCTCAGAAAGAGAGAGGCTGTTTAATGAGTTGTGGCAGATAAAAGGCATAAGCCCCTATCCGTCAGAGGCTAACTTTATATTATTTAAAATTGCAAATTCTGATAAAATCTATTCGAAGCTTCTCAAAAAAGGAGTATTGGTCAGGAATATGAGAGGCGTTGTAAATGGGTGTTTAAGGGTAACTATCGGCACTAAACAAGAAAACAATATTTTTATTAAAGCGCTTAAAGAGGTGATGAAATGAGAAAGGCAGCGATTAAGAGAAAGACAAAAGAAACGGACATCTCATTAGATTTAAATCTTGACGGCAAGGGGAACTATTCAATAAAAACCTCAATTCCATTTCTTGACCACATGCTTTCCCTGATGTGCAAGCACGGGCTGTTTGACATAAAACTGAAGGCAAAAGGCGATATAGATATTGATGACCATCATACTGTTGAAGACGTCGGGATTGTTCTCGGTAAGGCATTAAAGCAGGCTCTCGGAGATATGAAAGGCATAAACAGATACGGCCAGGCATCTGTGCCTATGGATGAGGCTCTTGCCACGGCAAGTCTTGATATAAGTGGAAGGCCGTACCTTGTCTATAAGGTTGAGTTCCCGAAAAAGGGCAAACTGAAAGACTTTGACCCTGACCTCATAGAAGATTTCCTTCAGGCATTTGCAAGCAATGGCAACATAACGCTCCATATCAATGCGCTTTATGGAAGGAATATACACCACATAATTGAAGCTGTTTTCAAAGGCATTGGAAGGGCGCTGAGAGAGGCTGTTGCGATAAATCCTAAAATTAAGGGTGTTCCTTCAACAAAGGGAAAACTTTAATCGAGACTTTTTATGTCATCACCCGCCAAAATCCCTCTTGATGAAATCAAATACGTGCTTCTTGACATGGACGGCACGCTGCTTGATAAGTATTTTGATGATTACTTCTGGGAGCACCTTGTGCCTGAGAAATACGCGGAGAAGCACGGCATAACCTTCGGCAAGGCAAAGGAAGAGCTTTTTAAAAAATACAAATATCACGAAGGCACTCTGAACTGGACCGACATTGATTTCTGGTCAAGAGAACTTAATCTTGACATACCCGCATTAAAAGAGCAGATACGGCATTTGATTGAGGTTCATCCTCATGTCGAGGATTTTCTGAAAATGCTGAGAAGGCATAAGAAGAAGGTCTTTCTTGTTACAAACGCGCATTATAAGGTTCTGGATTTAAAATTCAAAAAAACCGAAATCGGGAAATATTTTGACGCTGCGATAACATCATGCGAGATAGGATATCCGAAAGAAATGCTTGAGTTCTGGCATAAGGCTGAAAAAAGGCTCGGCTTTGATAAGGATGCGGCTCTTTTTGTTGATGATACAGAAGAGGTTTTGAGAACTGCAAAAGATTATGGAATTAAATACATCATCCACAAGGCAAAGGCAAGTTCAAAGGTAAAGCCAAAGCTATCCAAAGATTTTATGCACATCTTTGATTTTAAGGAGCTGATGTAATGAGTAGCTTAACAGGCAGCGCCGGCTTTCGCTCGCTACGCTATTTTTCGACAGTTCTAAGCTCATTCCGCTACAGCCTCGAAACTCACCCTGCGGGTTCAGACAGCCGAGGCTGTCCCGCCAGAGGCGGACGCTTCATTTCACTAAGAACTGTTACCGAAAAATCTCTGATGCCGCTCAACCCAGTCCTGCCTGTTGGCAAATATGAGGAATAAATGGACATAGAAACAACTGATTTTTTGATTATCGGAAGCGGGGTCGCCGGGCTTAGGGCTGCGATTGAGCTTGCGCCTTACGGCAGTGTCCTTGTCGCCACAAAAGACATGCCAAAAGAAAGCAGCACCGAATACGCGCAGGGGGGAATTGCAGTTGCCTTAAGCGACGAGGACAAGGTTGGGATTCACTATGAGGATACGCTAAAGGCCGGAGACGGCCTTTGCAGAGAAGATGCGGTAAAGATACTTGTTGAAGAGGGCCCTGAGAGGATCCTTGAGCTTATATCATGGGGAGCCGAGTTTGATAAAGAGGGATCAAAGCTTGATTTTACAATAGAGGCCGCGCATTCAAGGAAAAGAGTCCTTCATTCTCACGGAGACGCGACTGGAAAAGAACTCGAGCGCGTGCTCCTGAACAAAGCACGTTCCTTCCCATCAGTCAGAAAATATCCCTTCGCATTCACAGTAGACCTGATTGTCATAGATAACGAATGCTACGGCGCTTATGTATTAAAAGAAAGAAAAATTAGCGCCGTTATTGCAAAGGCAACAATCCTTTGCACCGGAGGAGCGGGACAGATATTTTCACGGACGACAAACCCGTTGGTTGCAACAGGAGACGGCATAGCAATTGCCTTCCGCGCCGGCGCGCAGCTTGAAGACATGGAATTCATCCAGTTTCATCCCACAAGCCTCTATTCACCGTATGCCCCGCAGTTTTTGTTGAGCGAGGCAATGAGAGGCGAAGGAGCGGTTTTAAGAAATATAAATAAAGAGCCTTTTATGAAAGGTTATCACCCTAACGCGGAACTTGCGCCGAGAGATATTGTTTCAAGGGCTATAATCTCGGAAATGGTAAAGACTGACAGCAGCCATGTCTATCTCGACATGACCCATCTTAAAAGCGAATTTGTCAGGAAAAGGTTCCCTCAGATTTATTCCACATGCCTTCACTATAATGTGGATATAACAAAAGACCTTATCCCTGTTTCGCCTGCCGCGCATTACATAATGGGAGGAGTAAAAACCGATACAAAGGGAGTTACAAGTTTAAAAAGGCTTTATGCGGCGGGTGAATCCGCATGCACGGGCGTGCACGGAGCAAACAGGCTCGCAAGCAACAGCCTTCTTGAAGGCCTTGTCTACGGCGCGCGCACGGGCAGCGCGGCATATAACTCATCTTCCGACATAAAAAATCTCAGGGCGGTAAAAGAATACGTATCCGGATATACATCGGCATACCATTCCATTCCTGAACATGACGAGATAAGAACGACCCTAAGAAAGCTCATGTGGGAAAGGGTCGGGATAATAAGATGCATTGATTCTCTTGAAGAGGCAAAAACAAAACTTTCCGAATGGTCTTTTATGCTGGACAAGATGTTTTTTACAAGGCGGGAACTTGAATTAAAAAATATGCTTACAGCCGCAATGATAATAACCGAGTCCGCGTTATTGCGGAAGGGAAGCGCCGGAGCGCATTACAGGTCTGACTTCAAAGAAAAAGGCGAAAACTGGCAGAGGCATATTGCATGCGGAAAAGAAGGTGATAAAATAAGTTGTAAGCCGGCTAACGGTTAATTATGAATATCAGAAAATCCAAAATAATCTGCACAATCGGCCCTGCTTCATCAAGCCGCGAGGCGATACGCTCTCTTATAAAAAGCGGGATGGATGTCGCAAGGCTCAATTTTTCTCACGGCACTCATGAATTCCACAGCAATACCATAAAACTCTTAGGGGAAGAGTCAAAAAAACTCAAAAAACCTGTTGCGATACTTCAGGATTTGCAGGGCATTAAAATCAGGGTCGGACTTATCGGCAATGGTTCCATGCTGCTTAAAAAAGGCGCGGAGATATTTCTCCACAGCGGTAAAGATATCAGCAATGATAAACACATATTCATTTCTTATCCCGCACTCAGAAAAGATATCAAAATTGGAGACAGGATACTCTTTGACGACGGCCTGATTCAGGTAAGGGTAACAGGCAAGATGCGCAACGGGTTAAGGGCAAGGGTTGTTGAAGGGGGTATCTTAAGGGATAAAAAAGGGGTTAACCTTCCCTATGTGAAAACTACCGTATCTTCTTTCACTGAAAAAGATAAAAGTGACCTTGCCTTCGGTCTGAAGGGTGGCGTTGATTACGCGGCGCTTTCATTTGTAAGAAATGTAAATGACGTAAGGGTTGTAAAGGAATGGCTTAAAAGGCGTCATGCATCATTACCGCTGATAGCAAAGATAGAAAAACCCGAAGCAATCGACGATATTGACAATATACTGGATGAGGCTGACGGGATAATGATAGCGCGGGGAGACCTTGGAGTGGAGATTTCTCCTGAAGAAGTGCCGATAATGCAGAAGATGCTAATCAGCAAGGCCAACGATAAAGGAAAACTTGTAATAACCGCGACACAGATGCTTGAATCTATGACAGAGCATTCAAGGCCTACAAGGGCAGAGGCAACGGACGTTGCAAATGCGGTAATAGACGGAAGCGATGCCCTTATGCTTTCTGCTGAAACAGCATCAGGGAAATTTCCTTCGGATTCCGTAAAGATGATGGACAGGATTATAAGATACACAGAGTCTAAATCCATGGGGAAAAGAGATTATTCGGGCTTTGCGCGGCTTTTCTCTGACTTTTCCGGAGCCGTTGCAGAAGCCGCGTGCACCGCTGCTGAGGATATTCACGCAAAGGCAATAGTTGCATTTACACAGTCAGGATTTACCGCAAGGCTTGTATCCAAATTCAGGCCGAATGTCCATATCATTGCCTTCACGCCGCAGGACGATGTGAAAAGAAGGATGTCGCTTTACTGGGGAGTGAGCGCGTTTTTGATAAGGCATCTGTCAAACACGGATGAGATGATAAATGCGGTTGAAAAGTCTCTCCTCAGCTCGAGAATCGCGAAAAAAGGCGACAGCATCGTCATTACCGCCGGCTCGCCTCTGTGGACCAAAGGAACCACAAACCTGATGAAACTGCATAAGATAGGAGATTAAGGCACTTTTATCTCATACGCCTTGATCTTGCGGTGGAGATTGCTTCTTTCAATATCCAGAATCTCTGCCGTCTTTGATATATTCCAGCTATTTTCCGCGAGCTTTTTAATAATGTAATCTTTTTCAAAGGCATCTCTGGCGTCCTTAAGGGTCTTATATCTGAAATAGTCTGAATCCTCGCGCCCGCCTGATGCAAAAATACTTTTGCCAGTAATTATATTAGAAGGCGTCATTATAACGAGCCTCTCCAAAACGTTTTTTAATTCCCTCACATTCCCGGGCCAGTCATAGGATTTAAGGCTTTTCGCTGTTTCATCCTCTATTTTTTTCACGGGTTTGCCGTATTCTGCGGCAAGCGATTCAAGAAAATATTCGACCAGAATCCGTATATCATCTTTTCTTTCCCTCAGAGGCGGGATAAATAACGGGATAACATTCAACCTGAAGAAAAGGTCTTCTCTGAAGTTGCCCTTTTTTACTTCTTCACGCAAATCTTTATTCGTGGCGGCAAGGACCCTGACATCAACGGTTATATTTTTGTTCCCTCCCACTCTCTGGAATTCCTGAGTTTCTATAACCCTCAGCACCTTTGCCTGTGTCTGCAATGACATATCGCCTATCTCATCAAGGAATAATGTTCCCCCGTCAGCAAGCTCGAATTTTCCTTTTTTTTGTTCAAATGCTCCTGTAAAAGAACCCTTTTCATGCCCAAAGAGTTCGCTCTCTATGAGTTCCTGCGGTATGGCAGCGCAATTCACTTCAACAAAAGCTTTTTCAGCCCTCGGGCTCTTCTCATGCAGTAGGCGCGCGACAACCTCTTTTCCTGCCCCGCTCTCGCCGCATATCAGAACGCGGCTATTGCTGCGGGCTGCCATTCCTATCTGCTCGCGTAGATCTTTTATCTTCTGCGATTCGCCGACCAGCCTCCATTTTCTTGTAAGGTTTTCTTTGAGCGCAAGGTTTTCCATTTGAAGAGTTCTTTTTTCAAGCGCCCTTTTAGCAACAAGCAGAACCCTTTCGAGAGAAAGCGGCTTTTCAAGGAAATCATATGCGCCCATCTTTGTGGCCTTTACCGCAATCTCGATATTCCCGTGCCCTGATATCATGACTATTGTCACATCAGGCCTGAGCGCCTTCATCTCCTGAAGCGTTTGTATCCCGTCAATGCCAGTGAGCCATATGTCAAGAAGGACAATATCGGGAGAGGATTCTCCGAGCATCTTGACAGCCTCTTCGCCGGACTTCGCCGTCAATACAGAATAGCCTTCATCTTCGAATATGCCTGACAGGCTTTCTCTTATCCCTTCCTCGTCATCTACGATAAGAACTATAGGTTTTGACACGTTATATCCCCTTTTAAATCTCCATATCCTTTATCGGCATTTCTATTGTAAATACTGTTCCATTAGGCATATTATCCTTTACTCTTAAAAATCCCCTGTGTTCAGAAACAATCCTGTTTGCAATGGCAAGCCCGAGCCCGGTTCCGCCCTTTTTTGTAGAAAAATACGGAAGGAAAATTTTTTCTTTATCCTCTTCAGCCAGCCCCGGCCCGTCGTCTGTAATATCTATAAAGATTTTATTTGCCCTCTTATCCGCATCCGCTTTGACATTTATATTACCACTATTCCCCATAGCCTGAAACGCATTATCAAAAATATTAATCAGCACCCTCTTGAACTGCTCGCCGTCCATCTCGACAGGCGGTATATTATCGGCTATTAATACCTTTATGGCAAAACCCCTGTAATCTTTATAGAGCTCCAGCACTTCGTCTATTACGGATCTAAGGTCTGTCGGCGCCTTTCTTATTTCCGGCATCTTGCCCAATCTCGAAAATTCATCAACAAGCCTTTTCAAGCTGTCAACCTCTTTTACTATCGTTTTTGTAGAACGTTCGAATATCTGACCAAAATCAGGATCCTTCTGCTCCCATTTCTTCAGCATCCTTTCAGTAGAAAGTTTTATGGGCGTAAGCGGATTTTTTATCTCGTGCGCTATCCTTCTTGCAACCTCTTCCCATGCAATCGCTTTTTGAGCCTTTATGATATCCGTAAGATTGTCAAAAACAACCAGCAATCCAATCGGGACAGACGCATTATCCCTGAGCGTTGTGACAAAGACTCTTAATATAAGGCGTTTCTCCCCGACGGTCGCCTTAACATCTTTTTCGACACCGCGCAGCTCTTTAATTATTATCCCGCTGATAAGGGCATGAAGCTCGTCCGATGCGATCCTTGCCATCAGCTCTTTATAATTCCTGCCGATAATATTCCCGGGAGTTACATTCAGGATAGAGCACGCGGCATTGTTAATAGTCAAAATCTTGCCTGACACATCAAGAAAAACAACTCCGGAATTAATATTCGCAAGAATATTTTCCATCCAGAGGCGCCTTCTGTCGGATTCCGCATATGCTCTTTGTAGCGTCTCCTTGCCTTCTTTCAATCCCGATACCATGTGGTTAAAGGAGTTTATCAGCAGCCCTATCTCATCTTCCCTGCGGAGAGACAGGCTTACATTGAGATTCCCTGTTGCAACTTCCTCTGTTGCCTGCGCAAGGCTCTGAATAGGTTCTGTAATGCCCCTCGCTATCTTTAAGGCAACCCACATGGACATAAATACGACGATCAATGTAACAAAGGCCAGTATCAGAAGATAATTGAATTTAAGGGGCTCTTTCCATGACTCCAGGTTCAGATGGTCCTGGTATGCAGCCTTCACCTCGTCTACCTTGACTGCGATATCCTTTGTGAGGATTGTCTCTATAACAACTATGCCTGAGACCCTTCCTCCGGAATGTTCGGGAATAACAGCCCTTATAATGTCCCCCTTTTCCCCTGATATGACCTCTGTGCCTTCTTTGCCTTCAAATGCAGCCTTGATGGTCTCTGTCGGATTTTCAGGGCTTGTGCTCATGCGCGTTATCTTATAAGCCGAGAAAGATTTTTCGCCTGCAGCTACCGCCTTTGCGACTTCCAATGTCTTCTGCCTTTCCATTTCATAGACCGATTTCGCAACCTCAAGCGAGCTCGTCAACGGCTGCCTGAATTGCGGAGTCAGCAGTTTGTCTATGTAATTTGTGACAAGCCCGCTCGCCACAAAGAACAAAAGGGAAGCAGGTATGGATGTGAGCACAACAAATATAACAACGATCTTTGTTTTGAATTTATATCCAAGGATCTTCTGTTTTCTTTCGATAGAGAGCTTAACGAGATTCTTGCCGACGAAAAATATTAATGTCAGGAGGGCGATGATATTAAGGTTAAAAAGGACAAGGAGAAGGACCCGCGTCAGGATAGAAACGGTTCCGAGCCTTATGTAATAAACCTCAACCGCAAAGCCTGCTATTATTAAGATAAAAATGCCGAGAGATATGAATCCGCGCTTAATATTTATCATCTGACATACTCCACCTTAAAGCTCGGAGAGTCTTTTACCTTCTTAAACTCCTTTTCAGGCACAAAAAAGAAAAAATAACTCAGAACAGGAGGCAGCCTCCTCAATCTGGATTCGACTGTTATCCTGATAAAATAATTGTCAGGCTCGAGTTCTCTTATATTTGTCAACTTCAGGTCTTTGATATTTAACACCCACTTCAACAAAGAATCAAGCTCCTTAAACCTTTTCTCTGTCAGGGTCATCCCGTCCAGGGATGTGGCTACATATTCTTTTTTCACAGGATCCGCCCTCAGTGTTTTCACAAGGGTTTTCCCGAGAACAAACTCATCGGGCCACACCCTCCAAACCCTGAACAGGTCTATATAGAAAGTGATCTCCTTTGATATGCCGTTTTTCAGATCCTTTATCTGTTTTTCATCGAGCGAAAGGCCCGTTGTGACATGTATCTCGTTATTTGTAATTTTCGTTTCGGGCCCGATTATCTCCGCGCCATCGGATAAAAACGGGGAAAACAAAAAACACCAAAAAAAAATTGAGGAATAAAAAATAAGCTGTCGTCTTTTTTTTATCAATTTGGGCTTGACTTCTCCTCGAAAAAAATTTATTTTCATTATAACACACTGATAGAGTAGAGTAGTTAGGTGTTGTAGGCTCTTACAACCGGAGGCTTACCCGTGAAACTGAAACAAAAGGAGGGCGTATGGAACTTAAATCCGTGAAGATGAACATCCCTGAAAACTGTAATATTATACTGGGACAGACACATTTTATAAAAACAGCTGAAGACCTTTATGAGATTATAGTCACGACAGTCCCTCAAGCGCGTTTCGGCATTGCGTTTACCGAGGCGTCAGGCCCCTGCCTGATACGAACAGAGGGCAACGACAGCGAGCTTGTTGATGTATGCGCGCAAAACCTTCAGGCCTTAGGCGCAGGCCACGTGTTTTGCATACTTCTGAAAGATGCGTATCCCATAAATGTCCTCACTCAGATTAAAAACTGTCCGGAGATATGCGGGATATTTTGCGCGACCGCCAATGCCGTGGAGGTGATAGTAGCCGCTTTGTCTGAAGGCGCGGGCGTTTTAGGGGTCGTTGATGGGACCGGGCCTAAAGGCATAGAGACACCGGAGGATAAGGCTCATAGAAAAGAATTTTTAAGAAAGATCGGATATAAACTATGACAAGGATTTCAAGAGGCAGGGCTCTGGAGCCGCTGTGCCCTTTTTGCGGAAAGTTATTCGAAAAACCTCGCGACATAAAGGCTGAATTAGGCAATACGTTCACCGGGGGAAAGTGCTCGTGCGGCGCAGTATATGTTTTTGACCGCGCCGGGCATAATCTCGGAGAGGCATATGTTGACGCCCTTGTCTTTGCATGCAACGGCGATTGGGAGACGGCATGGCAATTGACTCCCGAGACGGACTATGATATAAAATCATACTATTACGATGAGAGCAGCCATCAGTTGATGGAAAGCGTTAAGAAAGGCAGCAGGGTAGTGGAAAATATTTTATTTATCGCGCTAAAAAACAGAGATAAAAAAACTGCGGCAGATGCTAATAAGTAAATATCATCTGCCAATAACTTTTTTTTATTTGACCGAAATTGGATAGATGTATTAATGTTGATAGCCCAACATTCAAAAGGGGAAAAATTCAAATCTTATTTAGGCAGGGGTTTGTTTTTTATTTAATTCCGGGAGAATCTTCTCTCTGAATGAAAGATCAAAAATAAAAAGGAGGGACACAAGATGCCAACTATGGAATTTCAGGGAAAACAGATCGAGGTTGACGACGACGGTTATATCATTAACCTTGACGACTGGACCAAAGAGCTTGCTGTGCATTTAGCGGCTCAGGACAGTGTTACGCTGACAGAGGCTCACTGGGAAGTAATCAACTTTCTCAGGGACTACTACAAACAGTATCAGATTGCTCCCATGATAAAGATCCTCGTTAAAGAGATCGGAAAGGCAATGGGGCCTGAAAAAGGCAACACAAAATACCTTTACGAACTTTATCCGGGCGGGCCTGCAAAACAGGCATGTAAATATGCAGGGCTTCCAAAACCAACAGGCTGCGTATAAAGAATTAAAAAAGAAGTAAGAGGCAGAAGCCTCTTACTTCTTTTTTCTGTATCTCAAAGCAACAAACACTATGCTTTCGCGGGAGCGTAATATCCGCCGGTCTAAAAACTTAGGGGGAGGGAAGACGGCCAGATATGAGACTCAACAGCCTCTTAGCAGATAAAAAGGCTTCCATTCTGGAAAAATGGTTTGACGTAATAGTAGACAGTTATCCTCCAGATACCGCAAACTTTTTAAAAAACCAAACAAACAGATTTACCAATCCGACGGGGTCCACTATCTTTAAGGGGATAGAAGATATTCTCGACGAGCTCATCAACGGGCGCAGCGGGGAAAAGGCATCGCAATTCCTTGATGACGTCGTGAGAATCAGGGCGGTTCAGGATTTTACACCCGCTCAGGCGCTCGCCTTTATCTTCCCTTTAAAGAAAATCATCAGAGAAGAACTTGCCGCTGAAATAGCCGCCGACAATCTCTCAGGCGAAATCCTCAGCCTTGAATCCGAAATAGACGGCCTCGCGCTCTTATCTTTTGATATTTACATGAAGTGCAAGGAAAAGATCTATGAGATAAAGGCTAACGAGGTTAAGAGCATGACCTTCAGGCTCTTGCAGATGGCAAACCTGATAAATGAGGCCAACGGACAGGAAACCGATCTTAAAGAACCTATTAACCTAAAAATAAACAGAGGAGAGGTAAAGAAATGAAAATCCTATTTTCCTTCTTTGCTGTTATAGCTCTTGTTGCGGCTGCCTACGCAGGGGTGAAGACGGCAAACCTTCAATACCTTTTTGGAGTTGTTATCCCGTACGGCGCGATAGCAATATTCATTCTGGGATTCGTCTACCGAGTGCTGAAGTGGGGAAAGTCCCCGGTGCCGTTCTGTATTCCTACAACCTGCGGACAGCAAAAATCCCTGCCGTGGATAAAGCAGAACAAGATTGAAAACCCGTCAGGCACCATGGGCGTCATCGTCAGAATGGCGCTTGAAGTGTTATTATTCCGCTCGCTTTTCAGAAACTTAAAAACGCAGATGAAGGGAGGCAGGGTTGTCTACGGGGAGGCCAAATGGCTCTGGCTCGCAGGCATGGCATTCCACTGGTCGTTCCTGATTATCTTTGTCAGGCACTTCAGGTTCTTTCTACAGGATACGCCTTCTTTCTTAAAAACCATCGAGGGGCTTGACAGCTTTCTCCAGATAGGAGTCCCGCTGTTTTACATGACAGACGCCGTTCTTCTCGGCGCGGTAACCTATCTGTTCCTCAGAAGGGTATTCATACCTCAGGTAAAATATATTTCCCTTCCGGCCGACTACTTCCCCCTCTTCCTGATACTCGGCATAGGAACAACAGGCGTGATCATGAGGTATTTCAACAAGGTTCATATCGTGGGCGTAAAAGAACTTGCGATGGGGCTTGTGAGCTTTAATCCCGTGATACCTCAGGGCATAGGCGCAATCTTTTACATCCACCTGTTTTTGATATGCTCATTGCTTGTATACTTCCCTCTCAGCAAACTGATGCACATGGGCGGTGTCTTCATGAGCCCGACAAGAAATATGCCGAACAACAGCCGTATGAAAAGACACATAAATCCATGGAACTATCCGGTGCATGTCCACACGTATGAAGAATATGAAAATGACTTCAGGGATAAGATGAAAAAGGCCGGAATCCCTGTAGAAAAGGAGTAACGCATGGCAAAATTTACTGCTAAACCAGACGATCTGTCAAAGATAGACTATAAGCCGCCTAAAAAAGGGTGGATGGACAAGCCTGTTGAATTCAAAGAGAATACATTCTGCTGGGGCGCAAAAGGCAAAAACCTTGCAGCGGTCGAATTCCCTAACGCTCGCGACTGGTCCCCTGTTGAAGAGGATTGGAAACTTCCGGAAAACTGGAAGGAAATCGTCCTTGACGGCCTGAAAGAGAGATTGGGGAAATACCGGTCCTTCAAATTATTTTTGGATATATGCGTAAGATGCGGAGCATGCGCGGATAAATGCCATTTCTTTATCGGCGGCGGCGATCCGAAGAATATGCCGGTGCTCAGGGCAGAGCTTCTCAGGTCCATCTACAGAAAATATTTCACCGCCTCAGGCAAGATGCTCGGGAAACTCGCGGGCGGCAGAGACCTTACCATAGAGGTGCTAAAGGAAATATGGTATTACTATTATCAATGTACCGAATGCAGGCGCTGCTCGGTCTTCTGTCCGTACGGAATTGACCAGGCTGAGATAACCATGATGGGAAGGGAACTGACAAACCTG
>Ga0172375_10008905_pt1 | contig 13369 bp, 18 predicted proteins | sample LakKiv1m_FD_114537 | JGI IMG/M metagenome (GOLD analysis project Ga0172375, IMG submission 114537) | Freshwater microbial communities from Kabuno Bay, South-Kivu, Congo - kab_092012_11.1m | ecosystem: Environmental > Aquatic > Freshwater > Lake | place: Democratic Republic of the Congo...
ATGGTCAAATTCAAATTATGCTGTATTAATTCCAGCTGAAGAAGTGAGTGGAAGAATTGCTAATTTACTAGAACAGGATACTTGGGTTTGTGGAGATTTAATGCTTCCACAAGGTTCAGAAATAATTATATCTAATAGAGCTAAAGAGCATCTTACTCCTAAGAGATTAGAAGCAATAAAAAAACATAGTGGTGCAGGTATAATAACCTTGGCAAATGAAGGAGAAACACTTGAATGTGCAATTAGAAGAAGAATTGGACGAAGGGGATTTAGTTATAGAGCAAATGCAAAATATGGGTGGGAAGATTATTCTGGAGATAGATTTTTAGAAGACTTAAGGGCTAAAGAAAGAATCCAAACTATTGCTCGTCAAATGGGGATATCTTCAAATCTTCATCCAGAATTTCATAGTTCTTTTGGTGAAATGGAACTTGCTTTTAATGATTTATATGCGAGAGGTAAGTTAGTTAGAGATACAAATCCAGAAGATATTGAAATGTATCGGGGGATGTTTGAAAGAGGTTTTGAGAGAGTTAGGCAAGATATAAGAAGGCCACTTACTTTGGAAGAAACAGCAGAGTTAACAAGAGTAAAAAGTTGTTTTAAACAGATTTTAGAGGAAGTAAGAGCTTAATTTTAAACTTTATTTAATTCTGTATAAACAAAAGAAAAATGAAAAATTCAGCCAAATTATTTGAGACAGATTTAAGCAATAGAGAAGCACAAATTACAGATCTTTTTTTAAAACATAGAGGGTATTGTTATGAAATTGCTCGCCAATTTTTGTGCCATGAAGATGCACAGGAAGTTGTGCAGGATGTTTTTTTAAGAATGACCAGAACAAATTGTCCATATAGTGGTAGGGGTGGAGCAAAATTCTCTACATGGCTTTATAGGGTTACTATGAATGTAGCAAAAAATAAATATCGGGGCAATAAATCAAGAGCTTCTTTGAGTAATCCTGAAAATCCTGCATTATCATTGAGTGATGGGGAAGTTTATGTTTCTGTTTGTGAGAGGGCTGATGGTGAGAATACCTTTGAAAGATTAGTTAAAAGAGAGGTTTGTGCAGATACAGCAGTAGAGCTAACGAGATTGCCTGATCAATATAGAGAAGCATTTGTTTTAAGAAATGTTCAGGAATTGGAGTATAGGCAGATTGCTCAAATTCTTGGATGCAAGCTTGGAACAATAAAATCAAGAATTTTCAGGGCAAGAGTAATGTTAAAAGAGCGAGTTTTGAATCCTTAATTAGCAAGATTTTTATATACTCTTTTCTTTATTCTTTTAGGAGGTATTAAATGTTAAATCAAATTGAGATTCTTGCTTTAATTTTTATTATAGCTGGTTTAGTTAAAATTATTGTTTTAGCTTACAAGCCTAGAAAATGGATAAATTTTGCTGAATCAGTTTGGAATAGGCCAAAAACAATGCAATTGATCTGCTTAATTCTGGCGGTTGTTATATTTTTCTATTTAACTGAAAATGGGATAACAATTGTTCAAATTCTGGCTGTTTCATTTTTTGTGGCTATGTTTATGGCTGTTGCAATTGCACCAGAGGCAGAAGACCTAATATTGAAATACGAAGCAAGAATTAAAAGAGGAAGTCTATGGAGGCAATATTGGCTTTATGTTTTAGTATGGCTTATTTTGCTTTTATTGGGATTGAAAGAAATTTTTATGTAGTTGTTTTTCTTTTTTCTTTTATTTTAAATGTTTATCACAATTGATTAATATTGCTTTATGATTATTCTCTTTTTTAATTTCAAAGATACTAATTGCAGTATTATTTGGATTATTCTCTTTTTTAATTTCTTCTATTGGTTTTTTCATAAGTAAGATCATTAAACATTCGATTAAACCTCCATGAGACACAAATAAAACGGTCTTTCCTTTATATTTCTTATATGCTTTTTCTAAAATTATTTTAGCTCTTTCTATCATTGCCTCTTTTTTTTCAGTATCTCGGGGCTTATTCCAGTCTATTTCTTTTATAAGTTTCCCAGTAAGACTTCCTTGATTCTTTTCTCTTAATTCTTGCACAAAAAATAATGGGATATCTGGGTGAAATTTTGCAACTTCTTTTGCAGTATCGGATGCTCTTGCCAAATCACTTGAATAAATTGCTTTGATTTTTTCTTCTTTTAATCTTAATGCTAGTTTTTTCGCTTGGTCTATGCCCAATTCAGTTAATTTTCCAGGTAAATGTCCTTGAAGAATTCCTTTTTTATTTTCTTCTGTTTCTCCGTGTCTTGCTATTATTAATCTCATTTTTTATTCAATTATTTTTCTTACTTCTTCCAGAGTATTTGCTTTAATTGCATTTTTTCTCTGGGGTTTTTCAATTTGCTGTAGGCTTGGCTCCAGAAAACTCTGGGCATATTTTTGGATTATTAAGCCAATTGCTTGATTTTTATTTTTCATTCCAAATTTAGCCTTGACTATATTTACTATTCTATCTTCTCTTTCACTTATATTTATTATGTTTTTTACCATTTTTTTGCTTTGGCATTATTGCTTTTGTTCTGTATACTCTCTTAAACATTTAGCCAATATTTCTTTTGTTATTATAAAATAAGAGAATTTTTGTCTTAACTCATTAGAATAACCTCTTGGAATAAATGCACTTAACACTTCTTTTTTCATACTTCTTATTAGTTCTAATGCAGGCACAAAATCTGCATCCCCAGATATTAAGACACAATAATCTAGCTTGTTTTGTAATGCTTCTTTTACCATATCTATTGCAATCCAAACATCAATGCCCTTTTCTTTTTGATTTTTATCTTCAATATCCAAAAAACTTGCTTCTACAATTGGTTTGCAGATTTTACATAGATCCCATGAATCTAGTAATTCTTTTTTCTTCTTTAATATCTCTTTATTAGATAACCTTTGAAGTTTTCTTGTGATTATCTTTATACCTTTTTTTTCAAGACGCCCTAAAAAAGCTCTTTGATTTTTATAAATAAGTTCGTCATCTTCTCTATTTGGCATAGAAACATACCAACGAATTTCTATAAGGTCTAATCTATTTTCTTTAGATAGTAATTCTATCAATTTCTTTATATCTACTGAACCGGGTTTAAACCAACTTTTTACATTATGATACCAATTATTCCCATCAATAAAGAAAATTGTTCTTTTAACCAAAATAAATTCCTCCCTTAAAGAATATAAAACCCGGCATGTCATTTCTGAGATACCGGGGACTTAAATTATAATTAGTAATTTTTCTATCTTTATAAGCTTTGCTTTTTTTCATCTCACTTTTGCCCAGATCATATCATCTAGATATTTCCCATCTTTGAATTTATTTTTTTTCAGTATCCCTTCTAATTTATAACCTGCTTTTTCTAAGACTCGTGCAGATGCCTTGTTAAAAGTTCTGCAGCTTCCCCAAATTCTTTTTAATTTTAATTTGTTAAACCCATAATTTGTAATTAATTTTAATGCTTTTGTAGCTATCCCCTGACCTCTGAATTTTGGCATTATTCCGTAGCCCACATCTGCAGAATGTTTATCATGGGGCTTTTTATTCAATTCTAAATGAATAAATCCCGCAAATTCTCTATCAACTTCAATTGCAAAAGTATGTCCTCCTTTTATTCCTTCTTTTAATTCTTTTTCAGCTTCTTCTAAATTTTTAGGTACAGATATAAAGTTTCTTTTTGAGCATTTGTCCTTGTGCAATTCCAAATATGCGGATGCATCTTTCATTGTTATTGGCCTAAGTAGGAAATCTTTTGTTATTAATCCTAAAAAAATCCACAACATTTATGTTGTGGTTTAAGATACTTTGTGGATTTTTTGGGAATCTCAAAACTACGAACAAACCCCACACTTTAGTGTGGGGTAAAACTCCGCAAGTTTTGTGATTATCATTTTTATTATCTTTTATAATAATTTATAACAAAACATAATATATAAATCTTACGTTTAGATATGTTTATAAAAGGATTTTTGCTCCTTTAGTTGTGCTAAAAGCACAATTTAAAACTAAATAAAACATATAAAAATGGCTAAACAAAAACCAATTATGAATGTTGTCTTTGTAGGACACGTTGATGCTGGTAAATCAACTACAGTCGGTAGATTGTTTTACGACAGCGGAGCTGTGTCTGAACAAGAGATGGCAAAGCTTAAAGAAGAAGCTGCTAAGCATGGTAAAGCTGGCTTTGAATTTGCCTTTGTTATGGATAAGTTCAAAGAAGAAAGGGAAAGAGGAGTTACAATTGACCTTTCTTACAGAAAGATAGTAACTCAGAAGTTCGAAGTTACTGTCATCGATGCTCCAGGTCACAAGGATTTTGTCAAAAACATGATCACTGGTGCAAGCCAAGCAGATGCAGCATTTTTGGTTGTTTCAGCTGTTACAGGAGTAGAACCTCAGACAAAAGAACACTTATGGTTGTTAAGAACAATGGGTGTTAAGAATTTAGCTATATACATCAATAAGATGGATGCAGTTAATTATGATGAGGCAAAGTTCAAAAAAGTTAAGGAAGATGTTTCTAACTTGCTAAAACAAGTTGGTTACAAACCAGATACAACTCCTTTCTTAGCTGGTTCAAGCCAGATGGGAGAGGGTGTTTTCAAGAAATCTGCAAAGATGCCTTGGTATAAGGGACCTAGCGTTATTGAACAATTAGATCTATTCCCTGCACCTGAAAAACCAACAAATCTTCCATTAAGAATGCCAATCCAGGATGTTTATGAGATAACAGGTATTGGAACTGTTCCGGTTGGCAAGATCGAGACAGGTATAATGAAACCTGCTCAGAAGATAATTGTATTGCCAGGAAGAAGTGGATCAGGAGTATTAGGAGAAGTAAGAAGTATAGAAATGCACCATGAACAATTACCTCAAGCAGAAGCAGGAGATAATGTTGGTGTAAATATAAGGGGCATTGGCAAGAAAGACATTTCCAGAGGAGATGTTATATGCGATGCAGCTACACCTGCAAAAATAGCTGAAGAATTTACAGCTCAAATAGCTGTAATCAATCACCCAACTGTTATTGCAAAGGGCTATACTCCAGTTTTCCATGTGCATACAGCACAAGTACCTTGTCAATTCATAGAACTTGTAAGCAAGATTGATCCTAGAACAGGACAAGTTGCTCAAGATCATCCAGACTTTTTGAAAAACGGCGATGTTGCTATAGTTAAAATCAAGCCTATTGGACATTTAGTGCTTGAAACAGCAGATACAAATCCATTTATGTCAAGATTTGCTATCAGAGATGCTGGGGCTACAGTAGCTGCAGGCGTTTGCAAGTCTCTTGTGGAAAGAAAGAAGTAAATTTTTATTTTCTTGGATATTTTTTCTTTTATCCAATTTTTTTATTTTTGAACTCTACAAAACAAATACTTAAATACTCGTCCTGTCTCCCAAAAACATGGAAATAAGGGTGATAGAAAAGAATGTGAAAGAGGTTGAAGAAAAACTTAGAAGCATGACTTCAGACTTAAGCAAAATTAGTTATATGGAATCTGCTTTAAAAGGGAATATGACGTTTGATGTTAAGAGATTTTTATATGATCGGCTTGCTGAAATTTATTCGGGCAGAAAAATGTTTGATCGTGCAGCTCTTGCTGTTGCAAATAAAATTGCTATTACAATTACATTTAGAGAAAAAATTGAAACTTACTTGCGTGCTGGAGAGCTATTTGCAAAAGCAGGCCGTGTGATTGATGCAGAGCATATGTTTAACAAAGCACTTGGAGAGGCAAATGTGAGCGAGAAAGAGGTGATAAGAAAAAAAGCAAAAGAAACTTTCTTGATAGAAGCACAAGATCTAGAAAAAGCAGGTAAAAGAGCTACTGCAATTATATTTTATGAAAGATTATTGGGTATGGGGTTGATTGAACAAGAAAGGCAAACTATAAAACAAAAAATCATTCCGGTTTATAAGGCACTTGGAGAATTTGCAAAAGCAAGGGCAATTGAAGGAAATTTATAGATAGTTGCTGACGCATTACTATATCTTATTAAATTATTAATGATACAAAGATTTGGTGTTGTTGGGTTCAACTTTTATACCTTAGAAGAATGTAAAGACATACCTAAACGGAACAGAATTTATATAAGTTATATTTAATAAAATTATGCGACAGCAACTATAATGCTTTAGCAAATCAAACTTTCAATAAATCTGCATTTATCTCCCCAAGATTTTTTACGATGTATGTATGCAATTTGTTTATAATTAAATCTTGGAAAGCTTCTTTCAAATTTCCATGACATAAAGAGATATCGGATTCTGGAGCCATTATAATTTGATAGGGCAAATAGCAATTCATTTCAAGATCCTTTATCTTTTTCAAATCTTTATTTGATATGCCTGCATCTAAAAGTTTTACATTAACTACACAATTTTTAAGCGATTTTCCATGAATTGTGTATTTTAAGGTCATATTTCCATCTGAAATAAAACTTGCCCTACTACATTTTTTTAATGAGTTATAAAAACAAAGATTATCTTTGCATTGTTTAATATAAATAAAGTTAATCCAGATTAATATGGTTAGTGCTATTACTATGCATACAAATAATATAATATTCTGCCTCTTTTTGAAGAAATTACTCATAAACAACAGAAGAACTTTGTATATTTAAAACTTATCTTATATAAAAAATAAAAAAACTGACTAAAATTTTAGGGTATTAAACCCAGATTTGAAAATAAAGAAATCGGGCAGAGCCCGAATATAAAAATCTAAAGTGAAATTAATTCAACTTTGTCTGATTCAACTTTGTTGAATGTATTTGCTGCAAGATATTTTGAGCCATAACTTTCAGCAGCAGACATAACCATTGAATTTGCGGTGTTTGCTAATACAACAAGAACATCTCTTGCCCTAAAATAGGGCAGTTTTGATATTGGTAATTCGCGGATTATCTCTAAGTCTGAATTTAGTAATATAGCACTTCTATCTCCCAAATTTTGGACTAGCTGTCGTAGCTTTTCTTTGTCTTCTTTTGTAAGCTCTCGAGAAGAATTTTCCTTTGAAGATCTGTTTTCAGAAAAAAATTCTTCAGGAGTTGCTTTTTTTCTCAATGCTTGATGTATTTCTTTTCCAGCTAATTCTTCAACTTCTTTTCCATCAGGTGCTTGGGCTATATATGCAATACTTGCATTGTCGCAAACATTTTTTGCAATTAGTTTTCCGCCACGATCACCATCAACAAAAAGAGTTAATTCTTTTTCTTTGCTCAATGTTGAGATTGAAGCAGGGAATTTTGTTCCATTCATTCCTAAGACATTGTTTATGCCATGCTTTAGCAAATTAACTACATCTGCTCTTCCTTCTGTTACAATTATCTCATTGCCGGATAAATCTCCACAAGGTAATCTATCTTCACCATATTCAGAAATTTTTAATAGCCGGGTTGATTCTTGCAATTCTTTTTGCATCTCTTGAGTTTCCATGCCATTACCTTTAAATCCTGCGAGCAACTTTTTTGCTCGATCCATAATATAATCTCTTTTACTGCCTCGGATATCTTCTATTTCTTTGATAGTTATCTTTGCATCTGTTGGACCAATTTTGTCAATTGTTTCTATTGCAGCGGCGATAATTGCTGTTTCTGTTTTGTCTAAGGCTGTTGGAATTATAACTTCTCCACTAGTCTTGCCATTTTCACTGGAAATTTCTACTTCTATTCTGCCTATTTTTCCTTCTTTTTGCAGTTCTCTTAGTTCCATTTCATTGCCTAAGAGACCCTCTGTTTGGCCGAATATAGCCCCAATTACATCTGGCTTCTCTAATGGGCCTTCTGCTGTAAAATCTGCCAATATATTATACTTTATTGAAACTGGACTAATTTTTGCCATTTTTTCCTCCTTACATTTAAGTAGTTAGTTTATTTTTACAGAAAATCTTGTGACTTTCTGCCCCCAGAATTTGAATTTGATTTGCATCTCCAGCAAATTTAAGGTCACAGAAAAAGTGATTTTTAGTTCAACTTACATAATAAAGCCGATAAAGGCTTTTTGCATATGAGTATGAATCGCGTATAGCGTGTGAGTATGATAAGTAATAATTAACCCTATCAAATGATATCACTTAATCTGATTATTTTATAAGACTGAGAGGGTTTAAAAATCTTGTTATTACTCTGCACTAATTAAAACATAAGCAAAAGCTTTATAAATATAAATTGAACTTAAAAAATATGGCACAACCCAAAGGAATCGAGGATGATATATCTGATTCTGACGATGTAGAGCTAGATGAACAAGAAGAGGAGTTTGATGATGCTGACGAGCTTGAAGAAGATGACAAGCTTGAAGAAGAAGATCCTCCTGATCTAGAAAGCTAACTTTTTCTTTTTATTATTTTTTTAGAGAACTTTATCTTGCGGTAAGCATTGTTTGTAGTTTATTAACTGCAAATTTTACTGATTTCTGTTGTTCCCATTTCACAGCTATCTATAGACCATGTTATTGTTGGTTTTTGATTAAATTGCGGAAAATTTAAAAAATAAGTTTTGACTTTTCCACTTGGTAGAACTTCACAATTATTGCAAGATCCGTCACATTTAAATGAAATAACATTTTGATTTTCTCTAACAATAAAAGTGAAAGAAGCGAGATTTATATCTTTGGCTATTCTTTGAAGAGTTAGTTCAATGTCTTTTGTCTGTTTGTTAAAACAAGCATCTCTTATTGCAATTGGTGGAAACGTACCAAGATCTATGCAAGATAATGTGGGGGAGAGATTTGCTTTATCTTTGATCATCGGAAGAATTAGTGAGCTAACAATTCCTACTGCCGTTATTGCTAGTGTAATCAAAAATACTTCTGCTACAACATCTGAAATTGATTTTTTATTGGATATCATACTGTGCAAGGCCTTGCCCCTATGTCCCTTAGATTTATTATTGTTTTTCTTCCATTATTATCTATTTCAATCTGATTTGAGTTTTCTATTATTGGAATCTTTAATATGAATATGCCTAAATAGTTTTGAGGCCCTCCCGCAAGCTCATTTTCATTTACTTCGTCAGTAAAAATTAATTCAGGATTAAACTCGCCTGACTTTACCGGTTCATTATTAACTAATGTGAGGTTGTAAGTAAATGGGCCTGCACCATTTTCACCAACACAGCCAAATGCAATTGATCTTGAAGCGATTTTTATTTCACCATTTTCAAATGTGCCCTCTATTAAATAATATCTTTCATTCTTGCAATCCCTTGTTTCTTGGATTGCATTTCCTGTTATCCCGGCCATTTTCTTAATTTTTGAAACTAAAATTACTTCATTAAATGCACCAAAAGTATTTACAGATAATGTTCTCATTATTCCCTGGTCTATAGACCTAAAATGAGAGTCATCAGAGCAACCCTCAATACATTCTCCCAGACCTTCAAAAATATCACAGTTTGTAGGGCAATTTTTTGAACCTCGTGGAATATTTGCAGGGACATATTCATCAGCAAGATTTGCAAAAGCGTGCCCAAATTCATGTGCAAATACATTTGCATTATTTTTAGAATTTATGCTGATTACATTCATATATGAGCTTGATCGTATGTTACTTGGTTGGTCTTCAATAACTACAACATAATCATTTGGGCATGAGCCTGCTATTTTTAGAAGGTCTTTTGAGTAACATAAAAGTGCAATTCCTTTATACAACTCACACGTTGGCTGGAAATTGTCAATATAGTAAAAATTAAAGTTGTTTTTATTTTTATCAAATGGAGATATTTTAAAAAATTCAGTTGCAAAACTTTCTGCTTTCTCCTTGGTTGAGAAAAAGACAATACTGGGTTTGCTTTCTCCATTATACTGGATGGTGTTACATTTTTCTAGTTGGCTTGGGGAATTTGAAAGATTTTTTGTTGTAAAGAATATAGCCACAGCAACAACAATTACTATTGACAGAATAATTGCAATTATTCCTTTCCCTTCCATTTTTATTTGTGCCTTTTGTGGCTTAAATATCTTTTTATACTTGCAATAGTTTATATAAAGATGATAAAATTTGGGCCAGCTGGTTTGGGGGGTGTGAAAGAGGCTGTTGTTAATCTTGAAAGTTATGCTAAACATGGATTAAAAGCATGCGAGATTGCATTCACTTACGGAATTTATATTAAGGATGGAGAAACTGCAATTATAAGAGAAAAAGCTCGCGAGTTAGGAATAGAGCTAAGTATTCATGCTCCATATTGGATTAATTTAAATTCAGAAGAAAAAAGCAAGATAGAACAAAGTAAGAAGAGAATTTTAGATTGCTTAAAGATTGGTGATTTGCTTGGAGTCAGTCATATTGTATTCCATCCAGGATTTTATGGAAAAATGGATAGGGAAAAAACTTATGAGAAAATTAAAGAAGCAATAAATGAACTTGAAAAGGAAAGAAAAAAACATGGGTGGAAAGTTAAACTTGCTCCAGAGACAACAGGAAAATTGAATGTATTTGGTTCTATTGATGAGATATTGGGGCTTGTTAAAGAAACAGGATGTTCATTTACAGTGGATTTTTCGCATTTATTTGCTAGATCTTTAGGAAGGATGAGTTATAAAGAGATGTATGAAAATTTTAAGCATTTTGACAGCTTACACTGCCATTTTTCAGGTATTGAATATGGTGAGAAAGGAGAGAAGAATCATAAATTAACTTCAGAGCAGGAGATAAAAAAATTGCTCGAAGTTTTGCCTAAGAATAAAGAGATTACAATAATTAATGAAAGTCCTGCACCTGTTGAAGATGCAGAGAAGATGCTTGAAATTGAGAAGAAGATTTAATTCGGTTAAGCAAGATTTTTAAACCAATTTTTTTGTTAAATTATATGGAATTAGCAGAAGGATTAAGAAATTTGACGAGAGAAGAACTTGAGATACTTGTGGGAGAAATTCTTCCAATTTGTTGCAATTGCTCAAAAGATAAGCCCGGGGGAGATTCTAACGCAGTTAATGGGCAAGCTGTACGAATTAGTGGGCAATGGGTTAGAAGACAAGATGCTCCTGTTTTATATGAATTAATTAGTAAACTTTATTATGGGAAATTAAGCCATACTTATTGTCCTGAATGTGAGGCAAGATTTAATGCAGAATTGGATCGGGCATTTAAATCAGAGGATATATAAATCTTAGATTTTGGTTTTTTCTTCTTTTTCTTCTAACTCTCGGGCTTTGATCATTTCTTTTGTTTCTTCTACGCGGGATAGGATTGCTCGTGCTCTTTCTGGGTCAACTCTTACTATGTTTAAAACACTTAAAATTTTTTTTAAAATCTCATCATAGCTTTCTTTTTTAAATTCCCGTAGCTTTTCAAGTCTTTGTTTTGTTTCTTCTTCTAGTTTTATGGTAGTTATGCTCATTTTTAACAAAGTTGTTACTAATTTACACAATATAAAGTATACTTGGGTATACTTTATAAATTTATTTGTCATTAAAAAATTACAACAACAATAAAGCTTATAAACCAAATAAAGTTGATATTTTCAACTAAATTTATTAAAAACAGAATGAACGCAAAAATAATTTTGTCTTTCATTACAGTATTAGCTGTTTTGATGACCGGAGCTGTTTCAGCTACAGAACTTGCTGTTAGTGGTGCTAGTGGTATAACAACAACATTTAACGATGTTGAACTTAAGCCTACAATCACTGCAATAGCAGGAACTACCGATGAAACAGTGCCAATAAGGGTATCATTCACTGCTCTTAGTAATGCAGAAGATGTCCGAGTGAAGATTTGGATGGATGGCTTTAGAGATGATGTTGAAGCTGAAACAAGCAGATTCACCATTATCCAAGGTAGCACATATTCAAAGTTGCTTTCTCTTAGACTGCCTTCAGACATGGAAGATTTGTCAAAAGTATACAAATTGAGAGTTTCAATTGTCAATGCAGATGCAAGAACAGAAACAGAATATTCTGTAAATCTTCAGAGAGAAGATTACAGTAATGAGGTTCTTTCTGTAGACTACGATTCAAAAGTCTCTGCAGGAGACAATGTTCCTGTAACTATTGTTATAAAGAACATTGGAATGCAAGATATTGAAGATGGATATGTTATCGTTGCTATTCCTTCATTAGGAATTGCATCAAGAGCATATCTTGGAGATATTGTAGCTATAGAAAACTGTTCTAGTGACTGCGACGAACAAGACGCAGTGCAAAAGACAGTATACCTTAAGGTACCTGAAACTGCACAAGCAGGGTTATATGAATTGGTTGTAAAAGCATACAGCAGAGATTCAATAGAAACAGTTACAAAAACAATAAGTATTGAAGATAGTGTATCAACATTACTTGTTGCACCTGTAAAGAACCAAGACATTAAGGTAAGCGAAACAAAGAAATATGACTTGATCTTAGTTAATTCTGGAAATGGCATAAAAGTTTATAACATAAAAGCTGTTTCTGGAGAAGGAATTAGTGTTTCTGTACCATCAGTTGTTACTGTTGGTGCTGACTCAAGCCTAACTCTTCAAGTTATGGTTACTGCTTTATCTAGTGCAGTATACGGACAACACACATTTAGTGTAGATGTTAATGGACAGAATGTAGCATTAACTGCAAATGTTATTGCTGGAACACCTGAATCAACAGGCAAAATCTCAACATCTGTATTAGCATTAACAGTTATATTAGTGATAATCTTTGTCGTATTGCTTATTGTTTTAATTGTCTTGATAACAAGAAAGGACAAACAACCAGAACAAGTAGAAACAAGCTACTATTAAATTTTTAATTTTTTTGCTTTCATTTTTTTTGAAAGCTTTTCTTTTTCTTTTAGAAAAATGAGAATACTAAATCTAGTAAGAAACACTGAAAAAGGATTGATGGGAATAGTTTTACTTACAAGTCTTTCTGGATGCAATGAACCAAGTAGTCAGAATCCTGTTTTAAGAACTTCTCAGGTTGAGCAAGAGAGTGCAGAGAGAAGGGAAAGACGAGAAAGAATCAGAACAGAAATAGAACAAAAAAGCGTAATATCTGCAACTCCTGAAGAATATCCTAAGGAAGATAAAGAAATCACACTTAATATTGGAGAAAGAAACGGAGATTATTATTTTGTTAATAGTGAATCTGAAGAGATTACACTAGCATATTGTGGTCTTGTTAATCATGAAGTATTTAGTATTGCTACATGTTATCGTAGAGGATACAGTGGTGGTGCATTTAATTTATATTACCCGATTAATTCTAAAAGGATTACAATTGATAATAAAACATTCCAAGTTTCTAAACTTAATTTAGATTCAATAACTCTAATTGAGGAATAGGAAAACACAAGCTTTAAATACCCTGATTTTTTACTAAAATGTATAAATCTCATATAATTTAAACAAGATGGACAATAAAGACAATGCTGTAATCGTGAGGAATGATTCTAAGTTA
>Ga0172375_10008907_pt1 | contig 13369 bp, 13 predicted proteins | sample LakKiv1m_FD_114537 | JGI IMG/M metagenome (GOLD analysis project Ga0172375, IMG submission 114537) | Freshwater microbial communities from Kabuno Bay, South-Kivu, Congo - kab_092012_11.1m | ecosystem: Environmental > Aquatic > Freshwater > Lake | place: Democratic Republic of the Congo...
ATATACATTAACTGGTAAAGTTCTATGATTCTCTTATCTCTGCTGAAACCTACACTCTATGACGCATCCTTTCCCTTTCAAATAATCCTCCCCTCGGTTACCTTTTAATATGAGTCAACGCGAATACAGAAAGAAGGCAGTCTATGGGGAACTGCGTCGAGAACTGGGAGAGGTCTTCAGGGAACTGGCAAAGCAGAAGGAGAGTAAGATAGAAGAAGGGCATCTGCTGCCGGATCATATGCACGTGATGGTATCGATACCGCCGAAATATTCAGTAGCGCAGGTGGTAGGGTTTATAAAGGGGAAAAAAGTGCGATACATATTGCACGGACATATATGAACCGGAGGAAGAATTTTATTGGAGAGAACTTTTGGGCCAGAGGGTACTATGTATCAACGGCAGGGAAAGATGAGGGGGTTGTACGGCGATACATACAACAGCAGGAAGCGGAAGATCGCAGGATTGACCAGTTAAAGCTGTTTGAATAAGCCACCTTCAGGTGGCTCATGTTTTTAAAACCGCTTTGAGCGGTTCACATTAACAAGCCTCCGGCTCTGCCGGAGGTGTTTGACTGGTTGTGACCTGATATGTCAAAGCCGGATGGTAAACTTCTCTATATTCAACATGGTGTTTAAACAAACAGTTTTGTTATTTAAAATTCAAATCTAAAATTCATATGGAATATCTATCGCATATCAGGAAAAAAGACGGTGAAAAGCAGTATCTCTTTGAGCATCTTGAAGGTGTTGCAAAAAAAACAGGTGAATTTGCTTCGAAAATTGGGCTTGGGAAACAGGGTGAACTTATCGGGTTGCTTCATGATCTTGGTAAATACTCGGTCCAGTTTCAGAAATATCTTAAATCAGCCGGTGAGCTAATAAACCCAGATGAGGATGATTATATTGATGCTCAAGGCATGAAGGGAAAGATTGACCATTCTACCGCAGGCGCACAATTACTGCATAAATGGTTTCAAAATAAAGGCAAAGAAGCACAGTTGACTTCGCAGTTTCTTTCCTTGTGTTTAGCATCACACCATTCAGGACTTATCGATTGTCTTTCCCCTGATGGTACAGACGTCTTTACAAAACGAATGATGAAGTCAGACGAAAAAACTCATTATGAGGAAGTAACGCAAAAAATAGATCAGCGTGTTCGAAAAAGGTTAGATGAATTGCTTCTAGAATCAGCAAATAACGAGGCTCTCATAAATATTTTGAAAAACATCCATAATCCTCAGGAAAAATCAAAAATAACTACCATTTTTAAACAAGGTTTACTCGTTCGTTTTATGTTTAGCTGCCTTATTGACGCTGACCGTCTGGATACTGCTGATTTTGAAGAGCCTCATCTTGCCACAATGCGAAACAACGGCAAGTATAGATTATGGGATGAGCTTATTGTGCGCCTTGAAAACAGATTATCAATTTTTGAACAACGCAATAAGGTTGATGAGCTTCGCCGGGAGATATCCAGCAATTGCCGTGACTATTCGGAAAAGCCAAAAGGAATATATCTGTTGACTGTACCAACCGGAGGCGGAAAAACTCTCGCCAGTTTGCGTTTCGCCCTGTATCACGCAAAAGAATATAAAATGGACAGAGTCATCTACGTTATTCCATATACCTCGATTATTGATCAGAACGCCGAGGAAGTTAGGAAATTCTTGGAAGACCAAGCTGACGATGGATCGTATCTCCACCGTGTTGTTCTTGAGCATCATTCAAATCTCACATCTGAAGAGGAGACATGGCAGCAAAAAATACTTGCCCAGGATTGGGATGCGCCTGTCGTTTTTACTACTAGTGTTCAGGTATTGGAAGCTCTTTTTGGCTCTGGAACGCGCAGCGTTAGAAGGATGCACCAGCTCGCCCGTGCCGTCATTATTTTTGATGAAGTACAAACCATTCCATTGCGATGCGTTCATATGTTTAATAATGCCGTGAATTTTCTGACGCATGACTGTGGTTCAACCGTAGTGCTTTGCACAGCAACCCAACCGCTTCTGAATTTTGTTGATAAGAAGCAGGGCGCATTGAATCTCACTCCCGAACAGGAAATAGTGCCTGATGTGAGTCGTTTATTCTTTGAGCTGAAACGTGTGGAAGTGATAGATCGGCAAAAAGTTGGCGGCTGGTCATCCGAGGAAGTTGCGGAGCTGGCAATAAAAGAACTTCAAATGGCAGGCAGCACTCTTGTAATCGTAAATACAAGAAAGGCCGCGCAGGCATTGTATGAAATATGTCGCCCCAAAAAAAAGTATGCAACTTATCACTTGAGCACCAATATGTGCCCGGCTCACAGGATGGAGGTTTTAGATAAAGTTCGTGCATGCCTTGAGCTAAAAAATACAAAACCCGTGCTTTGCATCAGCACTCAGTTAATTGAAGCGGGGGTAGACGTTGATTTCGGATCGGTCATTCGTTATGTTGCAGGACTTGATTCAATTGCCCAAGCGGCTGGACGCTGCAATCGGAATGGCCTCAGGCCAATTGGCCGTGTTCTTATAATAAATCCAGCTGCAGAGAACATAGATAAATTAAAAGATATAAAAGTTGGGAAAGAAAAAGCTGAGCGTGTGCTTGGTGAGTTTAGCAACGATCCCGCTTTTTTTGACAACGACATACTGGGACCAAAGGCTATTGAGCGATATTTTCAATATTATTTTTACGAACGAGCACCCGAAATGAAATACCTTGTCTGGGGAAATAGCATAGTCAGTCGTGATGATAACTTACTTGTTCTTTTATCTGCAAACGAAACAACAGTGGCAGAATATGGACGCATCAATAATTCTGCGCCAGAATTTTATTTCAGACAATCCTTTATGACAGCGGCAAAAGCATTTCAGGCTATTGAATCACCGACCCGCGGCATTATCGTTCCTCATGAAAAAGGCAAGGCAATCATTAGCGAACTATGTTCTGCTTTTGATATTGAGAAGCAATTTAGGCTTTTACGGGATGCTCAACGCTATTCAGTCAATGTTTTTCCAAGCGAATTGAAAAAACTGGATGAAGTAGAGCATGCAATAAAGGAAGTTCAGGAGGGTTCAGGGATATATTACCTTGACGAGCGATATTATAGCCCAGATTTTGGGTTGAGTCTAACACCGGTCAATAAAATGTCATTTTTAGGAATATAAGGGGAGAATGCCATGGAAAACAAAATCGAATTTAAAGTTCATGGACGGTATGCGCTTTTTACTGACCCGCTTACAAAAATCGGTGGAGAAAAATGCTCGTACCACATACCCACCTATGAGGCGCTTAAGGGGATTCTGAGCTCTGTTTACTGGAAGCCTACTATTATGTGGATCATTGATAAAGTGCGCATAATGAAGCCCATACGCACACAAACAAAGGGGGTTAAACCAATCAAATACGGCGGCGGCAAGGAATTATCCATTTATACCTATCTGACGGATGTTGAATATCAGGTTCAGGCTCACTTTGAATGGAGCACGCGGGAAGATATGGCAAAAGATAGAAATGACAACAAGCACTGGATTGTCGCCAAAAGGATGATCGAACGAGGAGGCCGCCGGGATATTTTCTTGGGGGCTCGGGAATGCCAGGGATATGTCGAGCCCTGCAAGTTCGGCGAAGGCACAGGGCATTATGACAATAGCGGTGAAGTTAGCTACGGCTTTATGTTTCATGGGTTTGATTATCCTGATGAAGCTGGAAACGATGAGCTGAATTCACGCTTCTGGCGTCCTACAATGATTGATGGCGTTATTAAATTTATCAGATCTGAAGAATGTATTCATAAATTTGTAAAGAAAATGAAGTCGCAGTCTCCGGAATCTATTGGATTGAAAGAAGAATGCCTTAAAGAGCTTCTAATAGAGGAGGGTATAGAGTAATGAGTTGGATAGAAAAACTTTATGAAACATATCATCGCTGTCAGTCAAATATTGGAAATCAAGATGATGATATACCATTACTTCCCATCTGCCATACTACACAAAAGGCACATATCGAAATAACGATTGATGTTGATGGCAACTTTAAAAGCGCTTCAGTAGTTTTGAAAAATGATGCTCGCACCATAATCCCTTGCACTGAAAGTTCGGGGGGGAGAACTAGTGGTGAAGCAGCACACCCTTTATGTGACAAGCTGCAATATGTTGCTGCTGATTATAAAGATTATGGAGGAAATAAAGAGCCTTATTACAATTCATATGTAAAGGAGCTATCTGATTGGTTTAATAACTGTGAGCACTATAAAGTTGGAGCAGTTTTGAAATTTATTCAGAAAAAAAACGTAATTGCCGCTTTAGCTAATGAAAAAATTCTTCATATGGGAGCTGACGGTAAATTGATTCAACAATGGAGTAATAAAGATATTAAAGCGCCAGAAATCTTTACAGCCCTCCCAGGGAAAATAAACAAAAAGGGTGAAATAGAAAATTGGCAGGCAGATGCGTTTGTGCGTTGGATTGTACAACTACCGGGTGACCCCCAAGAATATGTTTGGACTGACAGGAGTATACAGGACAGCTGGATAACATATTATTTAAGCAATAAAAAGAGAACCGAACTTTGCTATGTAACAGGCGAGGAAAAATCGGTTGCAGAACAGCACCCTGCCAAGATCAGAAACGATGGAGATAAAGCCAAATTAATCTCTTCGAACGATATGACCAATTTTACTTTTAAGGGTCGTTTTTCCAATGCGGACCAGGCATGTAGTGTTGGTTTTGATGTTACACAAAAAGCTCACAATGCCCTGCGTTGGTTAATTGCTCGGCAGGGGTATAAAAAGGGTGATCAGGCAATTGTTGCGTGGGCTGTTTCAGGGACAAAGATACCCGATCCTATGGCAGATACGCTTGGCCTTTTTGATGAAGAAGAGATGCGTGCCGAAATAACATCGGCCAATACAACTGCCCAGCATCTTGCAAATAATCTATCAAGGCTGATAGCCGGCTATAATGCGAAACTTGGCCCCACTGATGGAATTGTCGTGATGGGCATTGATTCGGCTACTCCGGGACGCATGGCGGTTACCTTTTACCGTGAACTAACCGGCTCAGACTTTTTTGCAAGAGTTCAAGGATGGCATGAGTCCTGTGCTTGGTGGCAGGACTATGGAAAGGATAAAGAAACGAAGACCCCAATCCGTTTTGTCGGTGCGCCATCACCGGGTGACATAGCCAGGGCTGCTTATGGACGACGAATTGATGATAAGCTGCGGAAAGCAACTGTCGAACGCATACTTCCATGCATTATTGATGGGGCACAGCTACCGAGGGATATTGTTGAGTCTGCTGTAAGGCATGTTTGTAATCGAATAAGCATGGAAAATTGGGAATGGGAAAAATCGCTGGGTATCACCTGTGCGATATACAAAAAATATCATAAAGAAAGGAGTTATAACATGGAACTTGAAGAAGATCGTCGAACAAGGGATTATCTCTATGGCCAATTGCTTGCTTTAGCAGACGGCCTTGAAGGGTGGGCATTAAAAGAGTCTGGCGAAAAGCGAGAAACAAACGCCGCCAGACTAATGCAACGATTTGCAAGTCGCCCATACAGCACTTGGAAAAATATTTATCTTGCCTTGTCACCCTACAAGGCAAGGCTGGGAGGGAAAGCCAGAAAATATGAAGACTTTATAAGTGCTGTTCATGCACGTTTCGATAGAGATGATTACATGAATGATAAGCCATTAAGTGGCGAATTTCTGTTGGGGTATCACTGTCAAAGAAAAGCACTGTTTCCACCAACCAAAGGGCAAGAAACTGATGAACAGGATGATAACTAAAATTCTTTAAATTATGGAGGTGTTAAATGGATAGTCTGACAAAAAAAATCGATTTTGCTGTTGTGATAAGCGTTAAACATGCCAACCCGAATGGAGATCCGCTAAATGGCAACCGTCCACGTGTTAACTATGACGGATCAGGTGAAATATCTGATGTGTGCATAAAGCGTAAAATGAGAAATCGATTAATGGAGATCAAGGAAAGCAATAAGTATAAATACAATATTTTTGTACAGTCAGATGACAACAAATTGGATGATTATGGGAGTTTGCGAGAAAGGATTGAAAAAGAAATTGATAATAACGTAAGGAAGGATGAGAAAAAATTACGAGAAGAGGTTTGCAAGAAGTGGATAGATGTGAGGGCGTTCGGACAGGTGTTTGCTTTCAAGGGCGAAGGCAAGGGAGTATCTGTCGGCATTAGAGGCCCTGTATCCATTCATCCGGCATTTAGTGTTGTTTCAGTAAATGACAAGGTAACAAGCCTTCAGATAACTAAAAGCGTTAGTGGTGAAGGCGATGGAAGCAAGCGAGGTTCTGACACTATGGGCATGAAGCATCGTGTGGATCATGGTCTATATGTATTTTACGGCAGCATGAACCCTCAGCTTGCTTCAATAACGGGATTCAGCGATGAGGATGCAAAGGCGATTAAAGAAGTTTTAAAGAAGCTTTTCGAAAATGATGCTTCTTCAGCACGGCCAGAAGGGAGCATGGAGGTTGTACGGTTTTTTTGGTGGGAGCAAATTGGCCCTGTTGGGAAATATTCCTCAGCCAAGGTTCACAGAACCTTGAAGGTTGAACCAAAAATACCAGAGCCAAAGAGCGCAGATGATTATGAAATAAAAATAGATGGCCTTGAAGGGTTAAAATCGGAAGATGTAAAAGGCTGCGTTTAAAAAGAAGAGGAATAGTCAATGCCTGACCAATCCATCCCTAAGCTCATTCCGCCTCACGGCGGCTACCGTGACTTGCAGTCATACCAGATGTCTGAAATCATCTATGACGGCACGGTGGCGTTCTGCAACCGATTTATAAACATCCGCTCGCGCACGCATGACCAGATGGTGCAGGCGGCGCGCAGCGGCAAGCAGAACATTGCCGAAGGCAGCATGGCTTCCGGCACGTCAAAGAAGACCGAGCTGAAGCTTATTGGTGTGGCGCGGGCCAGTCTTGAAGAACTGCTGCTTGATTTTCAGGATTATCTTCGGCAGCAGGGGCTTCCGCTGTGGGGCAAGGAGCACCAGCAGGCAAAAGAAGTCAGAAAGCTGTGCTACGCACAGAATAGGTCTTATACGACTTATAAGACATATATTGAAGCCAGCTCTCCAGAGCTGGCTTGCAACGCAATGATCTGCCTGATTCATCAGGCAAACTACCTGCTCGATCAGCAGCTGCGAGTTTTAGAGAAAGATTTTCTGCAAGAAGGCGGCTTCACAGAGCGGCTTTACCGCACCCGCTCTGAAATGCGAAAAATCAAAAAATAGGTCTTAAAAAAAATAAGTCGTATATGACGGATAAGACATATAGTGAAGACGACCTTATTCAACTGTCTGCCCTGCAGCATTTCTCTTTTTGCCCACGGCAGTGCGCGCTGATACATGTGGAGCAGGTCTGGGCAGAAAACCGGCTCACTGCTGAGGGCAAAATCATGCACGAGCGGGTGCATGAAGAGGGCAGGGAGTCGCGAGGTGATATTCGCATAGAGCATGGCGTGCCCCTGCGCTCTTTGCGTCTTGGGCTGTCGGGGATGGCAGACGTGATTGAATTTCAACGGCAGCCGAACGGTGCATGGAAGCCGTTTCCTGTTGAATATAAGCGCGGCAAGCCAAAGCCCGATGACTGTGACAAGGTGCAGCTGTGCGCTCAGGCAATGTGCCTTGAAGAAATGCTTCAAACTGAAGTTCTTGATGGCGCTCTGTTCTATGGCAAGACGCGGCACCGGCTTGATGTAATCTTTGATGCTGCATTGCGAAAAGAAACTGAAGAGACAGCGCGGCGAGTGCATGAGCTGATTGAGGCAGGTCGAACACCAAAAGCGGAGTATATGCCCAAATGTGATAGCTGCTCCATAAACTCTTTGTGCCTGCCCAAAACAACAGGCAAGACAAAATCGGTGAAGGATTATTTGTCTCGGATAATACAGGATAATGAAAAAACATCTTAACACGCTCTTTGTCACCACGCAGGGGGCCTATCTCTCTAAAGAAGGTGAGACGGTTGTTGTCAAAGTAGAGCAGGAGATTCGCCTGCGCGTACCGGTGCATACTATTAGCGGCATCGTTTGCTTTGGGCAGGTAAGCTGCAGCCCGTTTCTCATGGGCTTCTGTGCCGAGAACAATGTTGAGATAAGCTTTCTTTCGGAATACGGCCGGTTTCTTGCGCGAGTTCAGGGGCCAGTGACCGGCAATGTTTTGCTGCGCCGCGAGCAATACCGCAAGGCAGATGACCTGCAATTCTCAGCGGAGATGGCCAAGGCCATTCTTATCGGTAAGATTGCCAATGCCCGGACGGTGCTGCAGCGAGCTTTGCGGGACCATGAGGACAAGCTAAATGCCAGAGAAGTTGAGCTTGCAGCAAAACGGCTTGCGCACTATCTGGAGTTATTACGAGAGGAGCAGCCGCTCAATGTCGTGCGCGGCTATGAAGGCGACGCGGCACATATCTATTTCAATGTTTTCGAGCACCTGATTATTTCACAGAAAGAGCACTTCACGTTTGCCGAGAGAAACAGAAGACCGCCGCTTGATAATGTAAACTGCCTGCTGTCGTTTCTGTACACGCTGCTGGTGCATGATGTTCGCTCGGCGCTTGAATCAGTAGGTCTGGACCCTGCCGTTGGTTTCCTGCACCGGGATCGACCCGGCAGGCCGGGGCTGGCGCTTGACCTGATTGAAGAGTTCAGGCCGTTTATTGCGGACCGGCTTGCGCTCTCCCTGATTAATCTTCGCCAGGTTAATGAGAAGGGCTTTAAAAAATCCGACACCGGGGCGGTGCTGATGACGGATGAAACGCGCAAGACGCTGCTTGTCGCTTACCAGGAGCGAAAGCAGGAGGAAATATTCCATCCATTCATAGAAGAGAAGGTAACCATCGGTATTTTGTTTCACATCCAGGCGTTGCTGCTGGCACGGCATCTGCGAGGTGATCTGGACGGCTATCCGCCGTTTATCTGGAAATAGAAGAAAAGAAGCCATCGCCCCTGGCGGGAGAGGGCTGGGGTGAGGGTGCGCTAAGTTACAGAGGTGATGCATGCTCGTATTGATTAGCTATGATGTTTCAGTCACGAGCGACGGAGGGCAGCGGCGCCTTCGCAGAGTCGCAAAGGCCTGTCAGGATTATGGGCAGAGAGTTCAGTTTTCTGTTTTTGAATGTATTGTTGATCCTGCACAGTGGACAGTTTTGCGAGAGCGGCTTATTGATGAAATTGATACGGAAACGGACAGCCTGCGGTTTTATTTTCTTGGTGCTAACTGGAAGCGCCGCGTTGAGCATATCGGGGCTAAGAAAGCAGTTGATCAGGAAGGACCTTTAGTTGTCTGATTTATTCCGCGAACCTCCAGCTCACATGATTTGCCGGAGGGTTCGCAATTCATATAACGCATTGAGATAGCAGTATTAGTGATGTTTGAGTCTTAATGTTTGTCTGAAAATGCATACAGGAATTATAGCTTCGCAGAAAACAGAAAAAAATAACCGTATATTTAACAAGTTATATTTAGATAGTCGCGCCCCGCGTGGGCGCGTGGATTGAAACATACGTTCTGACCAAATACTTCATCCTGTTAATTAGTCGCGCCCCGCGTGGGCGCGTGGATTGAAACCAATGACTGCTGCTAATGCAGTACTTACCGGACTATCGTCGCGCCCCGCGTGGGCGCGTGGATTGAAACACTAAAAAAGTATCCCTTCAGGACATACTCGCTTGTCGCGCCCCGCGTGGGCGCGTGGATTGAAACTATTGCCTTTATTAAAACCGACTCCTGTACTGAGTCGCGCCCCGCGTGGGCGCGGGGGAGAATAAGGGACAGTCACCTATTTAAAATTGGAGACTGTCCCTATAACCCTATATTTTAATAAAAAATAAACCTCTATCAACGCGCAGACTGATAGAGGTATGAGTGGTCATCTATATAATATTGATTTCTTCGTCCCACAGTATATTCATGGAAAGCCCCGTTGATGTGCATACCATATAAAAATATAACTGCTCTGTCAATACCCCCCCAGGGAGATGACGCAGTGTAAGGTCTATGTTTACAATTTATATTAATGGCATCTGGTATTGATGCTCAGGGGGAGTTAATAAGAGAAAGCAGAGAATATATTACTGTGGGAGAATCGGGGTTTTTGCAAGAGAGTTGCCGTGTTGCAGTAACCATGGAGAAATAAAAAAAACTAAGAGTACATTGTAAGATTTAGAGATGGCGGATCAATCTGGCAAGAGTGTATAACCTCATTAATTTACCATTTATTCATTGATTGCCTGCCCCTTTTAAATCTGCATTAGCGGGGACTTTTCCGCGGCACGGCGATACGAAAGGCTTCGCTCAATACGCTGCATTTCATCTTCAAACTGGCGGCAGGTACGGGAAAAAAAGGACAGATATGCTTCTTCATCCATACACGCAAGCCGCCGTCCGGAAAGCGCTTCAAATGCAAGAATCGGATCACTGGTGTTCAGCACGACAATATCAATATTGTCATACTGAAGCGCGCCCTGGCACAGCCCGACAATCTCCGCCAGCATATCAGGTGTTGGCCGCTCGGAGAGGTGCACCGCAATATCTATGTCGGCAGTATCCCTGATAAGAAAGCCATCCTGAGACGAACCGAACAGCAATGCAAAGTCTATCTTGTTATGCTGCTGCAGGGCATTTCCCAGCGCTGCGATACTAAATTCCCTCATACTTTTTTATCTCACCAACAAATTTATTAAAATCATCAAGGTTATTCTGCACAATGGAATACAATATCCCCAGTTCTATGGAATCATACTGGTGAACCACAAGGTTTCTGAAGCGCACCATTTTACTGTACGCATCGTCGCTCTGTATGATTCCCAGTTCCCTGAGTTTTTTCAAAGTATCGGCTGCTGTTTTTTGAGGTGTTATGCTTTTTTGTGCAATAATTCTTTCCGCAATGTCAATCATGACTTCGATCATCACCTGCAACGAACGCTCTACAATTTTCTGCAGCCCCCAGTCAGACTTGAATTGCTCCAATGAAACAGGGAAATATTCCTGCAGTTTCTTTAAATACTCTTCAATGATTGCAAGTTTTGCTACGATAACCCCGTTCCTTACCACTATGCCCTCAAGAAAATAAGTGCCCTGTACCGTGTTTTTCACTGAGACATTATAATTGCTGATGATTATAGGATATCAGATCGAAAAAAGTAAACATAATTTTAGGGAAGTGATAGGGTTGTTGACAAAGTACCCTTACTGTTTCACTCTCGTTTCAGCATCTTTGCAATGGCTGATGTTGATACGCCAAGCTGGGGGCTGGGGTCGCCCATTGATTCCAATGATTTTTCCAAACCATGCTCTTGCACATCAGAGGGTATTAGGTTACTGTTAACTCGAAGAATTGACGAGCGTGAATTAAATAAAAAAGGTTAGCAGCATAGAAAAAGGAGTTGTGGCATGGGATTGATTTCTCTTCTGTTCAGCAATCCGGTTATGTTTCTGGTATTGGCCGTATTGCTGCTCTATTCTGTTATTGCTCACGAGGTTGCACATGGGTGGGCGGCGTATCTCTGGGGCGATGATACCGCGAAACAGTACGGCCGTTTAACGCTTAATCCGGCTTCCCACATTGATCCAGTGGGCCTGCTCATGCTTTTTATTGTGGGGTTCGGCTGGGCAAAACCGGTGCCGGTGAATTACTACAGACTGGGGAATTCGCGGTTTGCGCTGATGAGCGTTTCACTGGCAGGCTGCGCGGCAAATATACTCATCGCGATCATTGCGCTTTTTTTGCTGCAGTTTGAAGGGGTGGGTGACAGCGCTCTCTTTTCCTCCCCGCTGATGATACTGGTGCGCATCAATATCATCCTGGGGGCTTTCAATTTAATTCCCATCCCGCCGCTTGACGGATCAAAAATACTTATGAGCATGCTGCCGAAGGAGGCACAGCAGTCGCTTGCCCGGCTCGAACCATACGGGTTTTTTATTCTGGTCCTGCTGCTCTTTACCGGGGTTCTGGACCCCGTGATACGATTCATGCAGAATTTAATTTATGGTTTTATCTCTCTTTTGTTCAGCTTATTTTCATGATGTGCAGGGAACTTCAGGGTACCTCTAATAATTGGTTTTACGCTAAACAGCGGGAAGAAAAAACAATACCTTACATTTATTGCGCGCGCTGAAAATTCTATTTTTAGAGTCCCCCTTTACTATCTTTCACTATTGATACTCCCCCCCAGCTGGCCGCAGGCAGCCACAATATCAGAGCCCTTGCTCATCCTGACGGGTGCCGTGTAATTATGCTGATGCAGGATTGATTGAAAGCGCACGATCTGTCTTTCCTCAGGCCGTTTAAACGGGGCAGACGGATATTCATTAAACGGGATGAGGTTTATCTTGCAGGGGATTTTTTGCAGAAGCCGGGCCAGTTCCACGGCATGCTCCGCGGCATCGTTCACATCTTTTATCAGTATGTATTCAAAGGTGATGCGCTTGCGCGACGGGATGGGAAAGGAGCGCGCTTCCGCGAGCAGGTCTTGCAGCGGATATTTTTTATTCACCGGCATGAGAAGGGTTCTGGTTGTATCATTTGAGGCATTAAGGGAAAGCGCCAGGTTGACCGGAAGGTCATGGGCAAGCTCTTTGATGGCCGGGGTGATGCCGGCAGTGGAAACCGTTATTTTGCGGTGTGAGAAATTATAGCCCCACGGGCTCAAGAGAATTTTCAGGCTTTTTAACGTATTTTCGTAATTGAGGAGCGGCTCGCCCATGCCCATGAAAACCAGATTGGGAAGCTTTTCCTGAAACTCTCCCGCAGTTAAAACCGCGCTCACCTGGTTGAGTATCTCGGCAACGGTCAGGTCCCTCTTCAGTCCGAGGGTGCCGGTGTAGCAGAACCTGCAGCCGAGAGCGCAGCCGATCTGCGTTGAGATGCACAGGGTCCAGTGGGTTTTCTCCGGCATCAGCACGCTTTCAATCCCGTACCCGTCAGCGGTCTTAAAGAGAAATTTTTTTGAGCCGTCGCGGGAGGAGGCGACCTTTTCAAGGTTCAGGGTGCTGATGTATGCCACGTCTTTCAGCCGGTTTCGCGCCTCTTTTGCCAGGCTGGTCATTTCATCGATGGAACCGGCATGCTGTCTGAACACCCACTGTGCGATTTGCCGGGCGCGGTATGGTTCCATCCCGATTTCGGCAACCAGCTGCCCCAGCTCTTCAATGGATAGATTTTTCAGGTCATGCTTCATAGGTACTCTTAATAAACCTGCCCCGGACAAGCCGGAAGCAAATACTTTTTATGTATGGCCACAGAAAACACAGAATAACACTGAAGGGGGACTCTAAAAATAGAATTCTCAAAGCCCTCAATTAATGTAACGTATTGTTTTTCTTCCCGCTGCTTAGCGCA
>Ga0172375_10008909_pt1 | contig 13368 bp, 13 predicted proteins | sample LakKiv1m_FD_114537 | JGI IMG/M metagenome (GOLD analysis project Ga0172375, IMG submission 114537) | Freshwater microbial communities from Kabuno Bay, South-Kivu, Congo - kab_092012_11.1m | ecosystem: Environmental > Aquatic > Freshwater > Lake | place: Democratic Republic of the Congo...
CGAGGGCGAAGTCCGCGACCACCTGCTCGCCGCCGAGCGCGCGGACGAGGTGGGCGCGCGCCCCGGCCGCGTTCGCGGGCGGTGTCAGGTAGTCGAGCATGGCGCCGCCGACCTCGATGGTGGCCCCAAACTGTTCGCGCATGAAGGCGGCGTAGGCGGCGTTGAAGCTTGTCAACCGGAGGTCTACGTCGACGGAGCAGATCGGGACGCTGGAGCAGTCCAGGATACCGGCGAGCGACATGGGGTCAGGACCGGGGGCGCCGGGCTTCGCAGGCGATGGAGCGCTCACGCGGCGTGCCCGCCGCCGTCGCCGACAGGCGGCTGTGGTCCGCGGACGAGCCCGACCGACATGAACGACGCCCCCCTCCTGGGAATCCATCCGGTCAAGCAGTCTACCACGGTCCGCCGCGCTTGCGCGGCGCGGGCAGCCTGACATACTATCGTGCATACATCTTATGCACGGGAGGAAGATGCTCGCGAGGCCCACCGTCACCGTCGATCTGAGCAAGGTGCGCGACAACGCGCGCACCGTCGTCGGCAGCCTGCCCGGCATCGATGTCGTCGCCGTCACCAAGGTCGCGTGCGGGTCGCCGCAGGTCGCGAGGGCCATGCTCGCAGGGGGCGCGCGGGCTCTGGGCGACAGCAGGCTCGAGAACGCGGAGCGACTTCGCGCCGCCGGGCTCACCGCGCCCATCTGGCTGCTGAGGCCGCCGCCGCCGGAGCTTGCCGGCGAGGCCGTCCAGCTCGCCGACGTCTCGCTCGAGAGCGAGCTCGAGACGGTGGTGGCCCTGGAGAACGCCGCCGCCGGCGCGGGGCGGCGTCACGCGGTCGTCGCGATGGTCGACCTCGGGGACCTGCGCGAGGGCATGCTGCCGGACGCGCTGCCCGCCTTTCTCGAGCGCGTCAACGTCATGGACCACATCGACATCGCCGGCATCGGCGTGAACCTCACCTGCTACGGCGCCGTCGTGCCGGACGAGGACAACCTCGGGCGGCTCGCCGAGCTCGCCGCGCGCAGCGAGAGGCAGCTCGGCCGTCCTCTGGCCTGCGTCTCGGGCGGCAACTCCGGCTCGATCGGCATGGCGACCTCCGGCCGCATGCCGGCGGCAGTGAACAACCTGCGCATCGGCGAGACGATCCTCCTCGGCGTCGACACCCTCACGCGGGAGCCTACGCTCGGCCTGCACCTGGACGCCGTCACCGTCGCGGCGCCGGTGATCGAGTGCCTCGTCAAGCCGTCGCTGCCCGTCGGCAGGATCGCACAGGACGCGTTCGGCAACTCGCCGACGTTCACCGATCGCGGCCGGCGGCGGCGCGCGATCTGCGCTCTCGGGCGCCAGGACGCGCCCCCCGAGGGCCTCGTGCCGGTCGACCCGCGCATCGAGGTGCTCGGCGCCTCCAGCGACCACCTCATCCTCGACGTCGACGACCTCGAGCGTCCGCCGGCGCTCGGCGAGCCCATCACGTTCGTCCCCAACTATGGGGCGACGCTGCAGTTGTTCACGTCGCCCTACGTCCACAGAGTGTTCACTCCGCCGGCCTGACATCTTGATCGTGGCGCGGAGGGACCTGCAACCACAGGAGTGAGCATGCCAGAGCGCACCAAAGTCCTCGTCATGGGAGCCGCCGGGCGCGACTTCCACAACTTCAACACCTACTTCCGCGACAAGGAAGAGTACGAGATCGTCGCCTTCACGGCCACGCAGATCCCGTACATCAACGACCGCAAGTACCCGGCCGAGCTCGCCGGCCCGTACTACCCCGACGGCATCCCGATCCACGACGAGTCCGAGATGCCCGAGCTGATCAAGAAGTACGGCGTCGAGGTGGTCGTCTTCGCCTACTCGGACGTGCCGTATGAGTACGTCATGCACCGCTCCGCCCTCGTCAACTCCCTGGGCGCCGACTTCATGCTCATGGGCCCCGACAAGGTCATGGTCAAGTCGACCAAGCCGGTGATCGCCGTCTGCGCCGTGCGCACCGGCGCCGGCAAGAGCCAGACCACGCGCAAGATCCAGACCATGCTGCGCGAGGCCGGCAAGAAGGTCGTCTCCATCCGTCACCCCATGCCCTACGGCGACCTCGTCGCCCAGCGCGTGCAGCGCTACGCGACCCTCGACGACCTCAAGAAGTACGAGTGCACCATCGAGGAGATGGAAGAGTACGAGCCGCACGTCGTGGCCGGCAACGTGATCTACGCCGGCGTCGACTACGAGGCCATCGTGCGCGAGGCCGAGAAGGAAGCGGACGTCATCCTCTGGGACGGCGGCAACAACGACTTCAGCTTCTACGCCGCCGACCTGTACATCACCGTCGCCGACCCGCACCGCCCCGGCGACGGCCTCGTGTACTACCCCGGCGAGGTCAACCTGCGGCTCGCCGACGCCGTCGTCCTCAACAAGATCGACTCGGCCGACCGCGCCGGCATCGAGGCCGAGCTCGAGGCCGTGCGCTCGGTGAACCCCACGGCCGAGATCGTCATGGGCGCCAGCCCGGTGACCGTCGACAAGCCCGAGATGATCCGCGGCAAGCGCGTGCTCGTGGTCGAGGACGGCCCTACGCTCACCCACGGCGAGATGAAGTACGGCGCCGGCATGGTGGCGGCGCGGCAGCTCGGCGCCGCCGAGTACATCGACCCGCGTCCGTTCGCCGTCGGCGAGATCAAGGCGACGTTCGAGAAGTACCCGAACGTCGGCGTGCTGCTGCCGGCCATGGGCTACTCCGAGCAGCAGCTCAAGGACCTGGAGACGACGATCAACGCCTCCGGCGCCGACGTCGTCGTCATCGGCACGCCGATGGACCTGCGCCGCATCATCGACATCAAGCTGCCGGCCGTGCAGGTCGGGTACGACCTGCAGGAGATCGGCAGCCCGACGCTCGCGGACGTGCTGAGCGAGCACGGCTTCATCTGAGAGAAATGTCGGGTCGGGTGCGGCGGCGCGGCGTCTGAGGTCGCCGCCGCCTGGCCTTGCCGCGCCGCCGGCGCCCCTGGGACAGGGGGGGCCGGCGGCGCGTCTTCCGCGGAGGCGGTGGCTCGCACATGGGCCGCGCCGGCACCCGCGGTAGACTGGACGAGTCAACCGCGCATCCACAGGGGGTCCCATGCCCGAGAACGCCAAGCGCCACCTCTCCGAGCTCGACCTCACCGGTCGCAGCTTCCTGACCATCCACGACTTCTCACCTGCCGAGGTCGTGACGCTGCTCGATCTGGCCGCGGCGCTCAAGGATGTGCAGAGGCGCCGCGAGCCGCACGCCTTCCTCTCCGGTCGCGCCGTGGCGATGATCTTCATGAAGACCAGCACGCGCACGCGCATGAGCTTCGAGGTCGGCATCGAGCAGCTCGGCGCCCAGCCGATGTTCCTGAATGCCAACGATATCCAGCTGCGCGTCGGTGAGACGATCAAGGACACCGCCAACGTGATGAGTCGCTACGTCGACTGCATCATGATCCGCACCTTCGCCCAGAAGGATGTGGAGGACCTTGCCGAGTACGGCCAGATCCCGGTCGTCAACGGCCTCACCGACGACCATCACCCCTGCCAGGGCATGGCCGACGCGCTGACCATCCGCGAGCACGTGGGGCGCCTCGATGGCGTCAAGCTGGTCTACATCGGCGACGGGAACAACGTCACCCACTCGCTGGCCGAGGTTGGCGCCAAGACCGGCATGCACGTGGTCTGCTGCACCCCGGCCGGCTACCGCCCCAACATGGAGATCATCGCGCGGGCGCAGGAGGACGCGAAGGCGACCGGCGCCACCGTCGAGCTCACCGACGACGTGCGCGCGGCCGTCGAGGGCGCCGACGTCATCTACACCGACACGTTCACGAGCATGGGCCAGGAGGCGGAGCACGACGTGCGCCTGGCCGCGCTTCACGACTACCAGGTGAACATGGACCTTGTGAAGCTCGCCGGGCCGCAGGTCAAGGTCATGCACTGCCTGCCGGCGCACTGGGGCGAGGAGATCACCGAAGAGGTGCTCTACTCGCCGCACTCCGTGGTCTTCGACCAGGCGGAGAACCGCCTCCACGCCCAGAAGGCGATCCTGGCGGCCGTGATCGCCTGAGCCAGGGCGTTCGGGCGCAGGACGTCACGCGCCGGCAGGACGAGCGCGGGAAACGGGGCGGTGGCCGGAGAGGCCCCGCCCCGTCGGCGTCCTGGGTCAGATCCAGCTTGGGAACCACGTGATCCGAGAGAAGTACTCGGGCGTGATCGGGAGCGCCAGAACGACGGGGATGAACGCGACCGCGATTCCCACGATCGCACCGGCGACGGCCAGGGCGACCCAAAGACGCCTCTCGCGGAAGCGCGGCGCGGTGACCGCCGCCACGACCGCCAGTGCAAGCACGATGCCGACGGCCACGCCGACCCAGCCGAACGTCGCTCCGGCTCGTCGTGGGACCTCCCAGAAGAGCCAGGCGGCGAGCTGTGCGAGCGGCTGCCAGAGGACGGCGGTCGCCACGGCGGCGACGGCGAGGACCCACCAGCCCCGGCGGGGGACTTCGTCGCCGCCGGCGAACCGGCAGAGCCCGGCGGCGACCAGGATGGCGAGGAACGGAGCGACCGGGGTCATGTAGTAGAGGAAGGACGTGCGGGTGGTCGCGAACCACGGGAGGTACAGGACGGCGACGAGCGCCGCCGCGGGGAGCAGAACGTAGGAGCGCCGGGCGATCGCGAGGATCGGCGCCGCGATGAACGTGAGGGTCGCCAGCCACCAGAGGAACGGATTGCCGATGGCGATCACGCCGCGGTACATCTTCTCGCCCTCGAAGTAGTACCACACAGGCCGGAAGTCGATGATCCAGCTCGGCGCGATAGAGGCGTAGCTGTGGGTGGCTTCGAGGTGGAGGTTGAATTGCACCATCTGCCGGTGCAGCTCCCACCAGTCGGTGAGCGTGTGCCCCGAGGCGAAGTACTGCACGTAGCTCACGACGTAGAGGACGGCCGGCAGCAGGACGAGCGCCGCGATGAGCGCCGGCCAGCGTGGAGTCGTCGCTACGGTCGCTGTGGTCACCGGGGGCGGCGACTTCGCGACGGCTTCGGTGGCCGCCCGGGCCGGCTCCTCTGCGGGTTCGCCCGCGGCGATGACTGCGGCGGTGTGGCGGCGCTCGGAGACCCAGGCGATGAGGACGATCAGTGCTGCCGCGACCAGCGCGAGCGCTCCAGACCACTTGGTCGCGAGCGCCATGCCGCCGGCGGCTCCGGAGACGAACACCCAGCGCATCCGCCAGCCGTCCTGGACGTAGCGGAGCGCGAAGAGCACGCAGATCGTCGACCAGACGGCGATGAAGATGTCGAGAGTCGCGATCCGCGACTGCGTCATGCCGAGCGGGTCGGCGGCGGCGAGCAGGAGGGCGAGGATCGACCATCCGGGGGAGAGCCCCAATCGTCGCGCGAGGGGATACACACAGGCGAGCAGAACGACGCCGGCGATGACCGCCGGCAGCCGCCATCCGAAGCCGCGATCCCCGAACAGGACGATGCCCGCCGCGATCGCGAGCTTGCCCATCTCGGGATGCGGCCACGACACCTCGTCACCGGCTTCCCAGCGCAGCGGCGGCTGGGGGCCGACGCGGCCGTCGACGATGGCCTTTGCGTCCTTGGCGTAGTAGACCTCGTCGAACATGTAGTCCGCCGGGGTGCCGAGTTGCCAGAGGCGCAGGCCGGTCGAGACGAGGAGGATGAGCGCGACCGCGAGCGCCACGCGGTGGCGTCGGGCGGGATCGGCGATCGGGCGCGAGCGGGCGAGCATGCTGAGTCGTTCCCCTTCAAGGTTCCGGCCGGTGCGCCGACAGTATAGTGAATCCGCCGGTCCACAGGAGGTCATCGGTGCGCAAGGCGTGCGTTGGGATACTGCTGCTCGTACTGGCCGTGTGTGGCTTGGGGGCGGGCGCCGCGGTGGCGCGCGGCATGCTCGTCACCTCGTGGAGCGATCGTCAGGAGACCCCGGGTCTGACCGTGCGCACCATATGGAGCGAGGCACAGGTGTTCGTCTACCGGCTGCCGCAGAACGTCACTCACACCGGCGATCTCCACGTCGAGCTCACCTACGCTCCCGCCGACAACGATTGCTTCATCTACCTTCTGGGTCCGGTCGCCGGAGGGTCGGCCGGGTGGCAGGTCTGCCCGGGCACGTACGGCCAGGGCTTCCTCGGCACGGCGCCGGGGCGGCAAGTCATCGACTATGAGGTCACCGACGTCCTGGATGACGAGGAGGACGTGGAGGGTGTGCGTGGCGACGTCTACTACGTCGTCGTGCAGGCGGCCAACGCCACGTCGCGCTTCCGGTTGTCCGGCTACACGCCGCGGACCGTCGCGGGCAGCGCCGACACGACGAGCGAGGCATCGTTCAGTCGCGCCATGTGGCAGACGCCCGCCAAGGCACGCGCCTGGAAGACGGTGACGGGCGCGCCCTACGGCGGCCCGTTCGACATCACCCCCACCTCGAAGGGGACGGTCGAGTGCCGCCTGCAGTACCCGGCCGACGTCCGCCGTCGCACGCTCGCGCCGACGACGGCGGCCATGCCGGCGGCTTTCGAGCAGTACGTGTATCCGCCGCTCTGGGAGGCCGACTCGGGCGCTGTGCCGCTGAGTCAGACGATCGGCCCGGCGCACTGGGACCTGCTCGACAACCGGCACGCTGCCGCGCCGCTGTCGGGTGGAGACTGGTGTGGCCTTCTCGGCTGCTTCTCCGTCGTGAGCGGTGGCGCATGGGAACCGCACGCCGTCTACCACTACGTCCCGGTGCTTTGGCTGGCCTCGTCGACGCCGTATGCGCTCGCGCCGGCTCCGCCTGGCCCACCTGCGACCGGCCTGCGGACCGTCGGGTTCAGGGCCACCATCCTGATCCCGCAGAACCTGAGGCTGGCGAGCGCGACCCGCAGGGTGCGGCGCGGGGGCAAGGTGGTGCTGAAGGGCACGCTGGCGATCCCGGCCGCTGTACCAGCGTCCCCGGCGGCGTGGGCCCCGCCGGGGACAGTCGTCATGGTCCAGAAGAAGGCGGGGCCGGGGTGGGTGACGGCCAGGAAGGTCAAGACCCGGGCGGACGGCGCCTGGAAGGCGGTCGTTCGGGTGAACACGACCACGCGCTGGCGGGTGTGGTGGCCCGGCGCCGGCGACGCCGGGCCCGAGACCTCTGTGGTCAAGAAGACGGTCGTCCGGGGGACGTGAAGCGGCTCCACGCTTGGCTTGCACGGTACATCGTGATAGAACTCCGCGGGTTTGCCGCATCATTGACAGGCGTGACGGGGCAGGCGGCTCACCCCCAGGGACGACTACCACGAGTGGAGGCTTCGAGAGATGAGTGACGACGTCAAGACGCCACTGTCGGCCGGCACGGGCCCGATGGGCGAGCGCGGTACCATCACGGCGACGCTGCGTGATGTGACCGCGAACCCCGGTCCGCTCGGCCTGATGGCGTTCGGTATGACCACGGTCCTGCTGAACATCCATAACGCCGGCTTCTATGAGATGAACGCCATGATCCTGGCGATGGGCGTGTTCTACGGCGGCATCGCTCAGGTCATCGCCGGTATCATGGAGTGGAAGAAGAACAGCACCTTCGGCATGACGGCCTTTCTGTCGTACGGCCTCTTCTGGCTGACGCTGGTCGGCCTCATCGTCTTCCCAAAGTGGATGGGTGTGGACGGCCCGGACGACGTGGCGATGGGCTGGTACCTCATGGCGTGGGGCGTCTTCACCGGCCTCATGTTCATCGGGACGCTGCGGATCAACCGCTCGCTCCAGGTCGTGTTCGGCAGCCTCACCATCCTGTTCGTGCTGCTCGCCATCGGCGACTGGACCGGCAACACGACGATCACCACGATCGCCGGCTACGAAGGCATCTTCGTGGGGCTCAGCGCCGTGTACGGCTCCATCGCCCAGGTATGGAACGAGCTCTACGGCAAGGTCATGCTCCCGATCGGCCCGTACAGGAAGTAGTCTCGCGAGACCGCCCCGCGCCCGCCGGGCGCGGCCGCTCAAGCAACGCACCGTGGGGCGGCGCCACCCGTGGGTGGCGCCGCCCCACGGTGCGTTCACCAGTCGATCGCCTCCGGCTCGCTCTCCTCCCAGCGCAATTCCGAGAGGATGACCGTGCGAGCGGGGTCGTAGGCCGGCGGAGGGTAGGTCGACACCCTGGGGCCGAAGAGCTGTGGGCCGCCGCCGGTCGCCCAGGGTCCGTAGCCGGGCTGGGTGGTCATGTCGGCGCAGACGCCGGTCACGAGCGCGGTGCCCCGCTTGACCAGGTGCAGGGTGACGTGGATCGCAAGGTTGCCGTCGGGGAGGGCGTACACCGCGCGGGCGGTCTCCGGAGAAGGCAGGTCGCTCCCACCCGAGGGCGCGAACCAGCGGCCGACCGTGGACGTCCCGCTCCAGTTCCTCACCATCGCCGTCGGCCGGGTCAGACGCAGCACGAGGACCGGATCCCGGGACGAGTCGTAGCTCACCAGCGTGCTCTTGGCCTTGTCTTCGCTCTGTCCGGTGACGTCCATCACCGCCTGCAGGACCGCCGGGTCGCCGGTGTCACCGGCGGCGAGCACGGTCGGATCGGCGATCCTCGTCTTCGCGTAGTCGCGTGTGTAGACGACCAGCCTGTAGCCGTCCTCCGCGACCACACGCCACGCCCGGGTCAGGCATACCGCGTAGCGGCCCGGGCGCACGATGGTCGCAGTGGCCGTCGTGTTGACGGCTCCGACGACGGCTCGCCGTCGCAAACGGCGCCACTGGCCGTCCTCGTAGCGGTACAGGGGCAGGCTCGTGCCGGCGAAGATGGCCTTGGGCAGCGCGAAGGTCAGGAGAACGGGGGAGCGGAACCGCCAGTTCCATCGGCAGTCGGCGCCGCGGAAGAACACGTTACGCTGCGGCAGGTCGGCCAGTTCGGCCGCGGAGCCGCGCGAGAGGTCGTCGAGTTCGGGGGCGGGCTTGCCCGCGAGTGCGGCGGCGCGCCCGACGAGGGTGAGGCCCTCGTCGTCGGCCAGCACGACGGACTGGCTGCTTGCCGCTGCGGCCGCTCGCGGGGGCGCCGCGGTCGCAGCTGAGTGGGCAGGAGCCGGGACCTGTGCGCCGGCCGTCGGGGCGACGACGAGGAGCAGGACGACCAGGAAAGCCGGCGCCGCGCCCCACGACAGGACGAGGCGCGCGGCATACCGGCGCGGTCCGGCGAAGATGGATGCAGGTCTCATGGCGGCTCCTTCCTGCGACCGGGAACACACTCAAGTCGCACCTGTGTTCGGCTCACGCTCCCCCTATCGACGGTCGCTACGCGGGGCTTGAGGGTGTGAGCCTGTACGTCGTGTCGTCAGACGTCCGAGCATCATGGGGGCTGCGGCAGTTCTTCCGTCCGATGCTTTGGCTATCCTCTCCTTGACACGAACGCAGGTTCGCCCTAAGCTGCATGCGAACATGTGTTCGCCACACGAGGAGGAACGGTGGAAGGTCTCACACCGCGGCAGGAGCAGGTGCTCGAGTTCATCCGTGAGAGCGTGCGCGTCGACGGGTACCCCCCGACGGTTCGGGAGATCTGCACGGCGCTCGAGCTGTCGTCACCCTCGACCGTCCACGCGCACCTGGCCAATCTCGAAAGCCTGGGATACCTGCGGCGTGACCCGACGAAGCCCCGCGCCCTCGAGCTGGTTCGTGACCTGCGTCCGCCGCGGCCGCTCCCGCTGGTCGGCCGCGTCGCCGCCGGTCAGCCCATCCTCGCCGAGGAGAACATCGAAGACCTGGTCGATGTTCCAGGGTTCCTGCGCCGCGACGACGGGGACTTCGTCCTTCGCGTCCGCGGTGATTCCATGATCGGCGCAGGGATCTTCGATGCCGATCTCATCGTCGTCCATCCCCAGGAGCGGGCGCAGAACGGGGAGATCGTCGTCGTTCGCGTCTGTGAGGAGGAGGCGACCACGAAGCGCATGTACGTGGACGGGCCGACGGTCAGGCTCGAGTCGGAGAACGAGAATCACGAACCGATCATCGTCAACGCCGATGATGTGCGACTTGTCGGCCGAGTCGTGGGGGTCCTTCGTCAGCTATGAGCACCTTGCCTCTCGCCACACCCGTGCCCCTTACGCTCGCCGATGCCATCGATGAGGCTCTCGCCGCCGCTCTGGCCGGACGGCCGGAGCCCTGTCTGTGGTGCGGAGGCCCAGCTCTGGTGGTCACGGCCGCCGACATCTGGAGCGGAGCTGTGACGATGACGTGTGTGCGGTGCGGCAGTGAGTTGAGCGGCGTGGTGCCGCGTCATCTGCGGGAGGCGCCGCGGTGAGCAGCCGTGGTCAGCACCTCCGCGTCGCCGACCCGGTGTCGGTGTCGCGGCGTGATCGTGCACCGGTGTCTCGCTCGCTCGGGGGCGCGGGACGGGCACAGCGTCGCCGCCGTCGCATCGCAGGGCTGGTGCGCTTCGCGGTCTTTCTCTTCCTGATCTTCGTGGCGGTCTGGGCCGGTGTGCGTGTTGCGCACGCCGGCGGAGACGCTGCCATCTACACCGGGCATCGCTACGAGGTCCGGGCCGGCGACACGCTCTGGACGATCGCCTCCGAGGAATACGGAGACACCGTCGACCTGCGCAGCGCGGTGTATGAGATTCGCGAGGCCAATGACCTCACCACCTCGGCGGTGCGGCCGGGGCAGGAGCTCACGTTGCCCTACCTTGGGGAATGACCGTCTCGCGGCTCTTCGCCCGCGGTCATGGGCGGGAACGCAGCGGGAGCGCCTTGGAGTCCAGTGGATCCGCACTCCGTGGCGGACTCCCATCATGTGCGCTGAGACGCCACGGCCTTGAGGTATACTGGCTGCGCGTCCGGGACGTGGCGCAGCCTGGTAGCGCACCTGCTTTGGGAGCAGGGGGTCGCGAGTTCAAATCTCGCCGTCCCGACCAGCTATTCTCGGGCGGGAGTAGCTCAGTTGGTAGAGCATCAGCCTTCCAAGCTGAGGGTCGCGGGTTCGAGACCCGTCTCCCGCTCCATTCGCCTCTTCGCGTCACCTCCCGTCGAGTCTCACCACGGCGTGGGCTCGCCCCGCGCACCGTATACTTGCAGCGGCGCGCGCCCGTAGCTCAGCCGGATAGAGCAGGAGACTTCTAATCTTCAGGTCGCAGGTTCGAATCCTGCCGGGCGCGCCACTACCTCACCCAAGCACGAAGTCCCTGCGTAGAGGGCATATCGGGGAGACACGCCCTCCGCCGTCGCTGGCGCGAAACGGCCCATCTGTACGCAATCTGTACGCAATTCCTTCACGCCTTCCCCTTGCCCATGACCGCCGCGAGGTTGTCCTGTGCGGCCGCGAGGTCCTCATACTCGGGGTGCACGTACACATCGAGGGTGACCGCGGCCCGGGCGTGGCCCATGAGCTTCTGCAGGTGCTTGACCTGCGTGCCAGCCGCGATGTGGTAGGTAGCGAACCCGTGCCGCAGGTCGTGTAGCCGGATCCGCGGCACGTCGGCCGCCTCCACTGCCTTTGTGAACAGCTTGCTGATGGTAGCCGGGTGCCACGGCTCGCCGCTCGCGGACGTGAACGTGTGGCCGGTGTCCGTCCAGGCCGGGCCCCACTGCAGCCGCTCAGCCGCCTGCTGCGCCTTCCAGGCCTTGAGCGCCGCTACCGTCTCCGGGAACAGCGGCACCGGCCGTTTGCCGGCCTGCGTCTTCGGTTCGCCCTCATGGACCTTGTACGCGACTGACACGCGCGTCTCGCGCACGCGCAGCGTACCGGCCTCGAGGTCGACATCCCGCCAGCGAAGGCCCAAGGCCTCGCCGCGCCGTAGGCCCGTGGTACCCATGACGTGCCAGAGGACGCCGAGCCGGTCGTCGCCCGTCGCCTTGAGGAAACGGCGCAGCTCCTCCACCGTCCAGACCTGTTCGCTGTCGATCTTCTGCGACCGGCGGCGTGGGTGCTCGGCATCCTCGGCGGGGTTGTAGCCGATGAGCTGCTGTCGCTTCGCCGCCGCCAGCGCCGCGTGCAGAGTGATGTGGACCTGGCGCCGCGTGACGGGGGAGAGGGTGCTGCCAACCTTGCGGCCGCGCTTCTTCGCCAGCGTGCGGTGGAACTCGTTCACGTGCCGAACCTCGAGCTCCTGGAGGCGCAGATAGCCAAGCCCCGGCTTGATGTGTAGGCGCACGTGGTCGGAGTAGCTGCGCACCGTGGACGGCTTGAGCTCGCCGTCCATGACCTTCTGCGCGAAGCCCGCGGTCCACTCGTCCAGGAACTGCGCGAAGGTGAGCCGGCGCGCGTCCACGAGCTGCCCGCGGGTCTTCTCCTGCGTCGCTTTGTTCGCCGCCTCCGTGGCGTCGCGCTTGAGGCGATATGAGCCGATCCAGCGTTCCCGCCGCGCCGTCACCGGCTCGAGGTCGGCGCCGCAGTCGGGGCAGGCATCGGGCCGCCCAGCGTCCAGCCAGTGCAGCTTGCCGCGGGTGCGCCCGAGCTTGTCGACGCGAACGCAGGCCGGGCAGCGGAGCGCGTCCTGCTCACCAACGTCAAGGAACACCTCGTATCGGTCCCCGCGCGTGCGTATTCGTGCCTTCATTCGCCCTCCTCTGTTGAGCCTCGTGCGACGCCGGGCTTCGTCTTCGGCAGATAGCCTTTGATCCGGCACCTCTCAATCAGCTTGGCCGCTTGGGCGGGACGGAGCCCAAGCACCTCAGCGGTGTCGCGGGTCGGCGCCTCGCTGCCGGCCTCGCACAGCTCGCGGTACACCGCGGCGGCGTGTTGGTAGTACGGGATCGAGTAGCTACGACGCTGGCGCGGCTTGCCGTTCGCGAGCAGAGGCGTCGCCTCGAGCTCGGGAATGCGACCGCCCAGCCGGCGCGCCACGGCTCTGAGCCGCTCACGTCGGTCGTCCTCTCGGCGCCGCGCACGGTCCAGCTCGCTGGTGAACCTCAGCGCGCGCAGCGTCTGCGCCCTCAGGGGCGTGCGGTCCCCGAACGATGCGACCTCCATGCCGACGCACTCGGTGCGTCCCCCGATGCGCTTGAGCCGGAACGTCAGTACCCAATCGGACCCGTCTGGCGCAAACCATGAAGTTCTCACCTCGTGCGGATCGCCGCTCGCGCCCACCGCTTCTCACCTCCTCTCGCCTTGCCCTTGACATAGGCAAGGTACTTGCCGTCTGCCGTGCCTTCCGGTGTAGTGAGCCTAGCCCTGGTCCAACTGAGAGTCAAGGAGGCCCGATGTGAAGCGAATCACCCGAGAGCGCGAGTCGCGCGGCTGGAGTCGCTCCGAGCTCGCCCGCCATGCAGCCATGGATGCCGGCACGGTCGGCAAGATCGAGGCGGGGAGGCTGGTCCCATATTCCGTCCAAATCGAGAAGATCGCCGCGGCCCTGGAGTTCGGTGGCGATCCGGCCGACCTCCTCAAGGACGTGGACCATGAGCCGGCCTGA
>Ga0172375_10008910_pt1 | contig 13368 bp, 11 predicted proteins | sample LakKiv1m_FD_114537 | JGI IMG/M metagenome (GOLD analysis project Ga0172375, IMG submission 114537) | Freshwater microbial communities from Kabuno Bay, South-Kivu, Congo - kab_092012_11.1m | ecosystem: Environmental > Aquatic > Freshwater > Lake | place: Democratic Republic of the Congo...
ACGCTGTTGCATCACCAAAAGGGATTGTTGTCTTGAAGAGCAAACTTGCTTTCGCCTTTGTCGCAGGCGTGTCGGCGTGGGCCGGGCTGATGTCGGGAAGCCACGCGCTGGTGCTGGGTGATTTGCGTGGAAGTGTTTTGGTGGGGCGCGCATTGGACGTGTCTGTATTGGTTCAAGCTGCTCCCGGCGAGGAAGTGTCGGCGGCTTGCTTCAATGCGCAAGTGTTCCATGCCGACACGCTTCAGCCGTCGGCGGTGGTCGCGGTCAGACCAGTAGCCAACGCGACTGATGGCGCTTACCGCATTCGGGTTCAATCCGCCAAAGCGGTCGATGAACCTGTGGTCACCGTGGAGCTGCGTTCGACCTGTGGTGCGTCGTTGACGCGACGTTACGTGGTTTTGGCAGACTTCCCGGTAGTTGCGATGCCAGAGCCCCAGGCTGCTGTCGCGGTGGTTTCAACCGCAGTGCCGCTGCCCGCAGCACCCCAAGGTGCGCCGTCAGCCGAAGCGGGAGGCCAGAAGACTGCGCCCACAGTCGCATCGCAGCTGGCGGCAACGCTGCCTGCGCCAGTGGCGAGACGGCCGACCAAGCGCGCGCGACCAACCGTGCCCCAGAAGTCGCGCCCGAAACCGACGGTCAGCCCACCTGTGTCCAAGGCAACGGCGGTGGGATCGGTTGCCGAAACCGGCAAATCAGAACTGAAGCTGGAGGCACTGAACCTGTCAGCGGGTCAACCTGATGGATTGGGTAGTACGACGCTGAGTGTCCCCAGCCCCGAGACGGTGTTGCTGACCAGCCAGGTTGCCGCCTTGCAGGAAGAGCTCAAGCAAATCCGGGTGCAGAGTGCAAAAGCCAACGCCGACCTGGCCCAGCTGCAAGTGCTGTTGCAACGGGCGCAGTCCGAGCGTATATCGCTGCCCCTCTTTTACGGGGTGGTGGCGGTCTTGCTGATGTGTGTGGCCGTGTTGTCTTGGCTACTGTGGCAGCGTTACCGCGAGCAGCCACTGACCACAGAACAACCCGATGTGTTGGGGCACCTGAAGACGACCGTGATGTCGACCACCGCGGTTGCGCGTCCGGCCGAGGTTGCTGCGCCAAGAACTGCCCGGGACCAGGCGCCGTTGCCCAACAGGCCAGCCCAGGGGCGACGTGATCTGGAGCGCGACACGGTCATCGCCACTCATATTGAGTCAGCCAGTGGCGTTGGACAAACGGTCTTGCATCCACCGACGGAGCTGATCGACGGTATGGCGAGCACTACCCGGCTGCGGGACACTGGCGCCAGCGATTTCAGCGGTTTACGGTCTGATGAGGTGGACTTGGATTTGGACCTGAGCAGTTGGGACAGTCTGGCGGAATCAGTAGAACCGACGAGCGGAGTTGCCGAGTCGAGTTTGGATGTTCGACAACAGGCGGAGTTTTTTGTTTCGCTGGGTCAATCAGAACGCGCATTGGCCGTTTTGAGAAAGCATATTGCCGAAGGCCGTCAGCCGGACCCGGCTGTTTACCTTGATTTGTTGTCTTTGTTTCATTCGCTCGGCTACAAGGCAGATTTCCGTGAGTACCGCGCAGCGTTCAACCGGCACTTCAATTGTGTCATGCCAGATTTTCCAGCGTTCCACCTGGAAGGGCTTGACCTGATGTCGTATGGCCCCGAGTTGGAGCATTTGACCCGGGTCTGGCATCAGCAGGACGCAACCGCGTACCTGAGTTCGTGCATTTATCGCTCTGAACAGGTGTCAGCGCAAGCGTCGTTTGAGCTCGCTGCGTTTCGTGACTTGCTGTTGTTGCTGTCAATTGCCGAACAGTTAAACGAAGCGCAAGCCTGACCGGGCGCAGCGGACCGCGTGGCGGCTGGTCAATGCGGTTGCATTGATGAGGTTGCAGATTGCAGTTGCAAAGCCTGTTGATAGAGCGCGTTGCGAGGCTCGCCGGTGATGGCCGCGGCCAACCTGACGGCCGTTTTCAAAGGCAATTCGTCCAGAAGCAGTGGCAACACCCGGGACTGCTGGCCGTTCTGCGTGGTTGACTCTGCAGGATGTAGCACCAGCACAAACTCGCCACGGGTACGGTGGCGGTCGTGTTCCAGCCACGGGACGAGTTCCGCTGCGTTCAGCGTCACAAGTTCCTCAAATTGTTTGGTCAGCTCTCGCCCGACCGTCAGTTTGCGTTCACCCAGTGGGGTCAGCGCGTGTGCCAGTGCCTCAATGCGATGTGGTGCCTCCAGTACAACCACGGCACGTGGTTCGGTCACCAGTGACTGCACCGCGCTGGCCCGGTCACTGGTTTTGGTGGGTAGAAAACCCGCGAAGATAAAGCCCTGCGCGGCCGCCGTCTGCGCCGCCAAACCGGCCACACTTAGCACAGTGGTCACGCTGCTGGCCCCGGGTACGGGGATGGCCCGAATTCCGGCCTGTATTGCTGCGGCGACCAGACGCGCGCCAGGGTCGCTCACGGCTGGCGTGCCCGCATCACTGACATAGGCCACGCGGGAACCCTGTTGCAAGTGCGATAGCACGTTGACCGTGGCTTGTGCTTCATTGTGTTGGTGCAGTGCCAGCCAGTGCGAGGCCGGTCGCTCGATGCCGTAGGCGCGCAGCAACGCCTGTGTGTGGCGCGTGTCTTCGCAGGCAATCAGGTCCACATGTTGCAGAACGTACAGGGCGCGCAACGTAATGTCGGCCAAGTTGCCTATTGGCGTGGCCACAACGTACAGCGCGGCGGCTGGATAATCTTGAGCGGCCGCTGCGTCGCGTGCGGCTTGCAGGGCGCTGGCAAACGAATTCACGAGTCTGGACGAAGGAGGCGTGGTCAATGGGTTGGCTTTCAAAGGGGGCACCGCGCAAGGCCGTTACCACCAAACAGGTCGGGGACGCTGCCGAAGAGTTGGCGTTGCAGCATCTGCAGCGCGCCGGGCTGATATTGCTGCAACGCAATTATCGTTCGCCAGGCCGCGGCGGCGGCGAGATCGACTTGATCATGCGTGCGCCTGACGGTACTTGTGTCTTTGTGGAAGTACGCCGCCGGGGCGATTCTCGACACGGCGGGGCGGCGGCCAGTGTCAACGCCAGCAAACAACGGCGCATTGTTTTTGCTGCGCGCCATTACCTGATGCGCTTGACCCATTGGCCACCATGCCGCTTTGACGTGGTGGCGTTGGAGGCGGGCCGCATCGAGTGGTTGCAAGGAGCGTTTGATGCCCTCTGACCGCAGGGTCAGCGGTGCGAGGCAAATCCGCCCGGGCTCTGGGGCTGCATGCACGCGGGTATCATCGAGACATGTTGCAGCAACGCATTCAACAGCACTTCATCGACAGCGCTGACCTCAAATACCAGTCGGCACCGCTGCTGAGCAAACCCATTGCCGACGCGGTACAAGCACTGCTGGCGTGTGTGACCGGTGGCGGCAAGGTGTTGGCCTGTGGTAATGGCGGGTCGGCAGCCGATGCACAGCACTTTGCGGCAGAGTTTGTGGGGCGTTTTGAGCGAGAACGCCCTGAGCTGGCAGCTTTGGCCTTGACGACCGATACGTCCATCCTGACTGCGGTGGCCAATGACTACGGGTTCAATGAGGTATTTAGTCGCCAAGTGCGCGCGTTGGGGCAACCGGGGGATGTGCTGCTTGCCATCTCCACCAGTGGCAATTCTGCCAATGTGCTGGAGGCGGTTCAAGCTGCTCATGAACGCGAGATGGTGGTGGTGGGACTGACCGGTCGTGGCGGCGGCAAGATGACGCATGCGTTGCGTGATACCGATGTGCATATCTGTGTGCCCCATGAGCGCACCGCGCGCGTCCAAGAGGTGCATCTGCTCACACTGCATTGTCTGTGCGACGCGGTAGATGATGTTTTGCTTGGTGCTACTGAAAGTTCTGTATGAACGTGATCTCAAAACGCTCTCTGATTCTGGCGCTGCTCATCGGAGTCTTGAGTGGCAGTTTGGTGGGATGTTTTCCGGTGGTGGTGGGGTCGGCTGTGGTGGGTGGGCTGGTAGCCACAGACCGGCGGACGTCGGGTGCCCAGCTGGAAGATGAAGGCATCGAATTGCGAGCGGCCAGCCGCATTCGCGACAACGTGGGTGACCGGGTGCACGTCAGTGTCAACAGCTACAACCGGCGTGTGTTGCTGACCGGTGAGGTTCCCAACATTCAGGACAAATTGCTGATAGAGCAAATTGTGGCGCGCGTGGACAACGTGCAGTCGGTGGTGAATGAATTGGCAGAACTGGGTAACGCCACGTTGACGCAGCGCTCATCTGATGCGCTGGTCACCGGGCGTGTCAAGGCGGCGCTGGTGGATGCCAAAGACATGTACGCCAACGCCTTCAAGGTGGTCACGGAACGTGGTACCACTTATCTGATGGGCCGTGTCACGAAGCGCGAGGCCGATCGGGCCACCGAGATCGTTCGTTCGACCTCCGGGGTTCAAAAAGTGGTCCGTGTTCTTGAGATCATCAGTGAAGACGAGTTGCGCAACATGCTGCCGCAACCTGCAGTGGATGCCAAGACGCGCTAAAAGCGCGGCTCGGAGGTGAGCTATTGCAAGCGCTTGATCAAGCTTGAAGTGTCCCAACGCCGTCCACCCATAGCCTGAATGTCGGCGTAAAACTGGTCAACCAACGCGGTGACGGGCAGTTGGGCGCCATTGCGGCGAGCCTCTTCCAGCACCAGTCCGAGGTCCTTGCGCATCCAGTCGACGGCGAACCCGAAGTCGAACCGATCGCCAACCATGGTTTTGCCACGGTTGTCCATCTGCCAGCTTTGCGCTGCTCCCTTGCCGATTACCTCCAAGACCAGGTTCATGTCGAGCCCGGCCTTGTGACCAAACGCGATGGCCTCCGCCAAGCCTTGCACCAGCCCCGCAATACAAATCTGGTTGACCATCTTGGCCAGCTGCCCGGCACCGCTGTCGCCCAGATACGTAAACGCCTTGGAATATGCCATGGCCACCGGTCGGGCGGCGTCGAATGGCACAGGATCGCCACCACACATCACGGTCAGCGCACCATTCTGCGCACCGGCTTGACCGCCCGAGACCGGCGCATCGACAAAATGGAGGTTCAGAGCCTGGGCGTGCGCATACAGCTCGCGCGCCACCGTGGCCGACGCGGTTGTGTGGTCAACAAAAATCGCCCCTTTGGTCATGCCAGCAAATGCGCCATCGTTTCCAAGCACAACGCTGCGCAGATCGTCGTCATTGCCGACGCAACAGAACACCAGCTCGGCCTGCTCGGCGGCTTGGCGTGGGGTAGTGGCCTGGTGCAGCCGATCTGGCTGGCCTGTGAGCTGTGCGTAGCGCGTACACCAATCCTGCGCTTTGGCGGTTGTGCGGTTGTAGACCGTTACCTCATGTCCGGCCTGGGCCAAATGGCCAGCCATCGGGTAACCCATGACACCCAAGCCTAAAAAAGCGACGCGCCGTGGCGCAATGGGATCATAAGTTCTGGAGTTCATGCGTTTTCCTCAAACAATGGTCAGATGCTCGGTTCCGGCGGCCAGGTTGACGTTTCTGGAGCGTTTTCCGTTGAGCTTGATTTGCAGCCGCAAGTCGTTGACCGAATCAGCATTGCGCAATGCATCTTCGTAGGTGATTTCGTCATTTTCATAGGCGTTGAACAAGGCCTGGTCGAAGGTTTGCATGCCGATGTTGGTACTCTTCTTCATCACCTCTTTGATCTCGGCAACCTCTCCTTTGAAGATCAGGTCGGCAATCAACGGGGAATTGATCATGATCTCGACCACCGCAGTTCGTCCTTTGCCGTCGGGCTTGACGATCAGCCGCTGTGACACCATCGCCTTGAGGTTGAGTGACAAGTCCATCAGCACCTGCTGATGGCGGTCTTCCGGAAAGAAGTTGATGATGCGATCAATGGCCTGATTGGTGCTGTTGGCATGCAACGTGGCCAGACACAAGTGACCGGTTTCAGCAAAATTGACCGCCAGGTCCATGGTGTCCCGATCCCGGATTTCGCCCATCAGGATCACGTCGGGTGCCTGACGCAGCGTGTTTTTCAAAGCCGCTGCCCAGCTATCGGTGTCGATCCCCACCTCGCGCTGGGTCACTACGCAATTTTTGTGTGGGTGGACAAATTCAATCGGATCCTCCACTGTGATGATGTGCCCATAGGTTGATTCGTTGCGATGGTCCACCATGGCGGCCAGAGTTGTAGTTTTGCCCGATCCGGTGGCACCGACGATGATGCACAGACCACGCTTGGTGTTGACGATGTCCTTGAGGATCGGGGGCAGCTTCATGCTGTCAATGGTTGGCAGTCGACTGGGAATGGTGCGGAGCACCAGGCCGACCTTGCCTTGTTGCATAAAGGCATTGGCCCGAAAGCGTCCCAGGTTGGGGGGGGCAATCGCAAAGTTGCATTCCTTGGTGCGCTCAAATTCTGCGACCTGCCGGTCATTCATGATCGACCGCGCCAACGCAATCGTGTGCGTGCCATTGAGAGGTTGCGGAGACACTTTGGTTACCTTGCCGTCCACTTTGATGGCAGGCGGCAGGTCTGCGGTCAGAAACAGGTCACTGCCGCCGCGTCCAACCATCAGTTTGAGCAAATCTGTGATGAATGTGGTTGCCTGATCACGTTCCATGAGAACACCTCCTTTTCAGTAACACGGGCTGGCGAGCATGCTGATGGTGCTCACTCAGGTGACCGGGTGCAATGGGTAGTGCGGTAGTCGCATCACCCGGGAAAGTTTTCTGGCATCTTGGCCTTGGTGCGCGCCTCTGCGGCACTGACCACATTGCGTCGTACCAGATCGGTCAGATTCTGATCCAGGGTCTGCATGCCAACGCTGTTGCCAGTCTGGATCGCCGAATACATCTGCGCCACTTTGGCCTCACGAATCAGATTGCGGATGGCGCTGGTGCCCAGCATGATTTCATGCGCAGCGACACGGCCTTGGCCGTCCTTTGTTTTACACAGCGTTTGTGAGATCACCGCTTGTAGCGACTCGGACAGCATGGCGCGCACCATTTCCTTTTCTTCAGCAGGGAAAACGTCAATGATCCGGTCGATTGTCTTGGCAGCGCTGCTGGTGTGCAGAGTGCCAAACACCAGGTGACCGGTTTCGGCAGCGGTCATGGCCAGACGAATGGTCTCCAGATCACGCATTTCGCCAACAAGAATCGCGTCGGGGTCTTCACGCAAAGCCGACTTGAGGGCGGCAGCAAAACTCTGGGTGTGTGGACCGACTTCGCGCTGGTTGATCAGGCATTTCTTGGATTCGTGAACGAATTCGATCGGATCTTCGACCGTCAGAATATGGCCAAACTCGTTCTCGTTGAGGTAATTCACCATGGCTGCCAAGGTGGTGGATTTGCCTGAGCCCGTTGGCCCGGTCACCAGCACCATACCGCGTGGCCTCAGCGCGAGGTCGGCAAAAATCTTGGGGCAATTGAGTTGCTCCAAGGTCAGGATTTTGCTGGGAATGGTCCGAAAGACGGCACCAGCCCCCCGGTTCTGGTTGAACGCATTGACCCGAAAGCGTGCCAGCCCTTCGATCTCGAAAGAAAAGTCGATTTCGAGAAACTCTTCGTAGTGTTTGCGCTGCGAATCGTTCATGATGTCGTACACCATGGCGTGCACCTGCTTGTGATCCAGGGGCTCGACATTGAGCCGACGCACGTCCCCGTTGACGCGGATCATGGGCGGCAAACCTGCCGACAGATGCAGGTCTGATGCTTTGTTTTTGACACTGAAAGCCAGCAGTTGGGTGATGTCCACTAAAACCTCCGAAGGCGGGAAATGAAGGATGCTGCATTGCACATTGCGGCTTGGTGAATTATGACCATGAATGCTTTCGAGCGGTATTCCTGCGCTCTTTTCTTGTCATGTCATGAGGTCACACAACGTTACGCGCGGTGCGTCCAACCGATCGGCCGCAGTGTGTTGGTCAGCATTGCCACATTCACCGACCGGTTGAAAGCGGCAGCTTGTTTCAGCCCTGAGCCCTGAGTGGCGGGAACACGCCAAAATACAGGCCGTTGAAAATTTCGGATCAGCCATGACGGACAGTGTTTTTGAGCGGCTTCAAGCGGTACGGGCACGCATAGACATCGCGTTGGGGAAGTACGCGCGTTGTGATGAACGTGTTGAATTGCTGGCGGTGTCCAAAACCTTCGGAGTCGGTGCGGTGCGCGACGCGGTTGCCGCCGGGCAGCGCGCCTTCGGGGAAAACTACATTCAGGAAGCGGTGGACAAAATAACCGCGTTGTCCGACCTGCGCACGCAGCTGCAATGGCATTGCATCGGCCCGATCCAGAGCAACAAGACGCGGCTGGTGGCCGCGCACTTCGATTGGGTGCATACGCTCGATCGGATCAAGATTGCACAGCGGTTGAACGAGCAGCGCCCGCCCGGAACGTTTCCCTTGCAGGTGTGCATTCAGGTCAATGTAGACGGTGGTCCGACAAAATCCGGGGTACAGCCCGAACAGGCGCTGGCGCTGGCACAGGCTGTGCAGCGTTTACCGCAGTTGCGGCTGCGTGGGCTGATGTGCATTCCCGAGCCAACCCCTGACTTTGAAACAGCACGTGCAGTGTTTGCCCGTGCCAAGACGCTGTTGGATCAGCTCAACCAGGTCGGGCTGCAACTGGACACCTTGTCGATGGGCATGAGCGCTGATCTGGAGGCGGCGATTGCTGCGGGCAGCACCCTGGTGCGCGTGGGCAGTGCCATCTTTGGCGCCCGTCCGGCGCGGACTGAGTGAAGGCGGAGTGCAGGAACTTCGCAGCCTGATCCGGCTCACACAAATTCCACGGGACCGAGATTGTCTGTTGGGCGCACTTTTGGCGCTACTTGGGCGACGCGCCCGATGGACGATCTTGGTTTATCAATGTTGACGTTTTACCAACAGGAGACATCCATGCGGATCCGATTTATGAGTGAGCTTTCCCATTTCTGCGCCGTGTTTGCTGCCGGTTGGTTCGGCGCCGCCTGCGTCTGGGCCGGTGCCCTGGTCGACGTGCAGCAAGGCGCAGCCCTGCACAAACAGGGCGCCTTGTTGGTGGACGTACGCACCCCTGCGGAATATGCGGCGGGCCACGCGCCCGGTGCCGTGTTGATTCCGCTGGACCAGATTGAGCGCCGGATGAGCGAGTTGGGCGCCAAAAATCGGCCGATCGCGCTCATCTGCCGTTCCGGCAATCGTTCCGGTCAAGCCCAGTCCATTCTGGAGCGCGCCGGGTTCACGTCCACCGTGAATGTGGCCGGTGGCATGAACGAATGGGCGCGCGCCGGGCTGCCTGTTGCAGTCGGCGATCGTTCGCGCTGACGATCCGGGCGCACAATGCCGCCGTGTTGATCCTCTTGGCTGCGGCATCATGAATTCAAGTTTTGACTACATCGTGGTCGGCGCCGGCACCGCCGGTTGTTTGCTGGCCAATCGACTCAGCGCCGACCCTACCCGCAGCGTGCTGCTGATCGAGGCCGGTGGGCCCGACGATTACCCGTGGATCCACATTCCGGTGGGTTACTTGTATTGCATGGGCAATCCGCGTACCGACTGGCTCTACAAGACCGAGCCCGACGCCGGGTTGAACGGGCGCAGCCTGCGCTACCCGCGCGGCCGGGTGCTGGGCGGGTGCAGCAGCATCAACGGCATGATCTACATGCGCGGGCAGGCGCGCGATTACGACCGATGGGCCGAACTCACCGGTGAAGACCAATGGCGCTGGCGGGCATGCCTGGACGACTTCAAGCGCCATGAAAATTACCATAAGCTCGACGGCTATCGCTCCGGTGACGCACCGGATGATCGCCAGCATGCGGTGGCCAAACACCATGGTACCGGCGGTGAATGGCGGGTAGAAAAGCAGCGCCTGCGCTGGGACATTCTGGACGCATTTGCCCAGGCGGCGCAACAGGCCGGCCTGGCCCCTACCGATGACTTCAACACCGGCAGCAATGAAGGCGTGGGTTATTTCGAAGTGAATCAGAAAAAAGGCTGGCGCTGGAACACGGCCAAGGCATTTTTGCGGCCCACCTGTGAACGGCGCGCCAATTTCACCCAATGGACACGCGCCCAGGTGGCACGGCTGGTGCTGGAGCGGCAGGCCGACGGCCGACTGCGTTGCTGTGGCGTGGAAGTGGTCAAGGACGGTGTGCGCGTGACGGCCCAGGCCCGCGCCGAGGTGATTTTGAGCGCTGGCAGCATTGGCTCGCCGCAGATTCTGCAGCTGTCGGGAGTTGGCCCGGGTGACTTGTTGCAGCGGTTGGGGCTGCCGATTTGGCATGACGCACCGGGGGTGGGTGCCAACTTGCAAGACCATTTGCAGATTCGGGCGGTATTCAAGGTGCAGGGCGTGTCCACGCTCAACACGCTGGCCAACTCGGTGTGGGGCAAAGCCCGTATCGGGCTGGAATACGCGCTGTACCGCAGCGGCCCGATGAGCATGGCACCGAGCCAGTTGGGTGCCTTTACCCGCAGCGACCCGCAGCAACCGTATCCCAACATCGAATACCACGTGCAACCGTTGAGTCTGGACGCATTTGGTGAGCCGCTGCATCCGTTCGCCGCGTTCACTGCCAGTGTCTGCAACCTCAACCCGACCAGCCGCGGCAGCGTGCGCATCACCTCACCCGATTTCACCCAGGCACCGGCGATCGCGCCCAATTACCTGAGTACCGAAGCCGACCGCAAAGTCGCCGCAGACTCCTTGCGCCTGACGCGTCGCATCGTGGCGCAACCGGCGCTGGCACGTTACCAGCCGCAGGAGTTCAAGCCGGGGGTGCAGTTCCAGACCGATGACGAACTGGCACGGCTGGCCGGCGACATCGCCACCACCATTTTCCACCCGGTTGGAACCACAGCCATGGGGCGTGACGGCGACCCGCTGGCGGTACTGGATGCGCGCATGCGGGTGCGCGGCCCCGGTGGTCTGATTGCCGGCTTGCGCGTGGTGGACGCTGGTGCCATGCCGCGCATCACCAGCGGCAACACCAATTCGCCCACGCTGATGATGGCCGAGAAGGCAGCGCGCTGGGTGATCGAAGACAACCGTGTCTAGCCGCGTGCCCCGGCAGCTGAATTGGCCCCTGGCGGTCAAGGGTTTGCGCTTTACGGGCCAAGCGCGACATCCGTCAGGGTGCAGGACTGAAGGAGCCAGGATTGGAATTCCTGAAGTGACGCCCCAGGATCATCGCCTTCTGGACGCACCAGATAGTAGGCGCGGGCGCTGACCAGAGGGCGTTCGCACAGGACCATCAGTTCGCCGCGCGCCAGCTCTTGCTCGATCAGCAATCGCGGCAACAGTGCCACGCCTAGGCCGTGCGCGGCCGCTGCAGCGGTCATGGAAAACTGTTCAAAGCGCGCACCCTTGAGTGCGTTGACCGTGGTCACGCCCTGCGCGTCGAACCAAAGGCGCCAGGCGTCTGGGCGGGTACTTTGTTGCAGCAGTGGTAACTGTGCTAACGCGTCAGGCGTTAGCGTCGGTGCACCGTTGAGTAAGCTGGGCGGGCCCACTGGCAACACCACTTCATTCATCAGTCGGACGGCTTGGGTGCCCGCCCACTGGTTTATCTGTTCAGGCGTGCCCGCAAACAGGGCGGCGTCAAAGGGCGTATCCGCAAACAAAAAAGGTCGGGTGCGTGTGTCGATGTGCAATACCAGTTCGGGTGCTGCGGCGCGCAGCGATGCCAGTCTTGGAATCAGCCAACGCGTGGCAAATGTGGGGACGCTGGCCAAATGCAGTGCGCGTGCGCTGCCTTGCGTGCTCATAACGTCCAGCGCATCTTGTTCCAATGCCGCGAGCCGGGTGGCGACCTGTGTGGCGTAGTCGCGTCCACGCTGTGTCAGGGCCACTCCGTGTCGGGTGCGTTTGAACAAGGCTACGCCCAAAAAATACTCCAGTGCGGTCAATTGCCGCGAGACCGCGCCCTGCGTCAACGCCAGTTCTTGCGCAGCGCGTGTGTAGCTTTGGTGGCGCGCGGCCGCATCGAAACACAACAGCGCCTGTACCGAAGGAATTTTGCGTCTCATGATGTGTGCCATTTACATAAATTGTAAGAAAACTATTTCTTAAATGCTATCAAAAACATATCGCATTATTTTTGTTTTATATTGGCAAGATGCACTATCCTAGTTTATCGATTTATTCTACTGTTCAAGGAATAAATTATTAAAAATAATAACTGGATGCAAACAAATCGTTTGTCGCGCGTGCTGCGTCGAAGCTAATATGCGGGCTGTCCACCCCCTCTTAACCCTTTGGAGACTCTGATGGCCCACGCCGCTTTCAACTGGCAAGACCCCTTTCTGCTGGAACAACAACTTACCGACGACGAGCGCGCCATCAAAGACGCAGCCACCGCCTATTGCCAGGACAAGCTGGCCAGCCGGGTGCAGCAGGCGTTTCGCAACGAGACCACCGACCCGGCGATCTTCCGTGAAATGGGCGAACTGGGCTTGCTCGGCCCCACCATCCCCGAGCAATATGGTGGCCCCGGCCTGAACTACGTGGCCTACGGCCTGATCGCGCGCGAGGTGGAGCGCGTGGACAGCGGCTACCGCAGCATGATGAGCGTGCAAAGCTCGCTGGTGATGGTGCCGATTTTTGAGTTTGGCAACGAGGCCACGCGCCAAAAGTACCTGCCCAAGCTCGCTACGGGTGAGTGGATCGGCTGCTTTGGACTGACCGAACCCAACCACGGCTCTGACCCGGCCAGCATGCTCAGCCGTGCCGTCAAGGTTGACGGCGGCTACAAACTGTCGGGCAGCAAGATGTGGATCAGCAACAGCCCGATTGCCGATGTGTTCGTGGTCTGGGCCAAAGAGGTCACGGCCGATGGCAAGGTCGGCCCGATTCGCGGCTTTGTGCTTGAAAAAGGCTGGGCGGGTTTGAGCGCCCCGGCCATCCACGGCAAGGTGGGCTTGCGCGCTTCCATCACTGGCGAGGTGGTGATGGACGGCGTGTTCTGCCCCGAAGAAAACGCGTTCCCCGAAGTGCGTGGCCTCAAAGGCCCGTTCACCTGCCTGAACAGTGCACGTTACGGCATCGCCTGGGGCGCACTGGGCGCAGCGGAAGACTGCTGGCTGCGCGCCCGTCAATACGTGCTGGACCGCCAGCAGTTCGGTCGCCCGCTGGCCGCCAATCAGCTCATCCAGAAGAAGCTGGCCGACATGCAAACCGAAATCGCGCTGGGCCTGCAGGGCTGCCTGCGCCTGGGCCGCATGAAGGACGAAGGCACTGCGGCGGTGGAAATCACCAGCATCCTGAAGCGCAACAGTTGCGGCAAGGCGCTGGACGTGGCACGCCTGGCGCGCGACATGATGGGTGGCAACGGCATCAGTGACGAATTCGGCGTGGCGCGCCACCTGGTCAACCTGGAAGTGGTCAACACCTACGAAGGCACGCACGAC
>Ga0172375_10008912_pt1 | contig 13365 bp, 10 predicted proteins | sample LakKiv1m_FD_114537 | JGI IMG/M metagenome (GOLD analysis project Ga0172375, IMG submission 114537) | Freshwater microbial communities from Kabuno Bay, South-Kivu, Congo - kab_092012_11.1m | ecosystem: Environmental > Aquatic > Freshwater > Lake | place: Democratic Republic of the Congo...
GAAGTCCCGAAGAAGTCGTCAAGCATGGATGCCATAGTGTCTCTCCAAGGTATGCGTAAAAGGGGCCACCAGACTATACCTCATCAGCACCACCATGGTACCATCTTCTGGCGCCGCAGGCAATACCTATTCCTCGATATCAGACGCTGCGACGATCCCCCCGCCGGCTTTAGCAGCCGCCTTGGCCTTCTTTATCTTGTCGACAGCAACGTCCAGGGGGTACTGGAACTCATGGACTACCTGGCTCTCTGAGATCGCCCTATGATAAAACGCTCCGATCGCATCCTGGCGGGCTTTGTTCAGGACCGACGGAGGAACACCTTGACTGAGGTAATACTGACCCACTGCTTTATCATACAATGAGGCGCGGGTCGCCTCGGTCAACACGCGTTCCGTAATGCGCTTAATCACCGCCTGGCCAGCCGCGACGGCTTGCTCCGGATCGACTGTATTGCTGCCCCCGACCTGGGCGAGCTCTAGATAAGAAGTGCTGGTCACCGGTCCGGGGCGAGCAGGGGCGGGAGCCGATGGGGTGGCTAGCGCCTGGAAATGCCTGTGGATCGCGGCGGCGTGGCCCTCAGCGTCGGGGTCCTTCCCAGTGATGCTGAAGAGTAGGCGCTCGGTCAGCAAGTCTGACGCGTCGATGGTCACAGCCGGTCCGGACCCGGACCTTTGAAAGCGTCCTTGCGTAACGGGATTCACCATCCCCAAAGACATAACTTCCGAAGCGCCTTTCATCATTCCTAGGGCCATCGTGTCAAGCGTGCGATCCGGCCACCAAGCGAGATCGCGATCGCCCAGATCTGTTCCTGATGCCAACCAGCGCTCGTACCCTTTCGGCCCGTAAGTGTCTCGAACGGTGCCGTTCGCAAACTGGTCATACTCCCTCGGCGTACCCACCAGCGCACCGGTCGGCCGTATAAACCCTACCCGGCCCATGATCTTCTCGAATTCTCGCTTCGCAACGGGCTGCAAAACTGCATCGGTCAGTAACGACTGCAGCCCAAGGCTCGCCACGTCTTGCTTCATCGCAGCGTACGCCGTCTTCCAAAGCTCCCAGACCTTATTGGCATTCCTAGCCTCTCGCGCAGCCGCCCACTCACGGACATCTACGTTCTCAAGAACCTTCCGGAATCCAGACGATTCTGTTCCTGAGCCGAGCGTCAACACCTGCCACACCTTAGCCAGCTCTGGTTGCACCGTCAAGTACGGCTTTTGGTACTCTTTCTCCCCGCTGGTGTACCCCGATGCGCCCTGCGTAGAAGTTAAGAGCGCGTTTTTGATAGCCTCCGCATAGACCGACGGTTTCGTCGCACCCGTACTGGTGGGCGCAGGCGCTCCTAGAGGCTGAGGCGCAGACCCTACCGATATGACCCCCATCTCCTGGCCCATCTTCGTGAACGCTTCTGTGATGTTGACAGCAGGGTTCTTCGCGATGTATGCCAATAATAGGCGAGAGGCCATAAGCGCCTGGTCCCTTGTCATCTGCTGGGGCCGACCGTTTACCTCCACCGTGCCCCCGAAGCGGAGCAACACATCCGCCACGGCTGGGGCTCGCGACAACATCTCGACGTGCAAGGCCTCTGGGGTCAAATTATCGGTTCCGGCGGTGGCCATAGCCACTCCGCCCGCTATGTCCTGGATCGCACCGACCAGCATGTCAAGCCCGCCCACACGTTCCGGAGTTTTACCGCTCGCCGGAGTAGTCCCCAAGGCCGCGGCCACTTCAGGGGACTGCGCCAGCGTAATATCGGCATTCAGGGCCTGATAAGCACTACGGAACGAGCCCAAAGCGTCGCGAACTTTTTGATCAGCAGGAGAGAGATCGGCGGCTCCGGACCGTAGACGGGCCAGCCTGCGCACCGCCGCGTCAGGGACGACAAACCCATTCTGCTGCGCCGCGGCTACTTGCTGAGCTACCCCTACCGCGTTCTGCTGCAGCTGCGGCGCCATCGCCCGAAAGCCCGCGCCTTGGGCCCCGACGTTCGTCTTGACAATCTCTTCCGCCGCGATCATCGCAAGAGGGGCGAGGTCACCCACGGCCTGGGCCGTCTCGCTCAAGGCCCTCATCGTGTGCTCGAACAGCGCGCTCTGTGCCGCCGGATCTGCCGACTGTGCACCGCTCATGACCTGGGCGAGAATGCCTTTGACTTGAGGGTGGGCCTCCACCAGTTCAGTGTAACTCCATGCGTTTCGCATCCGCTGATCCGTCGTCCTGTTTTTATTAGCGTCGCCGCTGAAAAAACTCGGGATCGTGACGTCAGCATTCTGAAACACCTTCGCGCCAAACGCAGGATCATCTTTTCGGTCCATCAACGGGGTGTCAGCGGCTGCAGCCGCGGGCCTTGCGCCAGCCGCCGAGCGCTGAACAAGCGCGCCGCCGGGGGCGCTCCTCCGAAACGCTTCGATCTTGGCTCGGGCCTCGGGGTCCCCGTCGCGCGCGGCCAAGAAAGTGTTGCGAAGAAGCCCCTCAGGGATCCCAATGACCTCTGCCTCGTACTGCGCGATCCGAGGGTTGGTCGCCGGGTTCATGAGGTTCTGCCACTTCAGGTCCTTCTCCCAATCACGCGTGATTGCGTCCTTCGCTACCTGTGCGAATTCGGCAGCCACCCGATCCTGCCCTTTGTATGCCATGTGCTTCATCAGTCGAGGCTCGTCAGCGTCAACCCACGCATTGATCTCATCCCTGATCGCTTGCGCCGCCTTGAGATTCCCGCCCATCGCCAGCGACGCGGCTTCGACCAGCTTCTTCGGCAACGCCGACGTGTACCGACCGTACAGAGTGTCCTCGTACTTCGGCAGTGCGGCACTGGGAACATCTGTTACAACGGCACGCGATATTACGTTGCCCCCGACATTGCGGGTCTCATAGCGCACACCCTTCACGGTCGCAGGCTTCCAATCGGCCACGAGCTCTTTGTCCAAGGGACCCGGCGCCGGATTACGGTTGTTCAAGATTGGAGATTCTGCGGTCCAAGGGTCGTACATGGCAGGCCTTTCAGTTAAGAAGTGAATCGAGGAACGAACGACGAGGAGTGATAGAGGCGGTGGGGGCTGAGACGTATACGACAGGAGTCGCCGCGGCCCACATGTCGTCACGCAGCGCCAAACTGGCCTCAGCCTGCGCGCGCATGTGGCCGATCAGCGCCATATCCGCACGATCCTGCGGCCCCGGGGGCGGAGCCCCGCGACGTGAGCTAGGCGCGGACGAGCCGAACCGGGCCGCCAGGGCAGCCGGGTCAGTGGACTTCAGTTTGTTCGAGATTGTGGTCATCACATATCTCCTCACTTCTTAGGCCTGACAAGAGCGGTTCCGGCACGACGCCACTCAGGGGGCAGAAGCGCGGGAATCTCCGCCGGACCTCTCGGCGCCGTCTCCCCTCGGACCAACCCCGGCGCGGCGAGAGGCAGAGGCCCCATTCCCAGATCGATATCGGCTGGGAGCTTGGAGAGAGGCTGCGGGCTCAGCGAGGGACGGCGACGCCAGGTATCCTCCATACTGCGCTTCTCCGACTCAACTTCAGCCCGCCATTCGGCTTCAAACGCCTCACGCTCTCTGGCGCTCTGGCGCGCCTGGGCGTCCAGAAATGCTTCTCGGTGCTCCGCTGCCAACTCCCCCCACAGGCTCGTCGAGTCTGTCTCCGGGGTGTACAACGCGTAGGAATCATCCATATGGAGGGGCGTGGTGAGCCTTACACCCCCTTGGGAGGCCGATGCCATCGGAGCGTTTTTGATCACCCCCGTAGTCCCGTCCTTCCTCGTCCACGACACTCCCTGCGGCGCACTCGACGGCTGAGCTTGAGAGATATCGCCGTTCGTCTCGAGGGGAGCTAATGCCTCCTTGTACCCCTTCCCCGACAAACGATCATACGTCGCCCGGTCATTAACTGTTACGACAAACCCATTGTGCGCCATTGTCTTTTTTTCGAACGGCGCTTCCGCTTTAGCCGCAGGCGCGGCAGGTGCCGCCGCCGGTACAGCCGCAGGCGCGGCAGGTGCCGGCACAGGCGCGGCAGGTGCCGGCGCAGGCGCGGCAGGTGCCGCCGGTACAACCGCAGGCGCGGCAGGTGCCGGCGCAGGCGCGGCAGGCGCCGCCGGCCCCGCAGCGGCCGCTGCTGGCCTCGCTGCATCTTTCTCCGATTGCTGCTGTCGCGCCATCGCGTCTCTCACTGCCTTCTCGTAGAGCATCCGCGAGTATATGTCCTCACCAGCACGCCGTCCCTTGCCGGAAAACCTATCCTGAACGCTACGGTGGGCAGCGATAAAATCCTCCTCTGGGCCAACCTCCGCGGCTAACCGCTCGCCCAAAGTTCCGTACGGAACATTCCCAGAGGCGGAGCGAGTAGAGCTCGGAGGCGCGGATTTAGCTTCAGGCTTGCTCTTGCCCCTCGTCAGAGCTTCCCAGTCGTCTTCGTAAGGTTGTCGTGTTCTCGTTCCCATCTGGCACCTCAGATGTTCTCGTATCGGTTCGTCATCTCTCCGACGGAACCGTCGTACATCATGTTTACCACATGAAGCGTCTGCTTTTCAAGAGCATTCTCTTCCCGTCGAGCCAGAAGTACCTCGGCACGCTGCCTGTACTCGTCGGCCGTCTTGATCTCCCCCGTCTCCATCGCGGCCACAGCCTGCATCATATACTGCACCGGTAGCAGCGAGTCGAACGGCACGACCTCGTCGTCGTCCACTAGCGGGATGAACCGCAGGGCTACCTCCGCCAAGATCCGGTAGACCTTGCCAGAAGTCAGGGTATCAAACCCCGGCAACCGGTACCGGGTATACTCCGGAATGACGATCTTCGGGTGCATGCGCGAAAGCACATAAACGTCGCCCTCGGCATTTATCGCCGACAAAGTAATGTACCCGGAAGCGTCTGACGGTAAGGTCACACTGTCGATGTCCGCAAACTCATTCGTCGTCTTGAGCGCGGTGTCAGGGTCCACCGTGTCGTCCGGCCCCGTCCAGACGTTTACCGGCACGTTCTCGGCGATCTTGTCGCCGTTGACGTCTCGCCCGCGCACGCGCACCAGGCCGTCTGGGGCGACCGTGGAAAACGCCGCCAGGGGCATGATGTCGGACAGTCCGAACATCGTCGGGTACACCCCCACACGCTGCACGCCGTTAAGCGGCGCCCACCCACTCTCCGCAAAGTCCAAGTCACCAGGGCCGGCATGCAAAAACTCGTACTCCGTCCCGCGCACTGATACCGGCGTCTGGTCCACCGCCGCGCGCATCAACGCCCCGCAATCCTGTGGCAGCGCAAAGTACTCCGATCCCACGTCCAGTCGCACTGTCTTGCGTAATTGGGCCCAATTTCGACTACGCGCCAGCTCATCCAGCGCCGTGTTCACAGCGGCCCCGGGGTCCATGAGGCCGTACGCGCTGGCGTACTTGGCGAGAACTTGCTTGGCTTGCCCGAACGTGTACCGCATGCGCCACTCCTTTCAAAAAAGAAAGCCCGCCGCCGTGCGGCGGCGGGCCGGATCTATGCGATCCCCGGAGCCTTGTTACAGACTCACGCTATCAAGGACCAACGGCGTCACCGCATTTTCGGCGATAGCCTTGTACTTGAGCACGTCGTCCTCGACATAATAACCAGCAGCGCCGTCGGCGGGCTCCTCATCCACGATGTCCATCACCCCGCTGGCGGTGACGTGGATCGTGTAGGACGGGGCGGTGCTGGTCTTCACCAGGTAGCCCGAGACCTCCACATCCTGCGCCAGACCACTGAAGGTCAGCGTGACCTGCTTGCCAACGGGGGCGTCGACCAGCTTCTTCGTCAACGCAGCGACCACCGTCAGGGTGTCCGCAGTCGCATTCGCGGCTGAGGCCACATACGCAACCGCGTCGGCGGCCGTCCCAACCATGGTGTCAGGGTTGACATCAGCGTTATCGACCGGGCACCGCGCCTTGATCGGCTCGGTGCACCGACGGTAGAGGAACGCGGTGGCGAACACCATGTTGGGCTCGATCTTCGGGAAGATCCGGAACTCGCCCACGAAATTCCCGATCTTGCCGTACGGGTTCGTGGACTTATCCAGGATGTTCAGCCACGCCCACTGGCCGTTCAGGCCGGGCTGCGGACCGAAGAAGGTGCCGCTGCCGAGGGACGTGATGTCCGTGCCCATCAGGTTCGTGAACACCTTGTTCAGCAGGATCGGGGTGACCGCGAGTTCGGCTGCGCCATACTCGGGGTTCCACTCGGGGATCTGCTGGCTGTTCTCGCCAACCCGGCCGGCCACACGCGGCGCGACGTACTCCGCAATCACGACGGCCGTCCCGTCGAGGTCCGAAGCGACACCAGCGTAATCGTCGCTGTCGTAGTCGCTCACAACGCCCTTGATGGCGAAACGAAGCTGGTTCGCGTCGAAGCTCAGGGCGTAATCGCGATGCGTCTTCACATCGACCATGCCGGTGATGAGCTTCTCGGCGCGGGCCTCGCGCCAGTTGTCCCGCTCGTAATCATTGCCCTTGACGTACCGCTCGAAGTCAAACTTCGAGATCGGCAGGCCGTACAACGGCGAACCCGAGCTGGAGCCCAACGCGCCGGTCGGGCAGGAAGCGTCCAGGTCCATGTGCAGCATGTCGAGCACGTCAAAGTTCAGCGTCTCAATTTCCACACCCGCGGGGAAGACGATAAACGGCTTGGTGAGGCCGGTCGTGGTCGAATTCACCTTGTAGGGGTGGGTGCTGGCCGCGAAGTCCGCGTCGGCAATGAACTGGCAGCGCGGCTCGTAGTAGAACCTCGCCGAGTCGGTATTGCCAACATAGGATCCGGTCATCAGGTACGAGCGACCCGCGTCGACGGCCGTCTTGATCAGCCAATCGCGGTTCCAGACCTCCTGAATGCTGATGCCGTAGTCCGCGCCGACCTGCAGAATCCACGCCAGCTGCTCCTGCGCCTGCTGGGTGTACTGCATCGAGTCAACGCTGATCGGATCGGAACCCCAGTACGTCTGGTAGCCCGTCCACTCGAACCGCTCCCAAGCATAGGACACGGTGCTGAAACCGCCGCCAATACTGGGGTTGTTCGTGTTGGTCGGAATCGGATCGATCTGCGACCACTCGGACAAGCCGGCGTAGTGCTGCAGACCACCGCGGAACACGCGGGTCTCATGCGTGACGCCGTTGAAGTTCGGGAACGCGCCACGCGGAATGACGTTGAGCCAGTGCCGAGGCTGCGTGATCAGCGAGAGCTGAATGAAAGGGTCAAACACCTCCGCGTGCTTCATCATGACCTGGTTGAAGCCGGCGATAGCGTGGTTGACGGGCGTGGTGTAAACGCCAGGGATCGTGGCGTTCGGGAACGCTTGCACGTTCAGGGTGTTCGGGGCGGCCTGTTGGGCGTCCGAGATGGTGAGTGAGTTAAGCATGGTCTATCTCCTCCCCGAAATTCGGGGTTGACAGTTGGATCAGAAACCGAACGCTGCGTGCGTTCTGCCGCCGACCGGGCTGTCGGGATAGACCCGGATGAACCACTGCGGGGAGGGCCGCAAAGAGATACACCTCCCAGAAACGTCCGTATGATAACACGAAGCTCCCGGGAGGCGCAACTACTTTTTTCGACGTTACCGACCGCCCTGCGGAAGTCCAATGCGCGAGAACTCAGCGATCGCTTCGCTCGCAGCTCTACGAGCCGCCGCCATTGGGTCGCGCGGGTCCACCGGCACCACATTCGACGGCGGAGGCGCGGCGGGCGGCGCGGGTGGCGGAGCCTGATACGGGAACATCGGAACACTACGAGCACGATCGAACGCGGACACACGGGCCTCGAGTTCAGCGATCCGAGCTGCCTGTTCCGTAATCGTCTGGTACAAAACCGGCGCGGCGAAACCTTCGGCCGCTGCGTGCATCAGCTGCTGCTCCGTCGCAGTCTGCGCGAACCCGCGGAAAGCCTCAGCCACTTGGTCGCCGACCACACGCGCATCCGCGTCTGTCGAGGCGTACACAGGATTGCCCACAGCGGTCGCCGCTGCCAACGCCTCCTCGGCCATCTGGCGCCGATTTTCGATAGAGCGCACCGCGCCCGCTCGCGCTTCCTGCACGCCGAGCGCCGCCGAAGTCTGCCGCCAGTTGGCCAGTTCCTGTTGGCGCTCCTCGTCGAGAGCAGCAGACTCCGAAGCCGCCAACAACGCCATCCCCTGTACCGACGGGTGCAACCCGTCCACCAAGCCCATGAGGCGCTCCGGGCTCGCTTGCAGCATGTCTCGAGCCTTCGCCACCGCGGCCTGCTGGTCAGTAATCCCGGCAAACTTGCCCAACGCCTTGGCCAATTTGGCCTCAATCTCGGCGTGACGCAGGCCATACTTCTCCTGGAACTGGGGGCTCTCTGCCAAAGAGACCTTCCCGAGCTGCTCCCGCAGTTCGTCACGTTCCCGCTCGGCTGCAAGTTTCGCCTCGATGGCCGCAGCGCTCTCGGCCGTAAGTTTCTCCTTCGCGGCAATGGCCTCCTCCGCACGACGTGCAGCGTCGGCCCCCTGCTGCGCAGCGATCTTCGCCTCATACCGCAGTTTGGCAAAAGCATGCGCCTGCTTGTCGGGCTTGCCGTCCTGGGTGACAAACTGCGCCGGGTCGGGCTCGGGCTCGACTTGTCTCGCCGCGACGGGCTCGGCAGGCGGGGTCACAGCCTTCTGCGGATCGGTAAACCGCGCGGCGAACGTGGCCGGATCCAACTTTGGCGCGACCGGCGCGGGCGGGGCCACAGGAGGAGTAGCGACGGCCTGCTGCATAGCCTGTTGCGCCGCCATGGCCGCCTGGAGCGCCACCGCCCGGGGGTCAGTAGTCCCGGGGGCAGAGGCCCCCGGAGGCGCGGCAGGCGCGGCGGGCGCGGCGGGCGCCGTCAACACCGCCATCGACTGGGCTGCAAATTGCGAGGCGAGGCCTCGACTGGTGATATTCGCGGGCGCTTCGGGCCCTGTCTGGGTTTCTTCAGCCATGGTCATTCTCCTCCCCTAATCATTCTCTTCCCAAGGCTGTGCCGGACACCGCGTCCGCCGAGTAATCAGCCTCTGGTAGAACCACGGTGCCGGGGGCGACACCAGTGAAAAGATGCGGGAACAATGTGGCGGGGTCGTCCATGACCGCCGCCGCAAGACCGATACCGGAGCCCACGCCGAACTGGACAGGGATGGACTCCGTGTCGATATATGCAGCCGGGGGGTCGATTGCCAATTCACGCAGGGCAGAGATCATCATGTCGGTGAGAGGGTTGCGACGCCACTCACCAAAAACCTCACGCGACTCCTGCGTGACAAAATTCAACTGGATCTCCTTCAAGGCGCTGCCCAACCCGAAGCGCTTTGCGCGCGCAATCTGTATGCGTTGCTGGGCAGGTGAAACCTTACGTCGTGCCATACACTACCTCTCACCTTTCGAAAAAGAGCGGCGCCGAAACGCCGCATACTTCTGGCTGATCCTTCACGACTTCTGCGGCTGGGTCCGAACTTTCAGCACCAACTCGCAGAACTCGGCCTCCATCTGTGCGATTTTGGCCTGCTCCCGCGCAATCGCCGCCCGTGACCGGGCGACTGCCAACTCGAACATCGACTGGTGGACACGGAACTCCGCGTCGGTCACCGCCGAGGCCGCGGGGGTCTCGTCGGTCAACATGCGAGACGCTACCTCTTCAGGCGCGTCGGGGGTCACCTTAGACATCTGACTCTCCTCGTTTGGGTTATGGCCCCGGCGGGTCACGCCGGGGCCGATTGCTGACATCACCACGACAGTGCGGTGATCGAACAGACATTAGTGTCGTCCTTGGACACGTACAACGCGCCTTGGTACCCAGCGAAACCGTCATCGACAGCGGTGGCGGTATTCACCCAGGTGTTCAAGCCTGATCCGTCACTAAGCGTGACGTTACAACCTCCGTTCACGACCTTGAGCCGTAGCGCAGTCCGCGAAGTGGGTGCCCGGTACCAACGAACAGAGCCGTCATAGCCGGAAATCCCCTGCAGAGGGACTGTAATCGGCGCCACAACCGAGACCGTATTTGTAGTGATCGCCGTGCCATTGGTCGTGTAGGTCGTGGTAGTCACCAGCGTATTGGTCATCGTGCCCGCATGCGCGGCGACAACGACCTGCCTGCCGATGCGGTATCGCGCGCCGACAGTGACGACCACACTCGTCCCGCGCTCGGGGTACGACGCCCAGTTCGCGGACCCGACCACAACGGGCGGGACGATCATGACGGTGGTAACAGTGTCGTTGGTTTCGGGGACGGTCAAGTCCCACGCACCCGCACCGGTAACGAAGCCGGCGAGGGCAACAGCAAGCATCAGCTTGTGTGTGAGGTGCTTCATGTTGAATCCTCCGCGAATCTCGCGAACAACCCGCAGCGTGTGTGCCAACCGCCCTTCGCGCGGCGCCCTCGCCCCAGACCGGTCCGGCGCGAAGTGTTGAGAGTAGTTTACCCGAAAAGGCCGGCGCCTGCAAGCCCTTCTTCACCTTCCGATCCTTCGCCCTCCATGGCGCTGGTGTTCGGGGGCTGCACGCCAGTCATCGCCCCACCGCCCGTAATCATACGGTACCGGGCGGCGATCCTGTCGATCGCAACTTTCTGACGCGCTCGGAACGCATCCACTTGGGCTTTTGACTGCGCGGAAGCCAGCATAACCTCCGCCTTCCGGTCAGCCGCGTACATCGCCACGGCCGCCTTGTTGTCGCTGTCGTGCATGGCCGCTTGCGCGTCCTGCCCATCAGCACGGCGCTGCAACGCGGCCTGGGCTTGTTCCTGCTTGCGCGCCTCAGCCTCACGCTCGTGCTCCTGCGTCTGCACCATCATATTCAACGCTTGGCCCACAGACCGCAAACTGCGGAGCCCTTGGATAACCGCCTTGGCATCCGCGGCTTTCCCAAGTTGCAGCCCGCCAATCGTGGCATGACGTTCGATGTGCTCAGACGCGAGCTGCAACGTGCGCAACATCGCGGCCGGATCCTCAACCTGCCCGCTCTCGACCGCCGACGTGATCTGCTGCAGGACCTGACTATGCACGGGGATATGGGACCAATGCAACTGGTCCGTCCCCACAAGCACCGCCGACCCTTCCAGAAGATCGTTGTTTTCCATGACAGCGTGCGAAGCCGCGTCTCCCGGCATCGTGTCACGCCCGACATCGGGGCGATAACGGTCGGCCGCGGCGCGCCCGGCGCGTGCTCGAACGTAATCGCGCGTGCCATTGATGCGGCCTTTTTCGTCCAGATTGCCACCCAAATTGCTCAACATGTCGAAGAGAACCCCGGCCTTGGCTGTAGCCCCGCCAGTCACCAGGTCCCGACACATGTAAATCGCGAACATGCTAGGCACCTTCTTCAGCACGTCCAGGCCCACGCCTCTACGCTTGCACCGATCGATGAAAGTCTCCACGCCGGGGTACCGGCTCCGTTCCTTCGCATCGAGCACAAGAGCCATGAATCGACGGAAGCACTCACGGAACAGTGCGTCGAATACGATCGACCGCATGACGAACAGCGCCTGCTCGGCCTTTGCCCCTACTTCGCCCTCCTGCCGCACTTGTTCTTTGGTTTTCCGATCCGCCCCCGCGTATACCCGCTCGGGAGCCGCGCCCGCGCCCTGGGCGCCGTTGACGTTGTTCGAGGACACCCGGCCGAGCATTTCGTGAACGGCCGCCAGGCCTGTGAAGTCGGGAGTTGTCTTTGCCGTCACCGGTCGCACTCCCCCTGTGAAGAACGTGTAAGGCCCCTGCTCAACGATCGTATTACGCACCGCGTCCCCCGCCGTGGTCGCCTCCAACTGGATGCTGGCCGCGCGAGACGCAGCGTCCGCAATCTTGCAGATCATCCGGTTGCGCAAATCCTCGGTCGGCAGGATCTTCGACGCTAACCCTCGCAGGCCCCGCGCGTACTTCTCTGTCGCGGAGTAGGGCAGCCACAGCACACATTGGTCCATATTGTCGTAGTGCTGTTCCCGCAAAAACAAAAAGTCCTCTGTGCTCCCCGCGTCATCCTGCCCCGGCTGCTTCGGCCCGACCTCGACCGTCGGGATCATGTAATGAGAAACTTTCCGCGGCTCCTGCACCTCGTGAACGTATGCGTTGATCACCCGAATCGTCTCAAACTGCTTGGTCTCAAAAAGCCGATTCTGCCGCCATTCGGCAAGCAGAGACTCCTCCACGCTGGTGCCCATCGTGTCCCGAGCCTGGGACTCGGTCCCGGCCCCCTCCGAAAACACAGAGATCAGATACTTCCGCACTGCCGCCATGTTCCAACCCGCCGCTTCAGAGGCCTGCGGGTCGTCGAAAAGTTGGGTCAAGTACCAGGCCGGGAGTACCGTCTCCACCATAATCAACTCATTCTCTGAGCTGATGGACGACGCGTCCGATGGGAACTTGATCTGCCCACGCTCCAACGCAATCGGCTGGTAGTCGTAAGAATCACGCCAGGCAACCGGGCCGAGACCGTACAGATCTGCCTCCTTCACCATGGTGGCCACAGCTGACAGGAATCCACGGCCTTCGCGCAGTACGGTGGAGAACTCCTCCGCGACGACTGCGCCGATATTCTCCGCGTCCGGCCCGGACAGTTCCGCCGGAAGAGCCCGAAGCTCCACCAGGTCGGTCGTGTCAAGGGCCATATCGCTGATGGCCCCGGCGCGGGCGTCCACCTGGCCGGCAAGACCGCCACAGTTCACGTTGGCCATGTCCTTCACGCCGGCGGCTTCGAGCTTTTTTGGATCCCACGGACGGTAGAACTCGTACATCCGCCGGATTTTCGCACGCCGCGCGGACTCCCCTCCCTCCTCGTCCTGCCGCTGCAGTTTCCTGTAGACCTCACGCAAAGATCTGGCGTCACTGAAACGACGCGCTACCGGCTTCCCGGAGCGATCCAGTGTACGAAACGGATTGGGCACAGCACGTTCAGTTTTAGCCATTTAGGGCCTCCTTCAGACGCCAGCACTCGGCGGGGTACTCTGCATCAGCTACCAAGGGGCGCATCGCGACAGAGGCCCCGGCCGCGGCCATCACGTTGTCGCAAAGGCAAGTCCCGGATGCCTGGTCAGCCGGAAGCGCGCCCCGCCCGCGCATCCCCCTGCGCATCCATTCAAGGAGCCCTGTGCAGTCCACGCACAAACCTCGACGAGTGTGCATCGGGCATCGGAGACAAAGCTCCAGCCGGCGTTCCGCCTCATCCGAAGGGACGAGCCGCGCGCCGAAAAGCCGAACAGTATTCTCCTTCACCAGCCGCACGTCCAGCCGGGCCAACTTCGGCGGGGCGGAGCAGAAACCGTCAGGCAGCCTTGGGCACATCCAATCCATGACATAGTCAAACCCATCCCCCACGGTCTGCAGCCCCTTCGAGGCGCGCAGCTCCCGCACCTTGGCGCTGATCCCGAAGCGCGAACGATCCTGC
>Ga0172375_10008914_pt1 | contig 13362 bp, 13 predicted proteins | sample LakKiv1m_FD_114537 | JGI IMG/M metagenome (GOLD analysis project Ga0172375, IMG submission 114537) | Freshwater microbial communities from Kabuno Bay, South-Kivu, Congo - kab_092012_11.1m | ecosystem: Environmental > Aquatic > Freshwater > Lake | place: Democratic Republic of the Congo...
CGACGCGGGCGCGAAGGACATCGAGGACTACGTCGACCTCATGGCGAAGCGGCCCGAGCTCGTGGCGATGCCGCGCCTGCTCATCGTCATCGACGAGTTCGCCTCGCTCGCCCGGGAGCTGCCCGACTTCGTCACCGGCCTGGTCAACATCGCCCAACGCGGTCGCTCGCTCGGCATCCACCTCATCCTTGCGACCCAGCGTCCCGGCGGCGTGGTCTCACCGGAGATCCGCGCGAACACCAACCTGCGGATCGCCCTGCGCGTGACCGACGGGTCCGAGTCGACCGACGTGATCGACTCCCCCGAGGCGGGCCGCATCGCGAAGAGCACGCCGGGACGGGCGTACGTCCGCCTGGGCGCGAACTCCCTGGTGCCCTTCCAGTCCGGGCGGGTCGGAGGCCGCCGCCCCGGGGCGGTGGTCCAGACCGACGAGCCGCCGTGGTTGACCACGATCGGGCTTGAGCGCCTGCCCCACCCGATCCCGACGAAGCCGAAGGTCGAGGCCGTCGACGACGCCGAGATCACCGACCTGACCGTGCTCGTCCAAGCGATCCGCGACGCCAACGACCAGTTGGGCCTGCCGGCCCAGCACTCGCCGTGGCTGCCCTCGCTGACCACCGAGGTCCAGCTCGCCGACCTGCTGCCCGAGGTCCCGCCGGCCGCCGACCCCGTGCTGCCGGCCTTCCCCTTCGGCGTCGAGGACCTGCCCGCGCAGCAGGCGCGCCGCCACGCCGCGATCGACTTCGCGACCTTCTCCCACCTCGCGATCATCGGCGGGCCGCGTAGCGGCCGGTCGCAGGCACTGCGGACGATGGCCGCGTCCGTCGCGTCGCTGGCGAGCCCGGCCGACGTCCACGTCTACGGCCTCGACTGCGGCAACGGCGCGCTGCTGCCGCTGGCCGACCTCCCGCACTGCGGGGCGGTGGTCCAACGCACGCAGAGCGACCGCGCGACGCGCCTGCTCACCCGGCTCTCGGCCGAGGTGTCACACCGCCAGGAGCTGCTGGCGACCAGCGGGTACGCCGACCTCGGGGAGCTGCGCTCCAGCGTCGAGGACCCGGCCGACCGGCTCCCCCACATCCTGCTGCTGATCGACCGCTGGGAGGGCTTCCTCGGCTCGCTGGCGGAGCTCGACGGCGGCACGCCGTTCGAGCAGATCCAGACCCTCCTGCGCGAGGGCGCCTCGGTCGGCATCCACCTGGTGATCGCCGGCGACCGGCAGCTGGTCAGCGCGCGGATGGGCTCCCTCATCGAGGACAAGATCGCGCTGCGGCTGCCCGACCGCGGCGACTACGCGCTCATGGCGCTCCAGGCGCGCAAGCTGCCCGAGGACATCCCCGAGGGTCGCGGCTTCCGCTCCGAGACCGCCGTCGAGCTCCAGTTCGCGCTGCTCGGTCCCGACCCGTCGGGCCAGGCCCAGGCGGCGGCGGTCCGGGCGATCGGGGCGGAGGCCCGGGAGCGGTACGCCGACGTCCCCCGTGCGCGACGCCCCTTCCGCGTCGACGTCCTGCCCTCCCGGATCACCTTCGACGAGGCCTGGGCGATGCGGGAGCCCGAGGAGTGCCACCCGCTGTGGGCCCTGGTCGGCGTGGGCGGCGACGAGCTGTCCGCCGTCGGTCTCGACCTGGCCCGCACCCCCGCTGCGATCCTCGCCGGCCCGTCGCGGTCCGGGCGGTCGACGGCGCTGCTGTGCGTCGTCGAGTCGCTGCTGCGCCAGGGCACGGAGGTCGTCATCGGCGCCCCGCGCCCTTCTCCGCTCCGGGACCTCGCCGACCGCGAGGGCGTCCGCGCCGTCCTGACCGACACCGACCTCACCGAGGAGCTGCTGCGCCCGCTGCTCGAGGAGGGTGAGGGTCCGCTGGTGTTCGTCATCGACGACGCCGAGCTGGTCAAGGACGTGGAGGCGAAGTCGTACCTCAAGACCTTCATCCGCACCGCCGCCGACCGCTCCCGGGCCATCGTGCTCGGCGGCGACCAGGCCGAGGTCGGGAGTGGCTTCAGCGGCTGGCAGGTCGACGCCAAGGGCCGTCAGGGTGTGCTGATGTCGCCCCAGTCGATCACCGACGGGGAGCTGATCGGGGTGCGTGTCCCGCGCAGCGCTCTCGGCAACGCGACCACCGCCGGGCGCGTGCTCGCCAACGCCGGCGACGGCACCCTGCGCACCATCCAGGTCCCCCTGCCGTCCTGACGGAGCCTCCTCAGGAGGCGTTCCACGCGAGCAGCGCGGCGCCCAGCCCGACCAGGGCGGCGACGGCCCGCACCCGGTCGGCGACGAGCAGGCGGGCGAGCAGCTCGGCGCGAGGGCCCACGCGTCCGAGACGGCCGTGCAGGGGTGCGGCGACGAGCGCGGTGGTGAGGCCGGCGACGCCGTGGGCGGCGACTGCGACGAGCGGTGCGACACCGTACGGTCCCCGCAGCAGCACCAGCAGGCACGCGATGGCGAGCAGGCCGTAGACGGCCACCACGACGAGGCCGATCCGCCGGCTGTGGGCGTCATGGACGGCTCCCCAGTCCTCCGGCCGGGAGCCGACGAGCGCGGGGTAGACGACGAGCGTGACGGTGATCTGGAAGCCCGCGTGGACGGCGCTGGCGAGCAGCAGCAGGTCGAGAGTCCCCACCGCTAGGTCTCCGTCGTCCGCCCGTCGGGGGCGGGATCGGCGGACTCGTCCGCAGGCTCGTCACGGGGCTCGAACGTCACCGTGACCGCCTCGAACCCCTTGTGGCGCTGGGCCTTCGCGTAGCTCGCGTACGCCCGCTGGTCGGCCTCGGTCAGGTCCACGGCGTCGGTGAACGGGGTCAGCAGCGCGCGCGGCCACAGCCGGCGGGCGATGACGACGTTGAGCTCGATGCCGAGGACCGCGATGCCGGCCGCGAGGAAGATCAGGCCGATCAGCCCGAGCACGACCCCGAAGGTCTGGTTCATCGACGACGTCTCGGCCAGGACCCGGTTGACGTACGCCGTCGACGCGAGCTGGAGCAGCTGCCACATCACGGCGACGAACAGACCACCGGGCGCGGCGTACCACCACGGGTGGTCCCGCGCGGCCGCGAGCCGGAAGAGCAGGGTGAGGACGAAGGCGATCAGGAGGACCGTCACCGCGGAGACCAGCCACCGGGTCGCCGGCGTGCTCGTCGCCGCCACGAGACCGGTCTCCCGGGCGACGACCGAGAGCCCGGTCAGGGCGAGCACCGCCACCCCGGCCGCCAGCAGCAGCACCAGGCTCTTGAGCCGCAGCACGATCGGGTTGGGGCGGGAGTTGCGCGGCACCGACCAGGCCACGTTCATCGCGTTCTGCGCCGCCGTGCCGAGCCCGAGGGAGCCGTAGAGCGCCACGAGCCCACCCGCGATGACCGCGCCGGCCGACCCGGTGAGGCCCTCGGGGGTGCCGAGCTGGTCACCGACGACGGGGAACTGCGCGAGCGCGGAGTCCAGCGCCCGCGCCTGGAGCTCCGGGTTGCCCTGGAGCACGAAGCCCAGGACGGAGCTGGCGAGCAGGAGCAGCGGGAAGATCGCGACGAAGGCGTAGTAGGTGATGATCGCGGCCAGGTAGGCCCCCTGGTCGTCGACGAACTTGTAGACGACCGCCAGCGGCAGCCCGACCGGGGGGAACCGCCGTTGGGCTCGATCGAGCGTGTCGACGGCTCCCATGCCGTCGAGCCTAGCCGCGCGCCGGCAGCCCGCCCGTCAGCCGGCGGCGATCGTGCCGCTGTCGGGCAGGTAGTCCTCGATCAACGCCTCGGTCTCGGGCTCCAGCGCGATGCCGGCGAGCACCTCGCTCATCTGGTCGAGGGTCTGCTGGACGCCCGCGACACCGTTCGCGCCGTGGCGCGCCCGGACCAGGTCGCGCCAGAGCTCCTGGCTGCCGGGTACGACGCGCAGTCCGGACTCGGCCGCCACGGCGGCGCCGTCCGGGTCGGTGTCGAGCAGCAGCCCCGAGAGCCGGTGCGCGGCGTCGACGACGACCCGCGACATCACCCGCGGGAGGTCGTCGCGCGCGGCCCAGCCGTAACGGCCCTGCGGGACCCGGTCGAAGGGCTCGCCCCGCAGCATCTGGAGGGCGCGCCGGAGCTTCTCGATCTCCTCGCGCGCGCCGACGGCCTGCCGGGACTGCAGCAGCAGCGTGCGGACGCAGTCCCAGTCGCACACGACGCCCTCGGCCAGCGACAGCCGGCCCTGCGCGTCGGCGCGCAGGAAGTGGGTGCCGTCGGTCGCGGTCCCGAGCCAGGCCCGGACCCGCTCGACCGTGCGGTCGCGCACGTCGGCGGTGACGCCGCGCGGCCACAGGGCTCCGGCCAGGACGTTGGGGTGCACCGGCTCGGGCTGGAGGGCGAGGAAGACCACCATCTCCTGGGCGATCTCGGCCCGCTCGGCCGGCAGCGCGCTGCCGCCCTGGACCGCGACCGGACCCAGGACGCCCACGCGGCGCGGAGCGGTCGTCCAGGCCGCGTCGTCGTGGGCGCGCGCGGGGGCCGGGATGGCGACCCGGTCACCGTGGTCGACCGGCACCTCGCGGGCGGCCTCGAAGAGCTCGGCGACCGCGTGGACCTCGGCGGCGGAGAGCCGGTTGGCGTGGACGGTGAGGCCGAGCTGCGGGAGCTCGAGCATGCCGTTCTCGTCGACCGTCAGCCGCCACCGCGCGCTGCGGTGCTCGCCCGCGATGAGGACGGAGAACGCCTGGCGCCCGCGTCCGGTCAGCAGCCGCAACCGCTCGGCGACGTCGTCGTCGGGGACGGTGCCGCACACCACCAGCTGGGAGGCGGAGAAGCCGCGACGCGACATCCGGCCGGTGAGCACGTCGCCCCGCAGTCCGCCGATCGCGGACTCGAAGCGGTCCAGCTCGGCGCGGAGGTCGTCGCACACGCGCAGTCGCTCGTCGCCGATCACCTCGACACCCTCGGGCAGGCCCGCGGCCGTCACGGCGATCTGGTCGGCCCAGGCCGCCGTGGCCGCCTGCACCGCCACGGACGCCGCGACCTGGCTCGCCACCACGGGGTCGCCGACCAGCGCGATCATGCCGCCGGCGGCCTCGAGGTCGACCATCACGTCGCGCCCGTCGTCGTCCACGCCCAGGCCGACGAGCCCGGGGTAGGGCGCGACCTCGGTGGCTGCGGAGTCGAGGACGGGCAGCCCGGTGGCGCGCACCCAGCGGGCGCCGTCGTCCTCGGCCGTCCACCCCTCCGGCGTCTGCGTGGAGGCCGGGGCGAGCCGGAGCTCGACCTCGCCCTCCCCGACGACGGCGGCGTACGCCGAGGGCAGCGGCAGGTTGGCGCGCCGGCACCGCAGCGCGAGGTCGCGCTGGACCCGGTCGAGCCAGGCGGCGCGCTCGGCGGTGGCCGCGACGCGCAGCCGCTCCTCCGCCTCGAGGGCGTCGTCCTCGGGGCGCCGGCCGAGCCGGCGACGGCGTGCCAGCAGCAGCGAGCCCAGCACGGCCGCGGCGACCAGGCCGCCGGCGCCCTGCGCGCCAGCGCTGAGTCCGCCGGCGGCGCCGCCCGCGGCACCGTCGGCACCCGCTCCGTCGGCCCCGTCGGCGCCGGTGTCGGAGGCGCCGGAGTCCGAGCCGCCCGTCGGGGCGACCGGCGCGTCGTCGACGGGGGCGTGGAAGCGCGGCACGCCGGTGGCGTCCTCGGGCATCACCAGCTCCCACCCCGGCTGGATCAGCCGCGCCAGGTCGAGGCGCTGGCCGTCGGGCTGGATGCGGTCCTTGTTGAGCTCGTAGATCTCGGTGTAGCGGCGGCCGTCGCCCAGGTGGCGCTCGGCGATGTCCCAGAGGTTGTCGTGGTAGCCGCCCTTGGGGGCCTTCACGGTGTAGACCTTGTTGCCGTCCAGACGCCTCTCGACGCGCTCCTCGATCCGCTCCGCGCGCGTCGTCGGAGCGTCGTCGGCGACCGGGGCAGCCGTGTCGCCGGCGACGACCGTGGCGGTCACCGCCGGACCGGTCGGCGCCGCGGCTCCCGAGACGTCCATCGCCGCCTGCGCGGGTGCGGCCATCACGCCGCTCAGCAGGAGCGCGCCGACCAGCACCCGGGCGAGGCTCTGGAGCGGCCCGGCGAGCGGGACCGACCGGGCGAGTCCGCCGCGTACGGCCGCGACCGCCTCGACGACGACGCACACCAGGAAGTAGAGCCACGCGAGCCAGACGATGCCGACGAGCACGCTGAGGAGGTCCTCGACGCTGAGCTCCCGGGCGATGTCGGCGACGGGCGGCACCTCGGTGGGGATCGGCGGTGGGGCGCCGAGCGCCAGGAGAGCGGCGGGCAGCCCGACCACGAGGAGCAGGAGCGCGAACCCGGCTCCCACCACCTCGCCGAGCCGGCGTTCGGGTCGCTCGTCGGCAGGGCGGGTGCCGACGAAGCGGTTCGGGTCCGGCGCCTCGGTCAGCGTCGCCTCGCCCGGGCGCTCGGCTCCTGCCGGTCCGCCGGCAGTGCTCGTCGGGTCGGTCATCGTGGTTCCCCCATTCGTCGTTCCCCCATGGTCATTCCCCGTCGGGGCGGTCCGGCCACGTCTCCCATGGTCCGTCACGGCCCCGTCTGCGGCGTCGACGTCGCGCTCGCGGCGACGTCGAAGCGCGGGATGGACACGATCTGCAGGATCATCGAGTCGACGGTGTCGCGCACCGTCACGGTGACGCTGTCGAAGTCGACGACCACGGTGTACTGGTTGCCGGCGTAGCCCCGCGCGGCGAGGAAGGCCGCGGCGCGCTGGCCGGCCTCGACCTCGTCGATGCGGATGACGCCCTGGTCCGAGCGCAAGGCGTCGAGGTCGAGGGTGTCGGCGCCGATCCGCGAGGCCTGCTCGGCGTCGTCGGCGACCTTCATCCGGGCGTTGATGGCCAGGCCGCCGTCGACGACGAGCCCCGCGCAGACGAAGAGCATGACCGACATCCCGACCACGAAGACCGAGGCCGCCCCGCGCTCCGAGCGCGTCCGCCGGAGCCGCCTCATCCGGTCCTCCGGTAGGTGTCGAGCGGGGAGGCGGCGCCGGCCGAGATCGGCACCGAGCCCCCGAGTCCGATGAGGCCCAACCCGTCGTTGGAGACCCGGCAGTCCAGCGACACCTGGACGACGCCACCCGCCTCGAACCGGGTGCCGGAGAAGTCGAGCGGCTGGCACTGCGCGCGGTCGGAGAGCTGGTCGCTCGCGACGCGGTTGGCCGCCTGGACGGCGGCGTCGAGGCTGCGCTCGAGACTGGCCGCGCGGGCCGCGTCGCGCGCTGCCGCCTCGATGTCGGCGCGCGCGGAGACGTACCGGCCGCCGGCCACCACCAGGAGGGTGAACGCGAAGAGCACCGGGATCATCAAGACGACCTCGACCGCCATCGACCCCCGGTCGGATCGCCGGTCCCGACGAGCGGCCGCCCGGGCCGCGAGGAGGGTGATCATCCGGTGTCCTCCCGGAACTCCTCGATCGGACCGCGCACCGTCTCGGTGACCCGGGTGACGGGCAGGAACGGCAGGATCGTCGGGGCCGAGCCCGTCACCACCGTCTCCATCTGGGCGCCGACCTGGCGGACGTTGACGGTCAGGTCCTTGAGGATGCCCTGCCCGATGTCGTCGGCGTACTGCCGGGCGCGCTGCGCGCCGTCGCCGGGCTGGCCGGTCACGCGGGCGACGCGGTTGCCCTCACGTGCGGCGGCGGTGGCGGCCTGGGAGCCGAGGTAGACCAGCGCGAACTGGACGGTCAGGAGCATGGCGATCATGAGCAGGGGCATGTAGAGCACCAGCTCGACGGTGCTCGCCCCCCGCTCCTCGCGGCGGCGCGCTCGGCGCGCCGCCTCGACCACCCGGCTCCGCATCGACCTCAGGCGCCCTGGATCTCGCTCTGGACGTCGTTGGCCTTGCTCTCGAGCGCGTTGCGGATGATGTTGGCGACCAGCAGGCAGATGCCGACCACGATCGCGGCGATGACCACCCACTCGACGGCCGACGCCCCGCGCTCCTCGCGCCGACGCTGGGCGCGCTGCCCGTCGAGCACCAGGAGCAGGAAGCCCAGCGGCTGGGTGGGGCTCAGGTGGGAGTGGAACATGGTGTGTCCTCCAATGACGTGGCACGCAGTGCCGGTACGGAACTCAGAACCCGACGACCTCGGCGACGGCGGGGTAGATCAGGAAGATGAGGAAGCCGACGGCCAGCAGGAGCTGGGCCACGAGCATCGACTGCGACTGCTGGGCCGCACGGCTCTCGGCGTCGGCGAGCTCACGCTGGCGCATGGACGCGGCGCGGGCCGCGAGCGAGTCGCGCACCTTCGCGCCGTCCTCGGCGACGAGCGCGAGCGCTGCCGCGAGATCCCGCAACTCCTCCACCGCCATGTCCGCACCGAGGTCCCCCAACGCCGCCCAGGGCGTGACTCCCTGGAGTCTGGCGGCCTCCATGGTGTCACGGATGCGGACCATCGCCCAACCGTCGGAGATCCCCGCGGCGGCCTGGAGGGCCTCCGGGACACCGCGGCCACCGGCGAGGTTCATCGACACCAGGTCGAGGAACGCGCTGACCACGTGGCGGAAGTCGCGGCGTCGCTCCTTGGCGGCGGTGGCCAGCTGCGAGCGCGTGAGGTAGCCGCCCACCAGCGCCCCGACGACCGCCAGCCAGATCGGCACCGACAGCCCGAACCCGAAGCCGAGCGACTGGGCGAGCACCACCAGCACGGGGGGCGCCACCAGACCGGCGACCGCACCGAGGACGGTCTGGCCGAGGAACTGCTCCATCGACTGACCCATCACGGCGAGGTCCGAGCGCAGACCGGCCGGAGCCCGCCAGCCGCGGGCCTCGAGCTGCGCCCACACCCGGGCACCGAAGCGACGCAGGCGCAACGACTCCCCGCCGTGGCGGGTGTCGGCGGCGAGCGTCCGGGTCGCGGTCACCCGGGCACGCGCGGCGTCGAGGCGGGCGAGCTCGGCGGCCGCGGTGCCGGTGCCGCGGTCGTACTGGAGCACGAGCAGCATCACGCCGAGGCCGGTGAGCGCCCCGAGGAGGAGGACGGCGGTCACGCGCGCTCACCCCCGGTCCGCAGGAAGCGCTCCGGGAGGTCGAAGTCGGAGAGCCGCCGCATCCACAGGAAGCCGAGGGCGAACAGCCCGAGCACGAGCCCGAGGACCATCTGCCCGATCGGCCCGCTGTAGGGGGCGACGTAGTCCTTGTTGAACACCGCGAGGCCGAAGACGAACGCGACGCTGATGCCGACGACGAGCTGCACGCTGCGGCGGGTGCTCGCACGTCCGGCGCTGACGCGGCGCCGCATCTCCAGCTCCTCGCGCGCCGACTCCGCGAGCGAGGTCAGCACGTCGCGCAGACCGGGTCCGCGCAGCCGGGCGTTGAGGATCAGCGCCGCGACGATCAGGTCGGCACTCGCGTCGTCGAGGTCGTCGGCGAAGCTCTGCAGCGCCACGGGGAGCGGGGTCCGGACCCGGAGCCGGTCGGCCAGCACGCCGAGCTGGGGGGCGATCGAGGGCGCCGCGGCGTACGCCGTCGCCGGGATCGCCTGCTCGAGTCCGACCGCACCGGCGATGGTGTCGCGCAGCGACTCGGTCCAGGCCGCGAGCCCCTCCAGGCGCGCGGTCGCACGCCGCTCGGCGGCGGCACCACCGAACAGGGCCGGACCGAAGAAGGCCAGCGCGCCCGCGGCGACCGCGAGGACCGGCCAGGTGGTCAGGACGAGGGTGACGAGTGCGATCCCGAAGGCGATCGGCAGGCGGGTGCCGGCGGTCTTCAGCAGAGGCACCAGCCGGGACGGCTCGTCGACCACACCCGAGTCCTCCACCGGTCGGAGCGCGTAGACGAGCAGCACGCCGGCGGCGCCCACCGCCGCTCCGACCGCGATGATGAGGAGGAGCTCGGGGGTCAGCATCAGAACTCCACCGGCATGCCGGTCGGCTGGTAGCCGACCTCGACCAGCTCGTCCATGCAGCTGATCGGCGCGGCCGGGACGGCCAGCCCCTCGGGGCCCTCCTTGAAGACCTCGCTGGACAGGACCCGGCCATCGACGCCGTTGACCTCGCGCACCGAGGTGATCACCCGGCGCAGCCCGCCGCCGTGGGCGAACATGTTGCGCCGCTCGATGAAGACGACGAAGTCGATCGCCCCCGCGATCAACATCATCGTGGCGTCGGCCGGCAGCCGCTCGACGGACTGGATGGCGTAGGTGCAGATGCGGTTGAACACCTCGAGCGAGGAGTTCGCGTGGATCGTCGAGAGCGAGCCGTCGTTGCCCTGGCTCATCGCGTTGAGCATCGTGACGATCTCGTCGCCGAGCACCTCGCCGACGATGACGCGGCTGGGGTTCATGCGCAGCGAGCGGCGCACCAGGTCGGCCATCTGGATCGCGCCGTGGCCCTCGGAGTTCGGCAGCCGCTCCTCGAACGCGACGACGTTGGGGTGCAGGTCGGCGAACTCGCCCAGCCCGAGCTCGAGCGCGCGCTCGACGGTGATGAGCCGCTCGTGAGGCGGGATCTCGTTGGCCAGCGCGCGCAGGAGGGTGGTCTTCCCGGCGTTGGTGGCGCCCGCGATCATGATGTTCTTGCGCGCCGCGACCGCGGCCGAGAGGAACGCCGCGAGCTCGGGGGTCATCGTGCTGCTCTCGACGAGCGTCTCCAGGCTGACCCGGCTCAGGCGCGCGCGCCGGATCGACAGCGACGGCCGCTGCGTGACGCCCATGACCGCCGAGAGCCGGCTGCCGTCGGGGAGCCGGAGGTCCAGCTGCGGGTTGGCGGTGTCGAAGGGTCGGCTGGTGAGGCCGGAGTAGGCGCCAAGCACCTGGACCAGCTCGATCAGCTCGTCGTCGCTGTCGGCGACCGGCGGCAGCCGCCGCTCCTCGCCGTTGGCGTAGCCGACGAAGACCGCGTCGCATCCGTTGATGTCGATGTTCTCGACCTCGGGGTCGTCCAGCAGCGGCTGGAGGCGACCCACGCCGTACAGCGCCGCGTGGATGCCGTCGGCGATCTCGGACTCGGCCTGGTGGTCCAGCGGGCTGCGGCCGGCCGCGATCTCGGCGCGGGCGTAGGTCTCGAGGACCTGGGAGATGACCGACCGTGCGAACTGCCGCTCGTCGTCGGTGTTCATCGGCGGGAGGCCGGCCGCGGCGTCCTCGCGCCGCTTCTGCGAGAGGGTCTCGGCGACCTGCTCCCGGAGGCTGCGCAGCAGCTGCTGATCCATGTCGTCCCCCTCAGATGCTCTGGTAGCCGCGGGCCCGGCTCTCGATCAGGCCCTCGATGCGTCCGGTCAGGTCGTGCAGCGACCGCACGAGGAGCGACCGGCGGACGGCTCGCCCGTCCTCGCTGTGCAGGATCCGCACGGTGCGCGGGTCATGGGCGACCACGCCCAGCGACGTCGCCGTGAGACCCGCGGAGGCCAGCAGACGCTCGATGTCCTCGGCGGCACGCTGCTGCTTCGGGTCGCCGACGACCACGAAGCCGACGGGGACGCCGTCGATCGCGCCGAGACGGAGCGGGTCGTGCAGCCCCTGCAGGCGTTCGCGCAGGTGCGCGACGCTCGGCACGTCGGAGCGCAGGACGAACACCACCGCGTCGGCGCGCTCGAGGACCGGCATGGTGGCCGCACCGGGATGGACGCGACCGCAGTCGGCCAGGACGTCGGCCTCGGACCGGGCCAGCGTGATCGCGACGTGGGGCCAGGCCGGACCGAGCGCCTGGACCTGGCTCGGACGGCTCACGCCCACCAGCACCGACAGACCGTCCTCCGTGGGCTGGACGTGATGGTCGAGATCGGCGCTCGCGCCCCCGCGGACGGCCGCGCCGAGGGAGAGGAGACCGCGGTCGGTGCGCAGCGGCTCGCCGTCCACGTCGCGCAGCAGCAGCCCGAGGTCGCCGCCGATCGGGTCGAGGTCGGCCACCAGCGTGCGACGCGGCCAGACGCGCGCCAGGCCGGCGGCGAGCGTGCTGACGCCCGGCGAGCCCTTGGCCGACGCGAAGGCGATCAGGCTCACGACGCGGGCTCCAGCACCGTCAGCGAGACGTCGTCGAGCGTGGCCCCCCTGCTGATCAACGCGATGCCCAGACGTCCGTTGGCGGAGGCGTCCACGACGGCCTCCGCCGCCGCCGACGGCACGACCAGGGTCGCCAGCTGCCCCTGCGGGGCGGAGCCGAGGCCGTCGCCGCCGCCCGTCGCGCCGATCTGCTGGACCAGACCCGTGGCCAGCGCGCCGGGCGGGTTGGTGCCGTCACCGACGCGGATGAGCTGCACCTCGTCGCCGGAGCGCAGCCCCGGCGGGACGTTGGTCGACACCAGTCCGACCCCGACGCGGACAAGGTCGCCGGTGACGGGCGGGTCGGTCACCACCATGGTGGTGTCGAGGTACTGACCGGCTCGCAGCGACGTGCGGGCGTACGTGCCGATGACGATCGAGGCGTCCGTCTCGCGGATCAGCAGGTCGTCCTCGGAGGCGACGCGCTTGCGCAGCAGCTGGTCGGCCGTGATCTCCGTGCCGACGGGGATGTCGGCGCGGACGACGAGGACGTACTCGCGGGAGTCGAGCCGGAGCGCGAGCAGGCCGGCGAGCGCCGCGCCGCCGACGATCAGGAGCACCGCGAGCGCCGCGAGCGCCGGCCGGCGCCGGCGCGGCGGGGACGGCCGCGCGTCGGCGCTCGCGCTCGCCGCGCGGGATCGGACACCCCGTGCGGCGCGCTGCCGCTGCCGGTCGTCCTTGCTCGTGCCCGCGTCGGCACGCCCGTCCTGGGTCATCTGTCGTTCCCCCTGAAGTCGACATCCGAGGTCGCGCGGCCCGACACCGCCGACGCGATCCGAAGTGTAAAGAGCCCGGCCCCGAATCCGGTCTCCGCCCCCGCCCGGCCACTCTCCCCGACCCCCCGGGGCACGAAACCTGACGCGGACGCACGTGTGCCCGCCGGCGCACCGGCGGGCACACGGGTGAAGCGGTGGGTGGCGATCAGCCCCGGTTGAGGGCCGACGCGAGCTGCTCGTCGGTCTCGCGCAGCGCCTTGGCGGCCTGGTTGAGGTACTCGCCCATGCCATCGAGACCCTCGATGGTCTTCTGGACGCCGGTGTTGAACTCCTCGTAGGAGGCGTCGAACGCCTTCGACGAGGCGTCGGTGACGTAGCCGCCGTTGACGAGGTCCTTGACGAGCGCCTGCAGCTGGGACAGGACGCCGTCGATCTCGGTGCGACCGTCCTTCAGCTTGGTGGCCGCCGTCTCCATCTCCGCGTAGGTGACGTTCACGTTCGCCATGATGTGCCGATCCTTTCGATAGTTGACTCCGGTCCCCCGACGACCGCTCCCGAGGAGCGTCTCCGAGACTCAACCCGGATGTTTCGACGCCTGCGATCCTGCCCCGACCCCCGGCCGCGAAACCAGCCGGGGCGGCGGCGAACCCGCGTTTGGCATGTTCCTGCCCGA
>Ga0172375_10008915_pt1 | contig 13361 bp, 14 predicted proteins | sample LakKiv1m_FD_114537 | JGI IMG/M metagenome (GOLD analysis project Ga0172375, IMG submission 114537) | Freshwater microbial communities from Kabuno Bay, South-Kivu, Congo - kab_092012_11.1m | ecosystem: Environmental > Aquatic > Freshwater > Lake | place: Democratic Republic of the Congo...
ACACGCTTATGACGAAACATGAGCTGTACCGATACTGCTCCGAGGAAGAGCGGTCTCGGAAGCTCAAGTTTTATAAGCTTGGTTCCTTGGGAACCGAGGAGACCTTGACCTAAAACATAGGGGCCAACAAGATGGCCACTTACATGCCCCTGACCAAGGACTCCATCGGCTACCGGTACAACTACAAGGCCCTCATCGACTTCTTCAAGGCCCACCCCACCGCCGACTACACCGCCTTCTCCATGAAGAAGGCCAAGGTTACCGTCGTCGAGGACAAGAGCGTGGACGCCGGCGCCAAGGCGGCGGATTACGTCGCCGCGGACGACAACGTGTTCGTGGTCGCCGACGCCGTGACCGGAGCCACCTACTCCGACTTCCCGCACTACGTCCTCGAGCTGCAGACCGCCTACAAGCTGGCCCTGGCCATGCAGCACAAGGCGATGAAGAAGTAAACCACATCCTGTGGGCGCCGAAGACGCTTCGCGTCTTCGGCGATCTGCAGTGCCGCAGCATCCGTGCTGCGGTGTGGGCGCCGAAGACGCTTCGCGTCTTCGGCGATCTGCAGTGCCGCAGCATACGGCCCTGCGGGCCGTTTGCCGAGAGGTAGTTGATTGTCGTCTGCGCTATCGCGCAGGACGGCATCCATGCCGCGGTGGGGGTACGGAAAGAGGCCGGGGTCCGAACGGATCCCGGCCTCTTTCTTCGTCTTTTGAAGCGGAGGAGGGCCTCAGGCCTTCCCCAAATCCACCAACATGCCGTCCAGGGCCGCCTTGTCCTCCGGATCCAGCGTCCGTTTGGGACGGCTGGAAGCTCCTCCGACTAGGCCCATCTTGTCCAGTACGTACTTGAGGGCCTTCTGGGTCTTGCCCGCGTACTCCAGGTAGCGGAGCAGGGGGAGCAGCTTCCGGTACAGGGTCCAGGCCGCCGGAAGGTCCTTCTTCACGACGATCAGGTCGTGGAGCTCGACGCACTCCTTGGGCAGGATGTTGCCCAGGACGCATACCCAGCCCCGGGCTCCCATCACGAAGGATTCGTAGGCCATGTCCTCCCAGCCGCAGAACACCGTCAGCTTGTCCTCGGTCAGGAGCCGTATCTCGGTGATCCGGCGGATGTCCCCGGTGCTCTCCTTGATGCACTGGATTCCCGGCACCCGGGCGAGCCGGGCCACCGTGTCGGCCTTGATGTCGACCTTCGAGCTGGCCGGGTTGTTGTAGATCATCACGGGGATTTTGACGGCCTGGGCGATGCGTCGGTAATGGTCGTAGATCTCTTCCTGGTCGGGGGTGTAGTAGTACGGGGGGAGGACGAGCACCCCCGCAGCGCCGACGCCCTCGGCGAGCTGAGCGTTCCGGATCGCCTTGTCGGTCGTTTCCGCCGTCGCTCCCACCACCACGGGAACCCGGCCGGCGACGGTCTTCATGACCCGGTCGACGATGGCCTTCTTGTCCTCATCCTCCAGGCTGGCGAACTCCCCGGTGCTGCCCAGGGGGATCAGACCATGGACTCCCTGCTTCACCAGCCAGTCGGCGTTCTTCTCGATCCCCGCGAGATCCACCTTCCCGTCCCGCGTAAAGGGCGTCACGGTCACTACGTACACACCGTGCAGACTCATTCCATCCTCCATCCCGGCTATTATTCTCGTCTGGTCATCATCGGCGCAGGCCGATCCGTTTCAGCGTCGCGTCCGTAGGAATCCCCGTCGCGGCGTCCCACCCCCGGGCCTCGTAGTACTCCCTCAGCATCCCCGGGAAGTCGGAAATTCCGCACTCCGACACCCCCTCGTATCGACCGAAGGAGGGCACGGCGCAAACTCGTTCAGGCAGCAGGTCGTCGGCGGCGGTGAACCCTTCCCTCAGGTTGAACAGGCGCTGCAGGTTGATCACCCGCTCGGAAACCTTCAGAAGTTCATCGGGCTCGATGTCCCAACCGGTGACGAGGGAAAGCATGGCGGCCAACTCGTCCACGCCGATTCCGGCGTACATGAAGAACTTGCAGGTACCGAGGATGTCGGGCAGGTTGAGGCCGTCCTGGATGAGCTTCGCCGCGGAACCCTTCCCGGGCTCGTCCCACCGATCCACCCCGTTCGGGTCCGGCAGGCCATGCTTGCACAGGCCCCAATCCATCTTGCCCGAGTCCCAAGCCATGGCCTCCGCGGGATGGATGTGGCACATGCCCCGATTCCCGGTGCCGTAGCTTACGGCCAGGGTCTTGCCCGACCGGGGATCGTGGGCGGGGCCTTCCAGTCCCTTCACGTGCACGGCGAAGGCTTCCGATCCCTTGCCGATCCTGGCGGCGGCGGCCCGGACCCCGTCGGCCAGGATCGATCCGAGCCCTTCCCGCCCTGCGATCATCCGGACGAGAACGGGAAGCACCCTGGAGTTGCCCCAGGAGAGATCCATGTTCGCGACAACCGCAGCCTCCAGGAGGCCGGCTTCCGCGCATTCCATCGCGAAAGCGATGACCCCACCGGTGGAGATCGTGTCCACGCCGTATTCGTTGCACAGGTGGGAACAATGGACGGCGGCGTCCATGTCCTCGTTCTGCACATACGCTGTGAAACAGGAGATGGACTCGTATTCCGCGCCCCCGTGCTCGGGAGTCGAGTAGTTCCCATCGGGAACGTGGACCTTCCGACCGCAGGAAATCGTGCAGCCCCGGTAGCAGGGATAGGGTTTGATGAAGTTGCGCCGGACGAAGTCGTCGAGCAAAACCGCGCCCTTCCCCCAGGAATTGGACCGCCAGTTCTTCGTGGGCCAGTCCCCCTTTTCGTCGTTCGCGGCGAGGTCCCCGACGGTGCCGTTGTCGTGGAACCCGATGGAAACCGGGTTCGAGCGCAGCTGGGTGAAGTACTCCCGGAGGAGCGCCTTCAGTTCCTCGGGCCTCGCCGCCGCGACTTCACCCCGGCCCTCCACGGCGATCGCCAGGAGGTTCTTCGAACCGAGTACCGCCCCGGCCCCCGCCCGGCCCGCCGCGCGGTCTCCGAACTGGACCCCCGCGAAGGCTACTTTGTTCTCTCCTCCGGGGCCGATGCAGCCTATGGAGTACCGCCCCTCCGGAAGCTCGTTTCGGATCAGCGCGAGCTTTTCCGAAACCAGCTTTCCGGCCAGATGCTCCGCCGGCCGGAACTCGGCTTTCCCGTCCCGGATCACCACATACACCGGCCGCTCGGCCTTTCCCCGGATGACCACATGATCGAACCCTGCCCGTCGAAGATCCGGCCCGAAGTCACTGCCGGCGCGCGACTCACCCCAGCCGCCGGTTAGCGGAGACTTGAAGCAGAGCTCGACGCTTCCTCCGCCGGGTACGGCGTTGAGGGTGAGGGGGCCGGTGGAAACGACCATCATGGCCTCGGGTGAAAGAGGGTCGATTCCGGGTTTTTGCCCGTCATAGAGGATCCGGGCCGCGTACCCCGTACCTCCCAGGTAATCCCGCAGGATAGCCGGGTCCAAATCCTCGACCCGGCTCGATCGGTCGCCCAGGTCCAGATGGAGGCATTTCCCGGTATATCCGCCAAGCGTATTGGACATCGCTCATCTCCTTCCCCCGGAGGCGGGGGTGCCCGGCGTCATCCGCCGACCAGCACCTTGAAAAGTCGAATTTCCTGCCCGTCCCTCAGGGGCCGGGCGGGGTCCCGAAGAGCCCCGCCGTCGGACATCATCACGACGGCGCCGCGGAATTTGCGCTCGGCCCGGTTCCACAGGGACTCGGGCAGTCGGTCGGAAAAATCGTCGTCGATTTTAGCCAGCAGGTCGGCGAGCGTGGAATCCGGCGGGAACTCGAAGTCGAACTGCCCGCCCCCGAAGTCCTTTTCCAGCTGTCCCATCGCGGCCAGTCGGACACGCATGTCAGAACCTCTTCCGGGCGTCGTTCCGACCGGGCGCCTCGCTCCGTTCCTTTTCCAGCAGCTTCGTAAGGACGACGGCCTGGCCGAAAATGTGCGCCGAAAGCAGTTTTTCCGCAGCGGGCCAGCGGCGCTCCAGAAGGGCGTCGATGATGCCCAGGTGCTCGTTCGACATCTCCTCCACCACTGCGGTCTCGGGGGCCGCGAAATAGAAGAGTTCCGTGTAATACCGGGCGACGTGCTGCTGGAAGAACTGGCGGATGTACCGGTTCCCCGAGGCGTTGATGATGCACTCGTGGATGCTGTTGTCGAAGTCCTTGAGGTTGTCCCTCGCCCCGCTCTTGCAGACCTCCCGGATTCTCGCGAGCTCCTCCATGTCCAGCCGCGGACGCGCCAGTTTGAGGGCCTTTAGCTCGAGGATCTCCCGCACCGTCAGGTAGGCGTTCATGTCCTCCACCCCCAAGGGGTGGGCCATCCATCCCTTGCGGGGGATGTGGTCGATGAGCCCCGCCCCGACGAAGCGGCTCAGGACCTGCCGAATGATGGACCTGCCGACGCCGAACTTCTTCGCGAGCGTGTCTTCCCGCAGGTAGACGGGATCGGGGCTGAGGCTGGCGCGCACCACTTCCTTGATCAGGGCCTCGCTCCAGTCCCGGTGGGTCGGCGGGACGGCGAAGGCCATGCGGGGCTCCGCGTTCCGGGCCTTCCCGGGATTCGCGCGCAGGCGCCGGTTCGGCAGCTTGATCATGACACCCTTGTCGACCAACTCCTGGACCGCCGCCCGAAGGGGGGTGATGCTGACCTTGTAATGCGCGGCGAGAGTCACGAGGGACAGTTCTCCGTCCTCCAGATCCCCCGACAGGATACGGTTTTCCAGGTCCCGGCTGATGTAGGCGGTCAGGCTGCCCGGGGTGACGGTATCGTCCTTCTCGGCTTTGGACATGGTCGGCTCTCCAAATGATAGGCTATTCATCTGCCATCTTATGTAAGCCGTTTTTGTATGTCCAGAGAGGTCCGGGTCTTGCCCAGACCCCCGAAGGTGCAGCGCAACTCCAGCGGCAGTTTCGTGCCGATGTCGTACACCGCGGCGATCGTCTCGTCCAGGGGTATGACCTTGTCGTACCCCGCCAGGGCCATGTTGGCGCAGGCCACGGCGTTGGAACCTCCCATGATGTTCTTGCCCAGGCAGGGGACCTCCACCCGGTTGGCCACGGGATCGCAGGCCAGCCCCGTGACGTTCTGGAAGGCCATGGAAGCCGCGTCCAGGCATTGTTCCGCGCTGCCGTGGAACAGCTGGACCAGACCGGCCGCCGCCATGGCGGAGCCCGCCCCGCACTCGACCTGGCAGCCCGCGACCTCCGCGGAGAACGTGGCACCTTCCGAGACGAATACCCCGATCAACCCCGCCGCCAGCATGGCCTTGGTGATCTCCTCCCGGGAAAAATCCATCGCGTCCCCGGCCCCCAGGATCGTTCCGGGCAGACAGCCGCAGGATCCCGCGGTGGGGGCTGCGATGATGACACCCATGGAGCTCTTCGTTTCCATGACCGCCGTGATGTACTTGATGATCCGGTTCAGGATGTCGCCCGGGATGAGACGGTTGTTCTTGATGCCTTCGTCGATCTTGTACGCCTGAGGGCCCAGGATCCTGTCGGCGTACTCGGTTCCCGCCAGTCCGTCGCGGATGCTCTTTCTCATGATGTCGACGAGACGGGACATCTTCTCCATCACGTCGTCCTGGTCCGTATCCCCGCGCCGGGCCTCGTAGAGGGCCGCCAGTTCCCACAATTCCTTTTTCCCGTTCGAGGCCATCCATTCCAGAACCTGCTCCGCGGTCACGAAGGGCACCCGGCACTCGGCGCTCGACCGGGTCGGAAGGATCGGAGAAAGGGAGACGACATCCAGCACCTTCGGAATCCGTCTCAGGGCCTGGAGTGTACCCTCGTCGGTATCGGCGCTCCGCTTCATGTTGACCAGGGCCCGGGGGGACCGCTCGCATACGGCGATGTCCTCATACCGGGGGATCGCTTCCTTGATCCGTTCCAGCACGCCTTCCAGGGAAGGCCCTCCCGAGTCGACGGTGATCAACAGTTCGTGGAAATCCCCGCAGATGGCGACCTCGAAGTCGTTGAACTTTTCCATCTTGACCATGCCGCCGCCGACCGAGATCGCCTCCCAGCGCATCCGGGTCCCGTCCGGGGCTTGCGCGGTGATCCGGTAGTTCCCGGGATGGACCGCCCCGTAGTCCAGGACCTTGTACCGGACTTCGATTCCCCGCTCTTCCGCGATCTTGCAGGCCAGGGGCACCGACTCGTCCGTCAGTTCCATTCCCAGGATGCCGCTGGCGAAGCCGATGTCCGAACCGTGGCCGTGGTACGACTCCGCGAGGGAGCCGTTGACGTCGAACTCCACCTCGACTTCCCTGACGTTTCCCTTCAGGGACTGCCGGACCAGGGAACCGATCCGGGCGGCTCCCGCGACGTGGGAACTGGACGGTCCCCGCATGACCGGGCCGATGACGTCGTTGAAAATACTGGCCGAAAGTCTGTTCATGGACCTATCCCCCCGCTCGATCCGCCCGCGCGAATTCCCGGGCGATACTAGCCTCGAGGAACGGTCATTGCAAAGACGGTACAGGGCTCCGCCTTCGCAATGACCTTCCGTTCATGTCAACCTATCGAACCGGGATCAGGCGACAAACGTCCCCTTGGGCCCCCATTTCTTCAACAGCCCCTCGCTCTTGGCCACGATGGTGGTTCCGACCAGGTCGCCGGTCACGTTCACGGCGGTCCGGCCCATGTCGAGGATCACGTCGATTCCGAGCACCAGGGCGAACACGGCCGCCACCATCGAGCCGGCTTCCACATTAAGTCCGACCATGCCCATCACAGCCAGCAGCACCACCGGTCCGGATCCGGCGATGCCGGCGGTCCCCATGGTGCCCACGGTCACGACGAACACGACGACCATCTGCTGGGCGAAGGTCAGGTGGATACCGGACGCGAAGGCCGCGGTGAAGACCGCGATGATCTGGTAGTACGCTTCCCCGTCCAGGTTGATCTGCGACCCGAGCGGCAGGGTGAACCCTCCGATGCTGCGGGGAACGCCGAGCTTCTCCTCGGAGGTCTTGATCGTCAGGGGCAGGGTCGCACTGCTGGAGCAGGTCGAGAACGCCATCAGGGTGGCATCCTTGGCCCGGGACAGGAACTGGAAGTAGTTCACCTTGCTCAGGGTCAGGGCGATCCCGTAGACGACGAAGAGCTGGAACGCGTACCCCGTATAGCAGAGGGCAATGATGGAGGCCGCGGAGCTGATGAGCTTCGTGCCCTCAACGGCGAAGATCCCCGAGATGATCGCGAAGATACCGATGGGCGCGAACTGCAGGACCGCGTGGGTGATGCGGAACATGATCTCCGCCCCGCCCTCGCAGAACCTGTACACCGTCATGACCGCTTCGCTGATCCGGTCATCCTTGTGATCCCGCAGGAAGGAAACCGCGAGACCGAAGAACAGGGCGAACACCAGGACCTGGAGATAGGCTCCCTTGGCGAACGCGGCGGCCACGTTGTCCGGCACCATGTTCAGGAAGACGTCCCCGATGGCCGGGCTGGTCACGGTCGCCCCCTCGGCGGCCTTCACGGCGGTCGCGGTCAACGAAAGACCCAGGCCGGGCTTGAAGATGTTCGCCAGGATCAGGCCGAAGACCGCGGCTAAGAACGTGGTCCCCAGGTAATAGAGAAGGATCTTGCCGGCCACCTTCCCGATCTTGGAGGCGGGCATGCTACCGATGCCCATCACGATCGCGAAGAAGATCAGCGGCAGGATGATCATCTTGAGGAGCCGGATCATCAAGCTTCCCAAGGGCGCTATGACCGAGATCGAGGGACCCACCAGGAGCCCTACGATCGCGCCCGTGATCAGGGCCGTCAGGATCCGCCACACGAGGGGGATATTTAAATACCACCCGAGCCAGCCCTTCTTTTTCTCCCCGCTTGCCATCTTGAACCTCCCGAAATGAGGAAATGGATACATTCCGGTCCCTATACCGGGACCGGTCGTCAAGTCCAGGGCGCGTGAACCTTCGGGCGGGAATCGTCCTCGACGGGCGGTCGGCAGGGGCTCGTCGCGGTCCGGCTTTCCACGCGGCCATCAGACTCGACCTCCGCGTTATTTTACATTGTAGGCGATGTATTTTATTCTGTCAACAAAATACTATTAGGCGGGCTCGCGCCGGCTTAGTGAGCCGGGGTCAAATACCCGCAGGAAGCCGATCTTGACAGCGGGGCCCGGGTCGGGAGCTTCGAGTCTGCTTGACAATTCCAGAGACAATGGCATTCCATGCGGAAATGTGTATTGAGGCGCGATGTCACGTTTGGTCGAGAACCGCAAGGTACCCGCGCAAACGCATATCGGAGCGCTGACAGGCTTCGAGCTAGTCTGCGCTCCGCTAGACCTCGAAGCGTCCCCCGGTCATGATCCGGATCCCCCGGCCGTCCCGGGTCGTTCCCGTAACGTCCATGTCGGGGCTTCCGATCATGAAGTCCGTGTGGACCATGGAGACGTTGACGCCCAGCTCCGCGAGCTCCCCGTCGGACAGCCCCTCGGCGCCTCGGACGCAGGCCGGGTAGCCCGATCCCAGGGCGACGTGGGATGCGGCGTTCTCGTCGAACAGGATGTTGTGGAAGACCCTGCCGGAGGTGAAGACGGGTGAGGATCCGTCCACCAAGGCGACCTCGCCCAGGGATTCGGCCCCGGGATCCATGGACATCAGGGTGTCCAGGACGTCCTTTCCGGACCGGGCGTTCCAATCGACCGCCCGCCCGTCCCGAAACTCCACCCATCCGTCCTCCACGACCTTCCCGATGGAGGGAACCAGGACGGGTCGGGTGAAGGCGACCCGTCCTTCGGCCCGCCGGGCGTCCGGGGTCGTGAAAACCTCCTCGGTGGGGATGTTCGGGAAAAAGAGGCGCCCCTTCGCTGTCCTCTCCGGCCCTCCCCTCCAGACGGATCGGGGAAGCAGGCCGACCACGATATCCGTAGCCGGCCCCCGGAACCGTACGGAATCCAGAGCCAGGGAGGTGAGCCGCTCCGCCCGGGCTTCCAGATTCCGGCAGTGCTCCTCCCAAGCCGCCGAGGGATCCGGCCGGTCCAGCCGGAGGATCGGTATCAGGACCTTCCAGAGCTTCTCGACCGCCTCCGGTCCCGCCGGGACGCCCAGGATCCGGGCGGCCATCTTCTCCGTGGGCAGGAACGCCACCAGCCAGGCCACCTCGTTTTCCAGGGCGATGCGCCGGCGATAGCGCTTCATGGCCCCGGCGGTGGCCCGGACGCATCGGGCGTTCCTCTCGGGATCCAGTCCGGACAGAAAGTCGGGGTCCTCGGGGGCATGGATGGACAGGACGGCCCAGTCCTCGTCGATCATGGAGCCGTAGGGCTCGTACCGGGATCGGGGGGCGTAGTCCAGGTACTCCGCGTCGCTGTACTCGATCCGTGCCTTGTAGAGGGCGGGATTGTCCGCCTCGTTGTTGTCGAACCGGACATAGCGGCCGCCCCGCTTGTAGGCCTCCTCCGCCAGGATTCCGGCGAAGGGCAGGTGGACCGGCTGGGCCCGGATCAGAAGGCACTGGCCCTTCTGCAGGTTCACGGCGGTCAGGAGGACGTTCGCGTAGGCGCGGAGGAGGGACGGATCCATGGATGCTCCCGGCGGAAGGATAGCCCATCCTAGGTCCGCCGCGGGGACCCGTCAAGGCCGAACCGGGGGCCGCCCTCGGAACCCGCCGGGAAGGCGCTACTCGAAGAAGCAGCGGACGAGCTCCACGCCCCCGTCCGCCTCGGCGCTCTCCCCGGGGTCCGCGTAGGCCACCGAGAGCTCCGCGTACACGAGACCGCCCGGAGGCAGGGGGGTCTGCAAAACCAGGGTCCGGAAGTAGGACCGGGACGCGGTGAAAACCCGGAGGGAGAGGGAACTCCGCTCGATGCGGACGGACCCGACGTTGGAGACCTCCAGGTAGGCCACGCAGGAGGGGATCCCTCCTACCTCCTCGTCATGCCAGCCGAGGACCCGGGCGTTCCCGGAGGGAAGCCAATCCCGCGCGCAGGCCGCCAGGGCCAGGACAAAGACCGCCGAAACCAGCAGGACCGCCGCCCGCAGGCCGGACACCCGGGGGCTGCCCGCCCGCCTCACGGTCCGACCCCCGTCCGGATCGGTACCTCGTACTCCACTCCCGCGGCCGGGACGAAGGCGGCGCCCGGTTCGGTCAGGGATCGGCTCACTCCGGTGCGAAAGAAGGCCCCCCCGGTCCGCAGGTGGACCTCGACCCGGGCCTCCAGGGCCCAGTCGAATCCCGATTCCGGGTCCGCCCCCGGCCCCCGGGCGGGGGCACGGAGCCGGGGAGAGAGGCCCAGCAGGATACCCGTCCGATCGTTCAAGACCTCGACCAGGGACAGGGACAGGGCCAGATCCGCGGGGCGCCAGACGGCTCCGGGAACATCCGGCCGGGGAATCGAGACGGTCCAGGACAGGCCCGCGCTCAGGGCGGCGGGATCCCGGATACGGCCCAGGCCCGCGGACAGGGTCGCGCGGTGAGCCCCGGAACCCGGGACGGGGCGGAGGGGGCGGGCCGGATCCGGCATCCACCGGCCCAGGGGCGCCGCGTACCCGGCCCCCAGGAATCGGAAGCCCGCGCCCTTCCGCAAAAAGGCCCCCGCCTCCACGACCGGGTCCCCCCAGGCCGCGTCCGAGCGGCCCGCCCAGGGGCCCTCCAGGCCGATCCGTACGGACAGGGGCAGTCGGATCGACAATCGAAGGATTCCCGGAGGGCGGAGGTCCAGGCCGAACTCCCAGTCCGAGTCCAGGACCCGGCCCGCCGGGAGAATCCGGGACGTCGGCCGTACCTCCGCCAGGAAGGACAGGGCCGGGGGCTCCTCCGAACCGGTCCGGGCGCGGGGTGCCTCCGAGCAGGCCGCGGGAGGGACGGAGACGGCCAGGAAAGCCATCGCCGCGGCCAGGGCGGCCGACGGGGCGGGCGCCTTCAACGGAAGGCCCCCGCGGCCAGGCGGGCCAGGAAACGGCGGGCTCCCAGGGCCCCTGAGGTCCGGCCGTCCAACCGATCCCGATCGACCCGAACGCCCGGGAGGACGACGGCCAGGGCCCCGCCCGAAAAGGAGGCGGAGAACTCCCCGGCGTCCAGGGTGAACAAGCCCCGGGCCGGATCCGCCAGGACGGCGACATCCCGTTCCAAGCCCAAAAGGAGGGCGAAGTGCCCACCGTCGTCCCGAAGGTGCACGAGGAGGGGGACGTAGCCCCGTCGAAGGGCCTCCGCGGCGGAGACCGCATTAAGCCGGACGGCCCGGACCGCGAAGCCCAGGGCCGAGAGCAGGGCGGCGAGCTCCCCCAGGTCCGTCGCCCGCTCCACCCGACCGTCCTCGGGAGCGAGGGCGGCCCGGAGCTCCGCCTCCCGGCAGGGAAGCCCCCAGTACAGGTCCGCCAGGGAGGCGGCCGCGGCCAGGCCGCAGGAGAGGTCCCCCTCCTGCTCGTGGACCGCCTCGAAGCGTAAGGCTTCCCGGCCCAGCGCGGCCCGGATCATCCAGGCCAGGAACAGGGCTTCCACGTCCTCACTCCAGCAGGGAGAGGCAGAAGAAGGGAAACCGTTCCTCGGTCATCCAGAGGTCCGTCACGATGATCAGGTTGTAGGCCGAGGCCGGGTACACGCCTCCCCGGGGGAAGAGGGAAGCCCCGACGAGGCTGCCCTCGTAGAAGGAATCCGCGGAGCCCGTGCAGGACACGGACCAAGCGTCCGGTCCCGCGGCTTTGAGGACGCACTCCCGGTCCACGCTTCCGTCGGGATACCGGTCCTCGAAGCGAAGTCCGCCCTCGGTCTTGAACAATCGTCCGCCCCACTGCCGCTCGCCCGCCAGGACGAGCTCCCCCAGGACGCTCCCGTCCGGCCCCGGGGAGTAGGTTTCCGCGCCCTTGTCCCAGGGGATCGTGAAGACCCGGCCGGCCGGGTCGAAGCGGAACCCCGTCGCCTCCCCGCCCGCGGTGACCGTAAGCCCCGTTTCGGACCATCCCAGGGTATAGTCGTAGCCCCCCGGGTCCCTGCCGAAGGATCGGTAGGCGACCTTGTACCCTCCCTGGAAGGGCTCGGACTCCGCGGAGGCCAGGGGAGTCTCCGTCCCGGACCGGATTTCCCGCAGTTCCGCCCGGCGGATGGTCCCGTCGGGATGGAAGCGGAACTCGGCCCGGTACCGCACGGCGCCGGGATCCTCGATCCGTACCGAGGTGTACCGGTACTCGAAGACCGCGGCTTCCGGCCCGGCCGCCGGACCCGCCCCGGCCGAGGGAGCGGCGGCCGGGACGCCGGACGTACCGGACGGGGCCTTCGCCTCCGCGGGCGCCCGCTCCGGCTCCCGGGCTCCCGGTCCGCAGGCCGCCAGACCGGCCGCCAGTCCGGCAACCAGACCTGCGGTCAGAAAGGCGATCAGGCCGACGCGGGCCGCGGTCGCGCGAAATCCCTTGTTTGCCATGGTTTCCTCCTATTTCGGGTATCCCTCTTCGAATGAGGGGAGCGCACGGAAAGCGGGAGCCCGGGCTCCGTGCTCTCCGTGCCCTCCGTGATGAATCTAAAAACCTGTTCTTACGCTTCTACCGGCCCGCCACTACGTACTGGTCCCCGCCCGCCGCCCGGTCCGCCCGGATCGAGCGGGCGATCCTGCCGCAATCCGCCTCCCGGACGATGATGCAGCCCCAGGACCGGGAGGTCTCGAAGGACTTCTCCCGGTTGGAGTGGATGCTGTACCCGTAGTCCGCGACCTTCCCCGCGTACTCGGAGGATACGACCTTTCCGTCCCGCTTGGTCACCTTGTACGCGTCCACCAACCCCTCCGCGTCGGTGCCGATCGAATAGGGCCCGAACTTGTCCGTCCGGGCGCTCACGGAGGTGACCTTATGGGTACCCTCCGGGAAGCCCTCGGGCACCGCCGCATAGCCGGGTACCTTGCCTTCCTTGGTGATCAGGTCCGCGCTCACCCCCCCGGTCACCCGGTTGTGGGCTGCCACCTCGTACCGTCCCGCCTTGCCCCGGCCGTCGATGGGGATCTCCACCACCACCAGCCGGTCCCTTCGGGCGCTGGCCCGGATGAACACGTCCCCGCCCCGGTAGTCCCCCGGGCGGTCCAAGGCCGGGGCGATCGAGACGAGCCCGGCAAAGGGGTCCGGTTCCTACGGGAAGGCGGGGGCCGCGAACGCCGCGGCCGCTGCGAGGACAATCCATACTTTTTTCACGGTGCGCCTCCTTGTTCCGGATTCGCCGGGCTCATGCCCGGCGGCCGGGAACGCGTCCCGGCGGAGGTGCATCCGCCCGCGGATCGCCCGGGCGCTTGCGTCGGGAGTCAACAACCACCTGCTTTGCAGGTGGTTGTTGACTAATCCATTATGGGAAGGTAGTAACCATGCTTAATTCGGGTATGAATAGAATCTGGCTTAACTGTCGACGTGAAATCGAGAATAGGCTAGCTGAAC
>Ga0172375_10008916_pt1 | contig 13360 bp, 10 predicted proteins | sample LakKiv1m_FD_114537 | JGI IMG/M metagenome (GOLD analysis project Ga0172375, IMG submission 114537) | Freshwater microbial communities from Kabuno Bay, South-Kivu, Congo - kab_092012_11.1m | ecosystem: Environmental > Aquatic > Freshwater > Lake | place: Democratic Republic of the Congo...
AAACTTGTTGATCAGAGTTTCCAAAGCATTTTTGATATGATTCTCATTTATTGATTCAGCATTAGTAACAATTGTGCTTCTTGTTCGCTGCAAAAACAGGCCGTAATATAATAATTGACTCGCACCCCCGAACATAAAAGATATAACCTGCGGAGGGATTGAATTGTCGAAAACACCTTTTGTCTGCGCCTGTTGAATGATATCAGTTATTGCTGTCACAAGTTTCTTATTCTCTTCTTCAATTCTTTCATATTTCTCCCTCAATTTTTCACTTTTCAGCAATTGAACCCTTGGAAGCCCTTCTTTTAAAATATTCCCCCAGCATAAGGAATCATCATCATTGAGAATAATGTCACTTATGACCTTAAAGTATAAATGAATTTTTTCAACAGGGTCGTTTACTCCGGTTAGCACATGTTGATGTGTAGCATTTAATTTTTCAAGAAAAACAAGCATTAACGAGACGATCAGATCTAATTTGTTCTCAAAATAAAAATGAATTAATCCTCGTGACACGCCGGCCTCTGCAGCAATCTGCGATAGCGTCGCGTAGTGGTATCCCTTCTCGCCAAATATTTTCAGGGCTGCGCGGAGAATAATTTTCCGTTTAACCTCTGACTTATCCTGTTTCATGGCGGTATTGAACATAGCTAAAAAATACTCATTTCGTTGGGAAAGATGGTTAGCTTCGAAATCAATAAAACAAGGATTCTTGTTTTGATCGTGTTACCCTGTCAGATGCTTAGTAGAGTGTATAAATAATAAAAAGTCAACAGTGCAAAAAAATTTAAACTAAAATATTTTCCTTATGGATAACAGAGTAGTATTTGACCTTACAGTTAAAAACAGGTATAGCTCAAACAGATTGGTTAACAACCAGCACAAGAAAACATTCGCTGCACAAATAACACCATGCGACGAGAAATCCTTTTTGCTATCTCAACCTTTGCAGTCTTGTTTATAGTTTCATTTATCTGTAGCATAGTATTAGAAATGGGGAAAGCAGAAAGCCTGCACGAACCGGCGTCTTTGTGGATGTATGCGCGGCGCGGGCTCATGATAATCTTTGGTGTTGCAATCCCATGGCTCAGGGGAAAAGATAATCTCGCGGCATTCGGCTGGAAAGTAGAATCAAAATGGATTTTTATAACAATCGGTGCCGGCGTGCTTATCGGTCTTGGCAACAAAGGCGGCTTTGATCCGACGAGCCTGATTGCGGTCATCCTGGCCCTGTTTCATACCTTTGCCACAGAACTCTTTTTCCGGAGATATCTGCTGAAAACATTCAGCGCCCTCTTTACCGGCATGTGGCCTCCTATTCTGCTGTCTTCTTTTATGTACGGGGTATTCTATCTCACGGTATGGACGACATGGGGATTGCCAATACCGGGCAGAATTATTTTTGTCTTTTTATTCACCGGCCTCGGCATTCTCTTTTCTTACAGTTATAAAAAATCCGGCAGTTTTCTGGTGCCGTGGCTTATGCACTTTTTAGGCGTGCTCAGCTACAGAATGCTGTTTTAATCTTACACGAGCATTTTATGAAACAACTTAAAAAAACAGGTACGGTCATTCTGGCGCTGCTCCTGGTTCTGTACCTCGGCCTTGTGGTTGTTGCATTACTGCCGCAGGAAACCATTCCGGTAAGCCAGCTTGCCGGGCCGCAGGATAAATTTGTCACTGTCAACGGCCAGGCTATTCATTACCTGCAGCAGGGGAGCGGCAAGCCGCTCATTTTAGTCCACGGCTTTGCCGGCTCAACCTATACCTGGCGCAAGCTGACAGCGCTTCTTGCGGACCATTATACCGTGTACGCCCTTGATCTTTTAGGATTTGGCTTATCCGATAAGCCGGCAGATGGGAACTATGACCTTGATGTACAGGGAAAACTGGTTATCGGATTTATGGATGCTCTGCATATTCCCAAGGCAACTCTGATTGGCCACTCCATGGGCGGCGTTGTCGTAGGGTACGCGGCGGTTGATGCGCCGTCAAAAGTTGATTCTCTCATCCTGGTCAGCCCCGGTTTTTACGGCAAGGGCGCGCCGTCATTTGTGCGCTATCTGTTTTTTCCGCTGGATCGGGTCATGGCACGGCAGTTTTATAAAAGGGCAGTTCGGGCCGCGAGCATCGATCGTTCGTTTTATAATAAAGCACTCATTACCGACGAGCTGATTGACGGCTACCTGCTGCCCACAAAAACGCCAAACGCCGCCGACGCGCTTGCCCGGATGATGAGCAGCGTCACTACCCGCACCTACGAAGGACTGGCGGACAGGATTTCCGCGCCCGCTCTTATGGTATGGGGCGACCATGATGTTAACAACCTGCCGCAGGACGGAGAGCGGTTGAAAAGGGAAATCAAGCAGTCCCGCCTTGTAACGATAAAAGAATGCGGACACTATGTTCAGGAAGAAAAACCCGAAGAGCTTGCCCGGGCAATAAGAGATTTCCGCGGATAAAAATGCCCTGCCTCGCACTCGCTTCTCTTTCACGATTTTTTACCCGGGTTCCTCCTGTTTACCGTTTTCCATAGCTGAATTTTGAGAAATTCCCTGCCCATTTTTATCTTGACATATTAATGCTGGTCTATTAAAACCTAAGCTGACGGATGTAGTTTAAGAGAATATATCCTGACCGGAGACTTCGCAACCTCATCCAAAGGAGATCGCCATGGCAATTTTAATAACCATCATTGTCGTTTTATTTCTTGCAACAGGTTCTTTATATGCCTTGTTTAAATATAAAAACCGACCGCTTAAACCCGACTATTACGAATACTTTAAAACCCAGGACACGACACCGGTGGGGAAAGTAGGCATTTTTTCCACTGCGCTGATTATGCCCGAAAATCACAATCATGCTTTTTTTCACAATATCGTTCTGAAAATATTCAAAGTGATCGTTCCCTGGCCGTTTCGACTCCTGGCCACAAAAGACAGCGGCGTGGCCCTGCTTGATCCGCACCATGTGCATGCACGCGAAAAGTTTGAGCCCACCCGGCTGGAAGATGCCTTTGGCAATGACCGTGACCTGGACGGAGTGCCCTATGTTCAGAAATACAAGGAGGGTCAGGTTTCCTGGGTGCCGCCCTCGTCTCGCATCTATCTTGACCACGGGTATTTCCTCTACAAGGGGCATTCTTGCGGCGAGCCGTCACTGTGCGGCAAGGTTGCCGGCAAGTCCCGGCTTTATTACTACGGCCATGGGACTGTTCAGCGCAAGCTCCCCCACTGGCAGGAAAGTTTCAAAATAATCAATGGCGCATTCGAGCGCCTTCAGCAGAAATACAAAAATCTCGAGTGCCGCTCAGAAACCAATATGTTCCTCCATGAAATGAAACAGAAGCTCCACGAAATGCTTGACGCGGGCTGTGAAACCATAATTCTTACCTCGCCCATGGCCATTTATTCACACTTTGAGGAATTCAACTCCGGGTTCCGGCACTGCTTTGAGTATATCGAAGAATGGGAACACAGCCACCCCGGCAAAAAAATAAAAGTCATCATTGCCCCGCAGATGGGTAACTACCAGCCCCTGCGCCAGGCATTCCTTGACATGCTGAAAGACCGTTTGGACTTGATTCCCGAAGGATCAAAAGTTTTTGTTGGCGTCACCGTGCATGGCATGCCCTGGGATAACTTCCCCTGGGAAGCCTGGCTTGAGCTGGCGCCTGTTTACCGCGACAAGCTGTTCGAAGAGGTCAAGGCTCTTCTGGCAAAGTATAAATTTGCAAAAACCGAAGCGGTTATCTGCCAGGATGAGTTTTCAGATCCGATATGGGATCCGCAGCAGAAATACCTCTCAACCAACCGCGCTTACTGGAAAGCAATCAATGACGGCTATGACTACGCAATCGGTCTGCCCATAGAGTTCTTTGCGGAAAACTCCGACACCCTGATGCACCATGCCCAAAAGTGCTTCGAGAAATTTGACAAATACAACATTGACGATCCCATCGACTATCCTGACTGGTCTGTTCCCTATACCCGGGAACTGGTGCAGGGGAAAACCCGCGTCATCTACAACGGCGTGCCGGCAGGAAAATACCAGAAGCATGTTATTGAGGCATATTTTCAGTCACTTGACGAAGTAATGGCAAAGCGGAAGGCAGCATAGCAGCACTATGAAAATAAACGTCGCAGTCATCGGCGCAAGCGGCTACTCAGGTCTTGAACTGGTGCGGCTGCTATCGCAGCACCCGCAGGTTAAAATCACCGCGGTTACCTCCGAGCGGTATGCAGGGCAGCCCCTTGAACAACTCTACCCGTCCCTGATGCCACGGCTCAATATTCCCCTTGAGCCCCTGCAGCCGGAGAAGATTGTCAGGAAGGCTGATTTCATCTTCACCGCCCTCCCCCACAAGGAGGCCATGGAGGTCATCCCGTTTTTCATGGAGAACAAGAAGCGGGTGGTTGACCTGAGCGCTGATTTCCGTTTTAAAGACCGCAGGCTTTATGAAAAATGGTACCAGAAGCACAGCGCGCCGAAGCTTCTTGCGAGCGCAGTGTACGGGCTTCCCGAGCTGAATCGCGCCAGAATTAAATCCGCGCGGCTGGTGGCCAATCCCGGCTGTTACCCGACCAGCGCCCTTATTCCCCTGCTGCCACTCATGCGGGAAGGCCTTATTGCCCATGCCGGCATCATTGTTGATTCGAAATCAGGAGTGAGCGGAGCAGGGCGCAGCGCGCATGTAACCTCGCTGTTCTGCGAAGTAAGTGAATCCTTTAAAGCCTACAGCGTTGCACGGCATCGCCATCAGCCGGAAATCGAGGAGCAGCTCAGCCTTGCTGCGAAAAAACCCCTGGCCATTACCTTTGTGCCCCACCTGGTGCCCATGAACCGCGGCATACTCAGCACCATATATACTGATCTGATAAAGCCGCTGATACTTGATGAGGTCCGCGCTGTTTTCAAAAAGCATTACGGGAAAGAAAATTTTGTGAGGATTTTCCCTGACGGGTTGCTGCCGCAGACCGGATGGGTGCGCGGCTCAAATTATTGCGACTTTGGGTTTGTGCTGGATGGAAGGAAAAAGCTGATTATAATCTCCGCGATTGACAACCTCGTCAAAGGGGCTGCTGGTCAGGCAATACAGAACATGAACATCATGCTCGGAATTAAAGAAGAGACGGCGCTGGAGCAGATAGCCATTTATCCGTAAAGCCCAAATGACAAAATTCAAATGTCAATTTAATTTCAAATGCTTAATTTGCCATTTGTGCTTTGTCATTCATTTGGCATTTGAGCTTTGTATTTTGATATTTAATTCTGGTGGACCGTAATGGAATGTAATCTCAAAAAGAATATGCAGTCCTGTACCTGCACCTACGAGCCCTGCTCACGTAAGGGCAAGTGCTGCGAGTGCGTGCAGTATCACCTGCGCAATGATGAATTGCCCGGCTGCTTCTTCCCGCCGGAAGTCGAGCGCACCTATGACCGCTCAAAAAAGCGCTATATAGAGCTCTTTAAAAAATAGTGCTGAGTTCTCTATTAAGGAGTTAAAAACGTGGCTCGTTACTCGTGGTCTGTGGCTCGAAATTAGTTACTCGGACACCTTATATTCTATCCGGTGCTTTTCCGTATCGGCCCGGTGCGCTGAGAGGTCTGCTGCAATGGCATCAATCTTTTTAGACAGTTTCGCCTCCACAACGTCAATTTTTTTATCCATTTTCCTGATCATCGAGGAGTTGCCTTCAATCTTTTCATGTAACTCCTGGGCCTTATCGTCAATCTTTTTATTCAGTGCTTTGATCTGTAAATATGACAGTTCAATCTTTTCATTCAGCTCATCTGCCTTATCATCAATCTTTTTACCCAGAACAGAATGACCTTCCAGCACCAGGTCAAACTTTTTATTCATATCTTCCAGCAAAATTTCCAGATGATCTTTTTCCATTTTTTATATTTTCGTGGATAACAAAAAAGGATAATTCATATAATTTAAAAGCAAGATAACAAAACACATAATGAATGTAAAGAATAAATACTTTTCTATCAAATGTGGTTTTATTGATTTTTATCAAAGCACAGCGCCGCCCGTGTCCCATCAACCGCGCAGCTCATGATCCCGCCGGCATATCCTGAACCCTCACCTATGGGAATCAACCCGCTCAACCCGGCGGCATGAAACGTATCAGGGTTCCGCTTTATCCGCACCGGCGATGAGGTCCGGCTCTCCACACCGAAGAGCGTCCCCGCATCTATAAAGCCGGGCATCTTTTTATCAAAATGCATGAGCGCCCGCTTCAGCGGTTCATGCACAAAATCAGGCAGCAGTTTTCCAAGGTCAGCGTGCACAGCGCCGGGCAGACATGAGCAGGCAGGAATAACCTGTGCTCCTTTACCTCCGCCGACAAAGTCGCGCGCTGTTTGAGCAGGTATCATGAAATTTCCGCCGCCTGCTATAAATGCCTTCTCCTCTAACTGTCGCTGCAGCTCGATACCTGCAAGAGGCTGCTGCGAGCCAAAATCATCAGGCCCGACCGTTACCACCAGGGCGGCATTTGCCCAGGAAGAGTCGCGCCGGTAAGCGCTCATGCCATTGGTCAGAAGTTCACCCTGACGGGACGAGCAGGCAATGACGTAGCCTCCCGGGCACATGCAGAAGCTGTATACTCCTCTATTGCTTCTGCTGTCTTTGTAGCTTAAAAAATAGTCTGCAGCATCCAGTCCCGGAGTGCCTGCCCAATTTCCCCACTGCTGCTGGTTGATAAACTCCTGCGGGTGCTCAATCCGCAAGCCCATTGCACAACCCGTGGTCTCAAGCTGCGCACCGCAGTTTTCAAGCAGATGAAATACGTCCCGGCTGCTGTGGCCGGTGGCAAGAAAAACTGTTTCCGTCGCAATAAACTGATCCTTCGCCTGCACGCCGCGAATACGCCCCTCGCTAACCTGCAGAGCCTGAACCCTGGTATTAAACATAAATGCGACGCCGCTCAGCTCAAGGTGTTTAACCACCCGGCTGATTAACCGGCGTATTTGGTCAGTGCCCAGATGAGGTTTGTTTAAATAGAGAATTTCTTCAGGTGCGCCAAATCTGACCAGCGAGCCAAGAACCCTGTCCTTTAACGGGCTTTTGATGCGCGTGGTCAGTTTCCCGTCGGAGAAGGTGCCTGCTCCTCCCTCGCCGAACAGCACATTCGATTCTGCATCAAGTTTTCCGCTCTTCCAGAATTCGTCAACGTCGCGAACGCGCTGCGCCATGCGCGCTCCCCGCTCGACAACTACTGGCTTTACACCGCGCTCTACCAGAGTCAGCGCGGCAAAAAGGCCTGCGGGCCCGCAACCGATAATGACCGGCCTGGTCCTGATACCCGCTATGGGCTGAATGGCTGTTTCCTGCGGGTCCTGGTATGGTTCGACGTCACCCCGTGCGAGGATTTGCTGCGCAGATATTGCGGGCACCGCAAGCTCAATGAAAAGGGTGTATACAAAATCAATCCGCTCCTGCCGGGAATCTATGGAGCGCCGTAGAATCCGCATCTGCAGAAGGTTGTTGTCTTTCACTCCCAGTTCATTTTCAACCAGCACGGCAAGGTCGGGAGCTTCATTGAATGGGTGCCGAATATTTATCAGCCTGATTCTGATTGTTTCTTTTTCTTCAGCCACTCCAGCACCTCTTCACGACTATTAAACCTTCCATCTCTTTCGCCATCGCGTATCTCGCGCAAAATTCTACCCACCGACTCCCCGGGGGGAATGTCCATGATTTTCATAACATCCTCGCCGGATATCAGCGGCTGATATCGGTCCCCGGAGGAATCTGAGAATATCAACACCACAAGTTTTTCAGCCAGCTGCATGACACGGTCTGCAGCCGCCCCCATGCCTGCTGCCTGCATGTCTGCAAGTGCCAGCAGCAGCACCTCAAACGGCGCTTCCGCGGTATCGTGCAGAAAACGCCGCAGTGCCTGCACATTCACTTCTTCACGTTCTGCCAGCTGGCGAATGCGCGTGTAATGGAGAGCCATGGTATCAAGAATTCTGCGCGCCTTTCTGCCCATGAGCAGGCGCCGGGCAATTTGCTGCTTGATGTTCAGGCCCTTCTGACCGTGGCGCAATAGCCAGTTTTTTTCACCATCAATGCTGTTCCCGATATCATGCAGAAGCCCGGCAAAAATGAGCAGCGACCGCCGCGTTATAACGCCGTCTTCGATGTACTCTCGGAGATAATCCTGCACGAGAGCAGCACAGTTTTTTACTATGCTTTCCAGATGATCCATCATTGATGCAAGACACGCCACCGTCTTCCATGCGTGCTGCGGAAGTTTCTGCTGCAATTCCGGCAAAAGATGGTGAATGATCTGAAACGCAGCGAGTTCCTGGATGGCATGCTCAGCGCCGGGAAGATTGAAAATGGCAAACAGCTCTCTTGTCACCCGCTCCCGGGCGACCCCGGTGAGGAGTTGTGCTTTTTCATGCATTAAAAACCGCGTTTTATCCTCGATACGAAAATTAAGTGCCCGGGAAAACCTGATAGCCCTGAGTATCCGCAATGGATCCTGGTCAAAGGCAGCATCACCATCTGCCTGCACTATTTTTTCCTGAATATGTTTGCGCCCGCCGAGAGGGTCGTATATCTCGGGGCTTGCATCCTGAAAAAGGCTTGTTATGGAAAGTGCCATTGAATTAATGGTAAAATCTCGCTCCCGCAGGTCGCTCATAATATCTGCGCCCCGGAACCCTGAAAAATCAACCGTCACCGTCTTCCCCGCTTCTCTGAAGACGATTCGCTTCTGGTTTAAATCCCAGGGTATGACCGTACCGCGTAATTTCAGGGCAAACAACCGTGCAGCCTCCTGCCACTGGTCATCAGCAACAAAATCAAAGTCCTTCCCATGAAAAAGGCCCATCAATGCATCTCGCACCGCGCCTCCCACCAGGTAGATTGAAGCGCCGCATTCCCGAGATATTTGATAGGCCAGTTGCAGGGCTGGAAATATTTTTAAGGTTTTAAAATCCAATCTCTAAGCTTTTCAATGGTTAAGGGGGGACTCTAAAAATAGTATTTTCAAAGTGCTCACTGAATGTAGCGCTTTGTTTTTTCTACCCGCTGATTAGTGTAAAACCAAATTAGAGGTACCCTTAAAATATACGCACATCGTGCCCCATGCCCGCAGCGGTAATCTGTCGGCTATTTTTTCAGCCGCACTTTTACCGATCCGGCATGAGCGTCAAGCTGCTCTGCGTCGGCAATTCGTATAACATCCCGGCCTACTGCCTGCAGCGCTTCCCGGTTAAAAGAGATAAGGCTGGTTTTTTTCAAAAAATCATCCACTGAGAGCGGTGAAAAGAACCGTGCGGTCCCGCCCGTGGGCAGCACATGATTGGGACCTGCCAGATAGTCGCCGAGCGCTTCAGGGCTGTAATGGCCAAGAAACACGGCGCCGGCATTTTTTATGAGCGCCAGCAGGTCCCACGGCTTATCAACGGCAAGCTCCAGGTGCTCGGGAGCGACGTCATTGGCAAGTTGCACTGCTTCCGCCAGATTTCCGGTTATAATAATTGCGCCATGGTTTTCGAGCGCGCGCGCGGCAATTGTTTTTCTTTTAAGCTTTTTAAGCTGCGCCGCAAGCTCTCCGGCGACGCGGCGGGCAAATCCTTCGTCAGGAGTCGCCAGAATGGAGCACGCCATCTCATCATGCTCTGCCTGGGAAAGCATGTCTGCGGCGGCATAAGCCGGGGAGCCGCTGCCGTCCGATATAATAAGTATCTCGCTGGGACCTGCGATCATATCAATGTCAACATCCCCATAGACAAGCCTTTTGGCAGTGGCTACATAAATATTTCCCGGCCCGACAATTTTATCTACTTTCGGGACCGACGCTGTGCCATAGGCCAGGGCCGCGATTGCCTGGGCTCCGCCTATCTGGAACACGCTGCTGATGCCGCACAGATCAGCAGCTGCCAGAAGAACCGGGTTAACGCCTTTTTTTGACCCCGGTGTTACCATGATGATTTCCGCAACTCCTGCAACACGGGCAGGGATCGCATTCATCAATACCGAGGAGGGGTACACCGCCTTACCGCCCGGGACATAGATACCCACCCGCTGCAGAGGCCGTACCAGCTGCCCGACAATCTCCCCGGGGGTATCTGCACTTATCCACGACTGCTGAAGCTGGCGGCGATGGAAGGCTTCAATACGGCCGCAGGCCCTGGTCAGGGATGAGAGGTCGGCAGCCGGGATTTTGTGCGGGCTTTTTTTAATATCCCGTTCAGCTATGCGCAGATTTTTAACAGTGATTTTATTGTTGTCATATTTTTCAGAAAATCTGATCAGCGCCGCATCACCGCCGGTCTTCACCTCCCGCAGAATTGACCGTACCGCTGCCTCAACTTCTCCTGCCGCAGCGCTGCCACGCGCAAGGATTCCCTTAAATACCCGGAGGAACGCTTTGTCATTTGTTTTCAATATGCGCATTGTCATGTTCTCCACATTGCTATTCTTTTTTCCGGCAGATATCTGCACCCAGCTTCTGCAGCTTCAGCTCAAGATTTTCATAACCGCGGTCTAAATGGTAGACGCGGGACACGGTCGTGGTACCCTCGGCGGCAAGTCCTGCCAGGATAAGCGATGCACTTGCCCGCAGGTCCGTCGCCATAACCGGGGCCCCCCTGAGTTTGGCCACCCCGGTAATTATCGCGCTGTCCTGCTCAACCCTGATATCCGCCCCCATCCGCTCAAGTTCCGCCACATGGGTAAATCTGTTTTCAAAAATGGTTTCGCGGATAACAGAAGTACCGGGGGTCAGAGCGCACAAAGCCATTATCTGCGCCTGCATATCTGTCGGGAACCCCGGGTAGGGGAGTGTCTTGACTTCAACCGGGCGCAGGGAGCCATTGGATGATATCCGCGCTTTACGTTTATGTTCCTCAATTACAAGGCCTGCTTCCCGCAATTTTTCAGTCACCGAGCCCATGTACTGCAGCGGACAATTTTTAATGGTAATATCACCGCTGGTAATGCCCGCTGCAACCATAAAGGTCCCCGCCTCAATGCGATCAGGCATCATCGTGTGCCGCAGCGGTTTCAGCTCCTTCACTCCCTCAATAATAATGGTGTCTGTTCCCTCCCCTGCGATATGCGCGCCCATCTTTTTTAACGCCAGCGCAAGCTCAACCACTTCAGGCTCGCGTGCGGCATTGACGATGGTAGTCGTCCCCTCTGCCAGCGTTGCTGCCATCATGATATTCTCCGTGCCCCCAACCGTGGGTATGTCAAAAGAAAGCTTTGCCCCCTTCAGCTTTCTGCAGGACGCTTTCACATAGCCCCGGTCAATTTTAATAGCAGCGCCCATTCCTTCAAGGGCTTTTAAATGAATATCAACCGGCCGCACACCGATAGCACAGCCGCCGGGGAGGGAAACCCGTGTTTTTTGGAATCGGGCCAGCAGCGGCCCCAGCACCAGAAAGGACGCCCGCATGGTCTTAACCAGATCATAGGGGGCTTCCCGTGATTGAATGTTATTGGTATCAATGCGTATATCTGCTGCGCTCGAGATCTCACACCCCAGATGTTCCAGAAGCCGCTTCATGGTCGTTATATCCCGCAGGCTAGGAACATTTCTCACGGCATGCCTGCCGCTTGCAAGGAGTGTCGCAGCTAAAAGCGGCAGCGCCGCATTTTTGGCGCCGCTTACCACTACTTCTCCGCGCAGCGGATTGCCTCCTCTGATGATGATTCGATCCATTATCCACTATCCTCGCTTTGCTGCTCGGGTTATTCTCATGCCGTTTATTACGCTATGCCCATCTGCTTCATCTTGCGGTAGAGAGATGTTCTGCCGATCTTTAAAAGTTTTGCAGCCTGCGCTTTGTTGTGCTCGGCAGCATGCAGCGCCTGCATAATTATCTCTTTTTCAGCCTGCTGTCTGCCCGCGCGCAGAACCGTGCCCAATTCCTCAGCAGCGCGTGCTCCATGCTCCTCCGTATCCTTCCTTTTCACCGCGCCCGCCGGCTGAACTGCCGCCAATACCTCTGCATTTTTTCGCGGCCGCTCGCGCTGCCCCTGCACTGCCTCCATCATTTCAGGCGGAAGATCACTTACGGTAATGATATTATCTTCACATAAAATGAGCGCCCGCTCTATAATATTTTCCAGTTCCCTGACATTGCCGGGAAACGAATAATCCAGGAAAACCTTCATTGCTTCGCGGGACACCTGTACTGCTGCTCCACGGGCAGCCGATTTTTTCAAGAAAAAATCTATCAGCAGGGGAATATCTTCTTTCCTTTGCCGTAACGGCGGGATCTTGAGAGCAAAAACATTGATACGATAGTACAGGTCCTCGCGGAACAGGCCTTTTTTGGTCTCTTCAAAAAGGTCCTTATTGGCTGCGGCAATAATCCGCACATCAATTGCTATGTTCCGGTTATCACCTACCCGCTTTATTTCCCGCTGCTGTATAGCCCGCAGCAGCTTTACCTGCATTTCAAGGGGCAACTCCCCGATCTCATCTAAAAAGATCACCCCTCCCGCAGCCTCCTCGAAAAGTCCTTTTTTATCTCTTATAGCCCCGGTAAAGGCGCCTTTGACGTGCCCGAACAGTTCGCTTTCAAGAAGATTATAGGGTATTGCTCCGCAGTTCAAGGTCACAAATGGCCCTTTATTTCTGGGACTGTGGTGATAAACTGCCCGCGCAATCAATTCTTTCCCGGTTCCGCTTTCCCCCTGAACAAGCACCGTGCTCTCGCTTTCTGCAACTTTTTTCAGAAGCCGAAAGATTTCCTGCATCGCCCTGCTCTTTCCCACAATATTGTCCAGCCGGTAGGTCTCACTCAGTTCCCTTATTTTCTGCTCCAGTTTCTCCCGTTCTGTGAGGTTGTGGATATTGCGCAAAATCCCGATTAACTCACCCTCCCGGTTCTTCAATAGGGAAAGGTTAACTTCTGTCGGGATGAGAGCTCCATCCCGGTTTTTAAAATACTGCCGGGATGCATACCTGCGCTCTTTTTCAAAGAGCGTATTAAGGGTATCAGCCATAGTAAGCACGTCCTGCTCGGTAATGGTGTATGGCTTTCCTGAAATAGTTTGATATGTCCCGGTTAAAGGGGAGATAAGGGTAATGGGCTGGTTGATCAGTTCGTCTTCAGCATACCTTACCATTTTTCTGAACGCCTGGTTGCATCCCAGAATATGCCCGGAAATGCTGGTGATGAGAATGCCGTCTATAGAAGTTTCCAGGATATTATTGAGATATTCTCTTGTTTCGAGGATATCCTTTGACAGATATATCTTCATTTCATGGGTCAATTCCAGCTTTTCATCATGCAACAGCTCCCTTTCAATCTGCTCCATGGCTCTGGACATGGTGCGTTCAAGGGCCTTTACCTCGCTCAAGTTAATTACCAGATA
>Ga0172375_10008918_pt1 | contig 13356 bp, 12 predicted proteins | sample LakKiv1m_FD_114537 | JGI IMG/M metagenome (GOLD analysis project Ga0172375, IMG submission 114537) | Freshwater microbial communities from Kabuno Bay, South-Kivu, Congo - kab_092012_11.1m | ecosystem: Environmental > Aquatic > Freshwater > Lake | place: Democratic Republic of the Congo...
CATAACGTTCGACCTTTCCAAAACGGCCCGGCATTTTTCGCCTGACGATATTGTCGCGGTTATCAAAAGTAGCGGATTGAAGGCCTGCGTAAAAGAAAGGGCTTTGGGGATATTCGAACGCCTGTACCGGGCAGAGCAAAAAGTGCACAGGACAAAACACATTCACCTTCATGAACTGGGGTCATTGGACACGATCCTGGACATTGTCGGCGTCAGCATCTGCCTTGATGCGATGAATATAGAAAAACTTTATTTTACCAGGCTTCCTTTGGGAAAGGGGGTCATAAAGGGGGACATTATATTGCCGTCTCCTGCGCCTGCGACAGCAGAGATCCTTAAAGGGATACCAGTTACTATGGTGCCAGTCGAAGGAGAGCTTGTTACCCCGACAGGCGCGGCCATACTGAGAACGACAGGCATCCCGGTAGTGACATTGCCTATGGAAATAGAAAAGACAGGTTACGGCGCGGGATCCCATGAGTATGCGGAGCTTCCGAATGTGCTGGGGCTTATGATAGGAGCGGATGTTAGCTCTTCTGGAGCGGATTCAGTCACTGTTTTAGAGACCGCTATTGACGACACTTTGCCTATTATGTATACTTATCTCTATAAGAATCTTTTTTCCATGGGAGCGCTCGATGTTTACGTGACCGGGATCATGATGAAAAAGAACCGTCCCGGTCAGTTGCTTACTGTGATATTGCCTCACAGCGATCTCGGGCGCATAAGCGATTGGCTGTTCAGGGAAACAGGGACTACAGGGATCAGGCATTACCGCGTTGAACGATTAAAGCTGGAACGCTGGTTCAAGGATGTCCCGACGCCGTTCGGTAAGGTCAAGGTCAAGGTATTCGGACGTTCCGGCCGTGTCTACAAGGCATCTCCGGAATATGAATCATGCGCTGAGCAAAGTCAATCAAAAGGTGTTCCGTTCATGAAGATCTATGACGCCGCAAAAAAAGCCGCGCTTGTTATCGCCGCCATGATAGTCTTTTCTAATATGAGGTGCCAGGCCGATACGGTTTATGGCAGGGACGGAAGAGAACTGAAAGGCATCGTTGTCGAGGAATATAACGACCGCATCATACTTTCCCAGGAAGATGGAGAAAAGACCATACCGAAAGCGGATATCCGCTCGATCGATTATGATCTTGTAGAGCAGAACCTGGTCTCTATGGCAGACCGCGCGCTGCAGCAGAGCGATTATGAAAAGGCGTATTATTATTACGAAAAAGCCAAGACGGTCAATCCGCAGTGCAAAGAAGCGATAGAAGGTTCGAATTACCTGACCGGTTATATAATGCGCCGTTCGTCCACAAAAAAATTGCAGCATGTCATGTGGAGCCAGGAGGTCGAGAATTTTAACGCGCAGCGGACAGAGACAGCTTCGTCCAAACCTGATTCGGTCAAGCTTCTCGGCCTGGAGCTAGGCGACCGTGAGGGGAAATCCGTTATAGTAAAAAAGATCTATGCCGGATTGCCTGCGGAAAAAGCCGGCTTGAGAGAAGGGGATGTTATAGCCAGTGTGTGGGGGAAACTCACAGGATATATGCGTCTTGAAGAAGTAGCTGAGCTGCTGCTAAAAACAGAAAACCTTGAGCTCCGTCTCCAGGTCGACCGCGAATTAAATATTCCGGCAAAAACCATACAGCCGGCCGAACTGAACCTTGAATTCGACGGCCTCACGCTGAAAAACATAGCAAAAGGATCGGCCCAGTACGAGGCAGGGTTACGGTCAGGGGACCTGGTCATTGCCATAGACGGTGTAAACATAAGATATACTCCGCTTAACGAAGTAATGAAAAAGTTGAACGCCGGCCAGTGCAGGCTTGTGATCCGGCGTGAACTGACTATCTGGCGTACAGAGAAAGGATGATCATGTCACCGAGCTACCGTAGGCGTAACTATTTGGTTGCGAAGAAGTTCCAGCTTAAATTCGCGGGCCTCATACTTGGTTTCATGTTCCTTGTTGCGTTGTTCTCGGCATTGACCATTTATTACAACACATGGATGGTGCTTGGAGAAAAACTGGCTAACGTTTATCCTCAGGGGCGGCTTAAAGGGATACTGCAGCACGCTAATTACGTGCTTTTTTTCAGGATATTGATAGTTTCTCCTATTGTGTTGTTTTTTGCCATTTATGTCTCTCATAGGATAGCCGGGCCTATTTATCGCATAAGGCGGGATCTGGAACAGGTGGCCGCGGGCAATTATTCCTTGAGGATCAAGCTGCGTAAGACAGATGAGCTTAAAGATGTGGCTGATGCCATGAATAAGGTGATCGATGTCCTTGAGCAGAAATCAAAGGAAAAGCCGTAGTTTATATAGTTTTACTTGACAAATATGGATATTTGCGTATAATGAGGGCACATAACCAGCCTATGGGTCATTCAGAAAGTCCTTTCAATAACTAATCAATGTATCAAACAACAATAAAGATGCCTCATAGTTTACGATAATCATGCAGAGAAAATTATTTTTAATAGATGGCAATTCATTCTCTTATCGCGCTTTTTACGCGATCAGGGAGCTCTCCACATCAAAGGGGCGCCCGACCAATGCTGTCTACGGTGTGGTCTCTATGATGAACAGGATACTCAAAGAAGAGAACCCTGACTTAATGGCCGTTGTCTTTGATCTTAAAGGGCCCACTGTAAGGCATGAAAAGTACGAGGAATATAAGGCCCACCGTAAGCCGATGCCGGATGATCTTGTCAGCCAGATGCCTGTCATAAAAGAAGTATTAAAGGGTTACAGGATACCTGTTCTGGAACTGCAAGGATATGAAGCAGACGATATCCTTGCTACCATAGCTGTCAAGGCTGCTGAGAAGGGCATAAAAACGTTCATCGTGACCGGCGATAAGGATGCTATGCAGCTGGTAAACGACGATATAAAAGTTTATAACGCCAACCAAAAAGAAATAGTGATCTATGACGATGAGATGGTAAAGGCTAAATTCGGGGTAGCTCCTTCCCAAATGACTGACCTTTTGGCCCTTATGGGAGATGCTTCCGATAACATAGGCGGAGTGCCTGGGATAGGGGAGAAAGGCGCGCGCGATCTGATCCAGGAATTCGGCGATATAGACAATCTTTTTAAGAATATAGACCGTGTTAAAAGCCAGGCAAAGCAGAAGATCCTGCGTGAGCACAAGGATAAAGCGGAGCTCTCCAAAGAGCTGGTAACTCTGGACAGGCATGTGCCCATCGAGTTTTCTCTGGAAGATTTTGCGAGGCATGAGCCTGACGCCGATAAATTGCTGGTCCTTTTCAAGGAGCTCGAGTTTAACCGTTTAATGAAAGAATTCGTATCCAAAGGCGGGCTGGGCGGGGAATATACGCTTATCGATACCCAGGCTAAATTTGAAAAGCTTTTGCGGGCGCTTAAAGAGTCCAAAGAATGGGCCCTTGATTTTGAAACGACCCATGAAGACCCTATGATAGCCGAACCTGTCGGGGTTTCATTCTCGTATGAGGACAATAAGGCCTCTTATGTGCCGTTCAACCTGATGCCTGAGCTGGATGCCAAGGCCGCTCTCGGCATGCTTAAGCCGCTTTTAGAAGATCCGGAGATCAAAAAAGTCGGCCAGAACATCAAATATGAGTATATTATCCTCAAAAATGCCGGTATAGAACTTAAAGGGATATCTTTTGACACTATGGTCGCGTCTTACATAATAAATCCTTCCAAGCTGAACCATAACCTGAGCGATATGGCGCTGGAACATTTAAATCACAGGATGACAGAGATAGAAGAGCTGATAGGTAAAGGCAAGGCCGCGATTACCATGGATAAGGTCGACGTGAATAAAGTGATGCGTTATTGCTGCGAGGACAGTGATGTTACTCTCAGGCTAAAGAAATTGTATGAGAAAGAGCTTAAAGATAAAGAACTTGCGTCGCTGTTCTACGACATAGAGATGCCGCTTTGCGGAATATTGGCGTCCATGGAAATGGCAGGGGTTAAAATAGACACCAAATATCTTGGGGCCCTGTCCATCGAGATGGAGGCCAAACTTGATAAGAACAGGCATAAGATATTTGAATTGGCAGGCGAGGAATTCAACGTGAATTCTCCAAAGCAGCTCCAGGTGATATTGTTCGAAAAGATGAAGATGCCCGTCATAAAGCGCGGTAAGACAGGCCCGTCCACAGATGAGGAGGTCCTGACGAACCTCGCCGAAAAATTCGAGCTGCCGCGCGAGTTGCTGCTTTATAGAGAGATATCCAAATTAAAGTCTACGTATGTCGACAATCTTCCTGAGATGATCAATCCCAGGACAGGCCGGATACATACATCATTCAATCAGACGGTCACACAGACAGGAAGGTTATCTTCGAGCGATCCGAACCTGCAAAATATCCCGATAAAGACAGAGGAGGGCCGTAAGCTCAGGAAGGCCTTTGTCCCGGACGCTAGCGGCAGCGTGCTCTTGTCCGCTGATTATTCGCAGATCGAGCTGCGCGTCTTGGCGCATCTCTCGGGCGATGAGAACCTGATAGAGGCGTTCTCAAAAGGCCATGATATCCACAAATTCACGGCATCCCTTATCTGGGGTGTGCCCGCGAAGGAAGTAACCGACGATATGCGCGCAAGGGCAAAGACCGTTAACTTCGGCATTATTTACGGTATGGGCCATTTTCGCCTTGCCAAGGACCTCGGCATGAGTATAGACGAGGCCAAGGCTTTTATAGCCAATTATTTCAGCAGATACTCCGGTATCAAGGCGTATTTCGACGGGCAGCTGGCTGAAGCCCGGGAACGCAAATATGTGACCACGCTCATGCAGCGCAGGAGATATATCCCTGAGATCCTGAGCGAAAATATGCGCATCAGGAGTTTTGCGGAACGGACCGCGATAAACGCCCCGATACAGGGATCAGCTGCGGATATCATCAAAGTAGCGATGATAAATATCCATGGAAAACTGCGCGGCCTTAAAACAAAGATGATCATTCAGGTCCATGATGAACTGGTCTTCGATGTTCCTGAAAAGGAGCTCAAAGACGTTACGGTGATAGTAAAGCAGGGGATGGAAGAAGCCGTCAAACTTAAAGTCCCTTTGAAAGTCAAGCTGGAAGCAGGCAAGAATTGGCTTGAGCAGGAGGAGATCGCCGCATGACCGCTAAGGGCTTGACCCTGATAGGAGTAACAGGCGGGATAGGCAGCGGTAAGTCTACTGTTTCAGCGGTGTTCAAAAAAATGGGCGCTTCTGTGCTGGACGCTGACGAGATAGCTAAATCTTTTCTGGATAAGCCCGTAGTGAGGAAAAGGCTCGTAACTGTATTTGGAAGAGATATCCTCTCGGGGAAGCGTATCGACAGGAGAAAACTGGCCGGCAGGGTCTACTGCGATAAAAAAAGCCTCTCCTGCCTGGCAAGGCTCGTGCACCCGCTTACTATCGGTTCAATAGAAGAGCGCATCAGGCAGAAAAAAAGAGGCCTGATGGTCGTGGATGCGGCTCTTTTGATCGAGAGCGGCATATATAAAAAAATGGACTATGTGATCCTGGTAAAGGCGCCCAGGGATCTCAGGATAAGCCGCCTGGTAAAAAAAGGGTTCACAAAACCCGATGTGCAAAGGAGGATGCGGTTCCAGATGCCGGAATCAAAGAAACAGAGATACTCGGACTTCATAATAGACAACGCGGGCACTGTCGCCCAAACGATAAATAAAGTTATCAAAACGCTATCATTAATCAACGAGAAAAACAAACGGAGGATCAAGCATGGCTAATGAAAACATTGACATAGGAAAGCTTAAAGAGATGAGCATATCAGAGCTCAATAAGCTGGCCAGGAGCCTGAAATTGAACGGGCTGAGCGGCCTGAAAAAACAGGACCTGATATTCCAGATCCTGAAAGCCAAGACCGAGCAGGAAGGACTGATATTCGGCGAAGGCGTGCTGGAGATATTGCCTGACGGTTTCGGGTTCTTGAGAAGCCCGAAATATAATTATCTCCCGTGCCCGGATGATATTTACATATCACCGTCTCAGATCAGGAAATTCAACCTTAAGACCGGAGATACTGTCAGCGGACAGATACGCCCGCCTAAAGAAGGCGAACGTTACTTTGCCCTGCTCAAAGTGGAAGCGGTCAACTTCGAGAACCCGGATGACGGTAAGGACAAGATCGTATTCGACGATCTGACGCCGCTTTATCCGGACAAGAGGTATGTCCTGGAGACAACTCCCGATGAAATATCTATGCGCGTCATGGATCTTCTGTCGCCTATAGGGAAAGGCCAGCGCGGCATGATCGTTGCCCCTCCTTATAGCGGGAAAACAGTCCTTTTACAGAAGTTCGCTAACGCGGTCACTACGAATTTCCCCGAAGTGAACCTGATAGTGCTGCTCATAGATGAACGACCTGAGGAAGTCACGGATATGCAGCGTTCGGTAAAGGGCGAGGTCATAAGTTCGACGTTCGACGAACCGGCTGAGCGCCATATCCAGGTCGCCGAGATAGTCCTTGAGAAAGCGAAACGCCTCGTTGAGCATAAGAGGGACGTTGTGATACTCTTAGACTCGATCACCCGCCTTGCGCGCGCGTATAACACTGTAGTGCCGCATTCAGGGAAGATCCTCTCCGGCGGCGTGGACTCTAACGCGCTGCATAAACCTAAAAGATTCTTCGGCGCCGCAAGGAATGTCGAGGAAGGCGGAAGCCTGACGATCATCGCGACCGCTCTGGTCGATACCGGTTCGAGGATGGACGAGGTTATCTTTGAAGAGTTCAAAGGCACCGGTAATATGGAGCTCCAGATGGACCGCGGCCTCTTCCAGAGGAGGATATATCCGGCCATCGACATTAAAAAATCGAACACCAGGAAAGAAGAGCTTCTGGTAGAACAGAACGAACTCAGCAAGATCTGGCTGCTTAGAAAAGCGCTGAATGATCTTAACCCGGTCGAGGCTATGGAGCTTTTGATCGAACGTCTGAAAAAGACAAAGACGAATAAAGAATTCTTAAAAAGCATGAATCAATAAAAGGAGGAACCGATGAAAGATAAAATCCACCCGGAGTACAAGCCTACGACGATCATATGCGCATGCGGCGCTCATGTCGAGACCAGGAGCACCAAAGAGAACATAAGGGTCGATATCTGCTCAAGCTGCCACCCGTTCTTTACCGGGACGCAGAAGCTTGTTGACTCGGCAGGTATGGTAGAAAAATTCCAGAAGAGATATGAGGGAAAGGTCCGCGGCAAGAAGGAAGAGGCCAAAAAGCCGGCCAAACCTGAGGCCCAGGCAAAGCCAAAGAACGATCTGTCGTCGCTGGACAAGACAACAGAGACTAAGTGACCAGAAAACCATCATGTTCGATAAATTAGACGGGATCTTAAAGCGCTTTACGGAACTCGAAAAACTGACCCTCGATCCTGAGGTAACGCAGAATATCGCCCTGTACCAGAAATACGCGAAAGAGATGTCCGGTATCAGGGAACGCGCGATAAAGTACCGTCAATATTTGAAGGTCAAGTCCGAGATAGATGCGCTCACTCAGGATCTGCAAAAACACACGCATGAGCCTGATTATACAGCTATGCTGGACGAGGAGGTAAAAAAACTGACCGGAGAGATTAAGGTACTGGACCATGAGCTTGAGGACCTGGTCCTTGAGGATGATCCGGATACCGATAGAAGCATCATCATGGAGTTGCGCGCCGGCACGGGCGGGGTAGAGGCGGCATTGTTCGCGGGAGATCTTTACCGCATGTACTGCAAATATGCCGCGAGTAAGGGCTGGGCTATAGAGAACATGAGCACGAGCCTTTCCGAAAAGAACGGCCTGAAGGAGATCATATTCTCGATCTCAGGCAGCGGTGTATACGGCAGGCTTAAGTACGAAAGCGGAACGCACCGCGTTCAGCGCGTGCCTGAAACTGAGGCCAGCGGGCGGATCCATACTTCCGCGGCTACAGTGGCCGTTCTGGCAGAGCCTGATGAGATCGATGTAAAGATCAACCCCCAGGACCTTAAGATCGACACCTTCCGCGCGGGCGGGGCAGGCGGACAGCATGTGAACAAAACAGACTCGGCTATACGGATAACCCATCTTCCGACAGGAATAGTGATCACCTGCCAGGATGAACGAAGCCAGCACAAGAATAAGGCCAAGGCCATGCGTGTCTTGAGGACAAAGCTTTATGAGGGTGTGAAAGAACAGCAGATGAAAGAGATCTCCAAAGAGCGTAAGGTCCAGGTAGGCACAGGGGACAGGTCAGAAAAGATACGCACATATAACTACCCGGACGGAAGGGTAACGGACCATAGGATAGGATTGACGCTCTATAAATTGCAGGACATCATGAACGGCGATATTGATGAGATCATAAATGGGTTAAAGGCGGAGGAGCGTAAAAAGAAGCGGGGGTTAGCTTGATGCTCTCTGAACAATACAGGACCGGGAAAGCCTATTTTATGGATTTTGTGCTTGAGGTAACGCCCGATACGCTTATTCCCAGGCCTGAGACAGAGATACTGGTTGAAAAAGCCCTGGATATAACCCGGGCCAGCCGCCCTGACCGCGTGTGGCGCATACTGGATGTAGGTACGGGGTCGGGGAACATTGCAATTAGTTTGACAAAATACATTATACACAGTAAAATAATCGGTCTAGATATATCGTATAAGGCTCTGCTTAAAGCAAAAGAGAACGCCGCTGTCAACAGCGCGGGCGATAGTTTGTCATTTGTTCAATCAGATCTCTTTAGCGCGCTCGGGCAAGGGGAATTATTTGACATAATAGTTTCAAATCCGCCCTATGTCGCGCAATACGATATGAAAAACCTGCCGGATGAGGTCAAAGAAGAGCCTGTCCTTGCTCTGTACGGCGGTGAGGACGGCATTGATTTTTATAGAAAGATATGTCCTGAGGCCAAAAAGCATCTTAAAAAAGGCGGATACCTGGTAATGGAGATCGGGTATGACCAGTCAGGCCGTGTGAAGGACTTGTTGGATGACGAAGGGTACGATCAGATAGAGATATTCAAAGATTATTCATCGATAGACAGAATAGTAAAGGCCAAAAATGGATAAACTTGTAATTGAAGGCGGACGTTCTCTGAACGGCAATGTGACCATCAGCGGAGCGAAGAATTCGTGCCTGCCTATTATGGCGGCGACGATACTGACGGACGACAAATGTATAATTAAAAATGTTCCGACGTTGCGTGACGTGGACACCATGGTGAAGATCCTGGTGGCGCTTGGGATCGATACGGAAAAGCAGGGTTCTTTGGTCCTGCGTGAAAAAGGTCCCTGCAAAAATACGGTTGCGCCGTATGATATTGTCAGCACGATGCGCGCGTCAATATGCGTATTAGGACCGCTTCTTGCCAAGAAGAAAGAAGCCAAAGTTTCTTTCCCCGGAGGGTGTGTTATCGGCCCGAGGCCGATCGACCTGCATCTTAAGGGATTAAAATGCCTTGGGGCCGAAATAAAGGTCGAAGGCGGTTATGTCTATGCCAAGACCAAACAGCTTAAAGGCGCAGAGGTATACCTTGGCGGGCATTTCGGGTCAAGCGTCCTGGCGACCGCGAACGTGATGATGGCGGCGACCCTCGCAAAAGGAGAAACGGTAATACATAACGCCGCCTGTGAACCGGAGGTCGAGGACCTTGCTAATTTTCTTATAAAAATGGGCGCCTCTATCCAGGGGCATTCGACGCCGACCATTCGAATTAAAGGTGTTCGGTCGATGCACGGCGCTGAGCATACGGTCATTCCTGACAGGATAGAGACCGGTACGTTCATGCTGGCTGCATCCATAACTGACGGTGATATCGTATTGCATAATACGATGCCTGGGCATGTCATGGCCCTGGTCTACAAAATGAAAGAGATCGGCAGCGACGTAGTCATGACCGAATCTACGATACATGTCAAACGGAGAAAACGGCACGTAAAATCATGCGTAGTAACGACTTTGCCGTATCCCGGTTTTCCTACGGATATGCAGGCCCAGGTAATGAGCCTTTTATCCATAGCCGACGGTATCAGCGTTATAACCGAAAAGATCTATCCCGAGAGGTTCATGCATATAAGCGAGTTGAACAGGATGGGCGCTGAGATCATGCTTGAAGGGCCGAACGCCATAGTAAAAGGCGTTCGTAACTTAAGCGGCGCTGATGTCATGGCGTCAGATCTTCGCGCTTCTGCCGCGCTGGTTTTAGCCGGGCTTGTGGCCCGTGGAAAGACCACGATACACAGGGTCTATCACCTTGACCGCGGATATGAAAAGATAGAAGAAAGATTAGTCCGGCTTGGCGCGCGTATAAGAAGAGAAAAAGAGAAATAATACAAATCAAGGAGGCATTTAAGATGGGAGTTGTTATAAGGCTGAAAAGGTTCGGCGCAAAGAGAAAATTATTCTGGAGGATCGTGGCTACGGACAAGAGAAGTCCCAGGGACGGAAGGTTCCTCGAAGAACTCGGATATTACGATCCGCGCCGCGAGCCCAGCGTCGTAAAGATCAAAAAAGAGAGAGCTCTCTATTGGCTTAAGACCGGCGCTCAGCCTACTGAGACCGTGAAGAGCCTTTTCAAACGCGAGAAGATAGCAGCTTAAGAAGCATGCGTATAGATATTCTGACTCTTTTCCCTGACATGTTCAAGGGCCCGTTCAGTGAATCTATGATCAAGATCGCGCAGGGAAAAGGGCTTGTTAAAATTGACATACACGACCTGAGAGATTGGACCCGGGACAATCACAGGAGCGCCGACGATAAACCGTTCGGCGGAGGTTCCGGGATGGTAATGAAGGTCGAGCCTGTATACCGGGCGTTGAACGACCTGAAGGCCGGGCCGGCCAAAGCAAAGGCGATACTTTTGACGCCGCAAGGCGCGCCGTTGAAACAATTTATTGTCAAACGGCTTTCAAAAGAAGAACGGCTTATCCTGATCTGCGGACATTATGAGGGCGTAGACGAGCGGATACGCCTTCTTGTTGATGAAGAGATCTCTATAGGCGATTACATTTTGACATGCGGTGAGTTACCTGCCGCTGTAGTGGTGGATGCGGTAGTCAGGCTTATTCCCGGAGTATTGGGGGATGAAGACTCGCCTAAGACTGAATCTTTTGAGAATGACCTGCTGGAATATCCTCAATATACGCGGCCTCGCGAGTTCGAGGGGATGCAGGTGCCTGAGGTCCTTTTGAACGGGGACCATAAAGAGATCGAGGCGTGGAGAAAAAAAGAGTCGCTTAAAAGGACAAGGCAAAGAAGGCCTGACCTGAAATAGGCTTTAAATTTTTAAGAAAGGAAGGAAAATATGAATCCGAAGTTGCAGGCATTTGAGAAGAGCTTTGAAAAAGATAAAATATGGAAATTCGAAGTAGGCGATACTGTAGTCGTCAGCGTAAAGATCGTAGAAGAAGGCAAGACCAGGGTCCAGGATTTCGAAGGGATCGTGATCGGGAAAAGCAATAGAGGTCTTCGGTCTTCTTTTACTGTAAGGCGTATATCTTACGGCGAAGGCGTAGAACGTGTATTTCCTTTATATTCACCCCGCTTAGCTGATATTGTGGTAAAGAAAAAAGGCAAGACCAGGCGCGCGAAACTATATTATCTTAAAGAGAAGGTCGGTAAAAAAGGCAAGGTTGACGAAAAGATTGATAAGATCGAAACGACCCAGGCGGCTGCTCAGCCACGAATCGAAGGCGCTTAAGAACGGGTACCGTATTATCGCAGGGATCGATGAAGCAGGGCGCGGCCCTCTTGCGGGTCCTGTCGTCGCATCCTGCGTGATCCTGAAGACATGGGATTTCAGCGCCGAAATAAACGACTCTAAACTGCTCTCACCAAAAGCGCGCGAAACAGCATTTAAAGAAATCATACAGAAGGCATCCGTAGGAATAGGGATAGTTGATGAAAAGATCATTGATAAGATCAACATCTATCGCGCGACATCCATGGCCATGCATCAGGCGGTCATGAACCTCCCTGAGCAGCCTGATATCCTGCTTGTTGACGGCAAGGTGCCTATTCCGTGCTCCCAGAAAAAAGTTTTCATTATAAAAGGCGACAGGAAAAGTCTGTCTATTGCCTGCGCGTCTATTATAGCAAAAGTAACGCGTGACCGTATCATGGCTGAGTTTGACCAGAAGTATCCGCAGTATGGATTTATGAAGCATAAGGGATACGGGACCAGACAGCATATGCTGTCTTTGAAAAATTTCGGGCCTTGCCCGATACACAGAAGGTCTTTCAGACCTGTCAGCGAAATGTCTGAAAACACCTTCAAAGCAGTTGACACAGAGGCACTTATTTCTTATAATCAACATATATAATATCTACTTATACATAAACTCAGATCTGGAGGAAACATGACAATCGCAGCTACTGTTAAGCCTAAGGTGACCGCTAAATTCGAGCTCCTGCCGATCGAGAAGATCGCCAAAAAACTGGGCATTGATGAAAAATACCTGGACCTTTATGGAAAGTACAAGGCAAAGGTTTCCCTGGAAGTCTTAAGGAAGGTAAGATCTAAGAAACAAGGCAAATACATTTTTGTGACAGCGATCACCCCGACTCCTTTGGGAGAGGGAAAGACAGTCACTACGATCGGACTTTCTATGGCGCTGAACCGCATAGGGAAAAAGGCGGTCGCATGCCTCAGAGAGCCGGCCCTGGGTCCGATATTCGGCTTAAAAGGCGGCGCCACAGGAGGAGGGCATTCGCAGATACTTCCTATGGACGAGATAAATCTGCATTTTACCGGCGACGGCCACGCGGTGACCTCAGCGCACAACCTTTGCGCGGCTGTGGTAGATAATTCGCTTTTTCGCGGTAACCCCCTGGACATAGACATCCCTAAGATCACGTGGAACAGGGTGGTCGACATGAACGATAGGGCCCTTAGGAACGTGACTATCGGTATGGGCAGTAAAAGCGATGGTGTAAGCAGAAGGACAGGATTTGATATAACTGCAGCGAGCGAGCTGATGGCGATACTCGCCCTTTCCGAAAGCTTAGATGAGCTCAAAGACCGCATCCGCCGGATAGTGGTCGCGTACACAAAAAAAGGAAATCCCGTGACTGTCGATCAGCTCAAGATAACGGGAGCGATGACCGCGCTTTTAAAAGATGCCATAAGACCTAACCTTGTGCAGACCAGCGAAGGAACGCCGTGTTTTGTGCATACAGGCCCGTTCGCGAACATAGCCCACGGCTCAAGCTCTGTCATAGCCGACAAAATGGCGCTGGGTCTGGCTGATTATTGCGTAACAGAAGGCGGCTTCGGAGCAGATATTGGAGCCGAGAAGTTCTTCAATATAAAGTGCCGGACCAGTGAACTTAAACCTGATGCTGTGGTCCTTGTCTGCACTGTCCGCGCGCTCAAGATACA
>Ga0172375_10008919_pt1 | contig 13355 bp, 15 predicted proteins | sample LakKiv1m_FD_114537 | JGI IMG/M metagenome (GOLD analysis project Ga0172375, IMG submission 114537) | Freshwater microbial communities from Kabuno Bay, South-Kivu, Congo - kab_092012_11.1m | ecosystem: Environmental > Aquatic > Freshwater > Lake | place: Democratic Republic of the Congo...
ACAACTACTACAACTACTCCCCCTGTTATTCAGCCAACTACTGCAACTACAACCTTGGGAGGACAGAAAATGAAGAGAGGTTTGGCGTTTTCCATTAATGATTACCCCGGTACGCAAAATGATTTGAGAGGGTGTAATGCAGATTCTCAAAATTGGGCGGATCTTTTAAAAAGTCAATACGGGTTTGAAGTCAAAAGGATTACAGATTCGCTAGTTACAAAAGCAAATATCAAAAAAGAAATGCTTAATTTAATTACTACGTCAAAAAGTGGAGATTCTCTAGTATTTACTTATTCTGGTCATGGTACTACGGTGGCTAATACAGGAGATGATTTTGAGACTACTGGCAAAGATCAAGCAATTTATTTGTATGATGGACCAATGATAGATGATGAGATAAGAGAAATATTAAATCAATTACCACAAGGAGTTAAACTCTGCATAGTGCTCGATAGCTGTTTTTCGGGGACTTGCACAAGAGCGTTTTTAAGTGCCATGAATGATACCAGTTTTTATTCTAAAGCAAAGTATATGCCTCCTAGTGATGATGCAGAAGCGATAAGACTTATGGGATTACCCGTGGTTAAAGGAATTGCTTATCCAGAAGAAGGAATGAATCACATATTAATTTCGGGAACTGATGACAACTCCTATAGCTATGATGCCGACATCGATGGACCAACAGGCGCCTTTTCTTATTATGCCATAAAGATTCTAAAAGAAAATCCTAAGATAACTTATAAGGATTTTTATGCCAAACTAAAAACATATCTCCCCAGTTCCCGCTATCCGCAATATCCCCAGTTAGAAGGCAGTGAGGCGAATAAAAACAGCATAATGTTTGAATAATTATTGGAAGTTATAAAAAGGCGAAGAATTTACTTGATTCTCCGCCTTTTTTGTCTATAATAGTTAATGAAAATATAAAGAATACTAATGAATAACTATTTTATTTGGGCAGATCCACACATAAATCATAAAAATGTGATCCTGCATTGTATGAGGGAACCTTGGCTTTATCCTAATCCCGATTATAATCCTATGCTTCCTAAACATTTCAAATTTAATAATGAATGGGCAGTTAATCTCAAGTCTCACGATGATGACATTATAGATAATCATAATCAACTAGTTAAAAGGGGGGATACTGTTATTATATTGGGGGATTTTGCGTGGAGAGATCACAATAAATATTTGGCAAGACTTAATGGAAAACATATTATGATTCTTGGAAATCACGACAAAATGAATCAAGATGTCCTTCGTAATTTCAGTGAAGTTCACGAAATGGGATGTAGAAAGAAAATAAATGGATGGGATATTACTTTTAGCCATTATGCTATGAGATCATGGCCTAGTTCATGTCATAATAGTGTCCATTGTTGGGCACACAGTCACGGTAGAATGCCCGAATTCGATAATATGTTGGCCTGCGACGGTGGTGTTGATATATGGGGATATGGGGTATTACCGATAGATGTTTTCTTTAAAAAGATGCAAATGAAGATCGACTGGATTAAGGAAAATGGAAAATATGCTGTAGATGGGGAAAATAGAGCAGAAGGGCAATATGATAGAAATCCAGATCAAAGAGTTATCGATGTAAGAAAAAAGAATAAGGAAATTATGAGGTCAATGGGTTATCCTATTAATGAAAAAATGTGGCCTACTGAAGTTCTAAAATGGCCAAAGGCAGCACAATGAAATATTGCACAAAAAGTTTTATTTTTGTTTGTTTGAGTAGCTTTTTTGGCGGACTAGGATTAATGGGTACCGCGATAGGCACAGCAATCCTTTTTTATAAAACCATAACAGGAGGACTTGAGATATTCTCGTTTGGTGGAATTTGTGTGTTTTTAGCGATATTATGTTTTAAGAGGAGTAACGAAATAGACAGAGAAGGTCGTTCTACTCGTTTTAGTGTTCGGAGAGAAGAATGTAGTATTTGCGGACACAGATTAGAGAATGGCAGATGTTCTTTTTGTAACAGTTCGCCTTGGTGGATGGGTGTGGATTATGCAGATCGGGTGCGGGACAGATCCATCACAACGTCGGGGATAGATGCCGAAAGAGATTATTTTGAGAGGCGTTTGCGAGAGGATCGAGCACGAGAGAACCGAGTACAAGGGATTCGAGAGATTTACGAAGGGATTATGAGGCAATCTGGAGGATCAAATCCTTATGAAAGAATGGCGCAGGAACGTATAAGACTGGCACAGATGCAGGCCATGATGCAACCGCCTGACCCCATTATAGTAGCTCAGCAGAATAGAGGCAATATTGAACCGCCTGTTATGATAAATCCTGTTACTATGAATTTTGAGACGATTAAGAATAGAGAAATGAAATCCACAGAAAAAGAAGTCAAATCCCCTGAAAAAAGGCAGGTTTTGAACGCTATTTCGGACTTGGAAATTAACGAATAAAATTTTCAAAAATGTCTTGACTTACTTTTTTCCTTATGTTATTGTGGCGTCGAACAATAAAGAAAGGAAGCAATTATGGAATCTACCGAAGCATGCATGGAAGTATATTCAAAAATCATAGACGCTAATCCATTACTGGGCAGAGAGGATGAATTAGCGCTGGTTAAAATCATGAGGAAGTTCAAGAGTGGCGAGAAGAGAACAATGGCCAGAGATAAGATTATAAATTCAAACCTTAGACTCGTGATTAAACAGGCAGTATATTACAGCAGGCATTCTTACAACACAGGACTGGAAGATCTAATAGGGGCAGGAATGGAAGGGCTTTGTATGGCAGTTGACAGATTTGATCCCCGCACATATAAAACCAAATTTTCTACCTATGCAATACCGTGGATTAAGGTTAGAATCCTCAGGCTGTTGACTAATTGTAATTCTACGGTTTATGTTCCTCGTCATATTTTGGAACAGGCTCACAAATATCGAAAGTCTCCGGAACGGGCAATTTTGACAGATGAGGATTTAATGAAGGAGCTTAATGTCACGGAAAAAGGTCTTAGGAATATTCGCATGTCTCAAACTCATACCGTATCTTTGTCGGCATCCAGATATACAGAGGATGATGGCGGTAAAGTAAAAGAGATCGGAGACGAAATTGCCGATGTCAGGGCGGTTATTCCAGAGAAGACTTTGGTAGACAAGGAAACGAGAACGAGAATTGAAGAAGAAGTGGCCAAACTCAGACCCATAGAGGCAGCAGTTATTAGTCGCAGGTATCTTTCCGGTGTTAAAGAGGATTTGAAAGATATTGGCAAATCCCTTCATGTAACAGGAGAGAGAGTCAGACAAATTGAGGTTATGGCAATGAGGAAATTAAGGCGCAGAATGAAAAGCAGAACTCATTTCGGAGTTTAAAGGAGGATATATGCGGGAAATTAATTATATGTTAACGAAGTATTTGAAAGACATCAGTTGTTATTCTCTTATTACACCTGAACGCGAAAAAGAACTGGCAAGAATTATTCAGGGCAAGTCTTCTACTGATGAGGCAAAGTATGCTGCTAGACAAGAACTGATTTTGGGCAATCTTAGACTCGTGATCCCTATTGCCCTAAAACTTTTTCAGAAAATAAGCAGGCTTGAAGACATGAATCTTTCTTTAATGGATTTGATTCAGGCCGGTAATATAGGAATTATGAGGGCGGCGGATCTCTTCTTGGCCGAAAAAGGTAATAAATTTTCCACCTATGCCCATTTGTCGGCAGAACGTAAAATGATTAAACTTGTCAAGGATTCAAGACTTATACGTATCCCGCCAAATTACTTTAAACACATGCACGATATAGATGTATTAAAAGAAAAACATGGCGAACTGAATGACAAGGTTATGGCTAAAAAACTTCATATTACGGAAGAGACGCTGAAATCTGTTAAAGACAGCAGATCGCCCAGAGTTAACGTGGAAGATATTAATGTGCTTTTTAACAAGATTATTGATTCTAATAATTCTCCTCTTTCGGAAATACTTCATCATCAGAATCGCAGGAGTTACGTTTTCGAAATGATTAAAGAGCTCAAGCCGCGTCAGCAACAGGTTTTATTTTATATGTACTTCGGCAATCGTGAAATGACCTATGAATCTATTGCCAAAAAAATCGGGGTTACAAGAGAAAGGATAAGGCAGATTCTGGAAAAATCCCTCTTTAAATTAAGGAAGAAAATAGAGGAAGATGCTTCTCGTAAATCTCTGAAACTAATGAAAACAAACAAAGGAGGAAAAAAATGAAGAAAATGAAGAAAATGATGACAAAGAATACAAAGAAAATAAACAGGATACTCGAGGTTGTATGCCCCAAATGCAAGGGTGTTTTTGGGCTGGATACCGATTTCGTAGAGTGGACAGGAGACGCCCATTTTCACTATAATTGCCCATATTGCGCTTATAGTGGGGGACTAAAATAAGTTTAAATAATTCTTGACTATTCCATTTTAGTATGATAATGTGGTCTCAGAAAATAAGAAAGGAGAACACAATGAAAAATACTAATGAAAGCAACGAAAGATATATTATCCCGCTGGTCACTAAGAATACCAAGATTATGGGGTCTAAGTCGTTCAGTAATGTTATAGGGCAGGTAGAGGCACGTAAAAAGCTGTCTTTTTTCGTAGATTCTCATTCTGATGCTACACCTTTCCCGACAATGCTGTTTACCGGTTCTCAGGGCTTAGGAAAGAGTTATATGGCGCAGAAGATAGCGGATTCCTTGAGTAGGGAACTAATAACCGTTAATTGCGGAACTATTGAAACCGCTCAGGACTTTATAGAGGGTGTTTTGATTGGTAGGGTTGCAGGAGAAAATCCCAAGACAATATTACTGGATGAAGCACATAAATTGTCTCCGGAAATTACTACAAATCTGCTTACCCTTCTTAACCCCAATCAGTCCAATAAAACCTTTCTTGCCTATAAGAACTGGCTCATCGAATATGACTTTACGAGAATCAATGTAATTTTGGCCACTACCGATGCTCACAGGATATTTAAGCCTCTTTTGAACAGGTGTGAGGAAGTATATTTTCATACCTACTCGAATAAGGAGCTTTTTGATATTCTTGGCATGTATCTTCCGGACATCAGGATTGCTTGTGATAAGAGCGACATATCTTATGCATGCAGGGGTAGGGCAAGGGATGCGTTTTTGCTCTCACAGAAAATTCAGAGATATTGCACAATGCACGGTGTTAATGTCTTTAATAATGAGGATTGGAAAGAGATTAAAGATATATTTGGCATTCATCCTTTTGGGCTTAAGACAGAAGAAGTCAGGCTCTTGAAGATTATTTCGGAGTCTCAGCCTATTTCTTCTAACAACTTGGCGGTAAGAATGGGCGTTAATGTTCAGAATATCGAATCAGAAATCGAAGTAAGACCTAGAGAACTGGGGTTTATTGAAAATGGAACAAGGGGTAGGGCGTTGACAGAAGATGGGAAGAAGTATCTGAAGGGGCAAAAATAGTTCTTGTTTTATTTTTGAATTAGCATATACTGTGATTGTTGTTAGAAATAAACAAAGGAGTAATATATGACAAATGCAGTGCCAGAAATTACATTGACAAAAGAAGATGCAGTAAAACAGATAAACGATTTCTCTAAACGTAACGGATTATATTTCGCAAAATGTTATATAAGTCCGGATGTTGCTAAAGAGCTTTTGACCTTGGAAAAAAGCAACAGAAAGCGTAAATTGGGCGCAGTAAAAACCTATGCGGGATACATGTCAAAGGGCAAATGGAAACTCAATCCGGATCCCATAAAGTTTGACTCTGATAGCCACTTGATTGATGGAGGACATCGTTTAAGCGCAGTTATCGAATCCAAGATGCCTTCGCCGTTTATTATCTGTTGCGGTACCTCTCCTGAAACTCGTAAGGTTATGGATCAGGGAGTGCCAAGGACGGTTATTGATATTTTGAGCATAGAGGGATATCAGAACAGGATAACCCCACTTCATGCTGCGGTGCTAACTTCTATGATGTTGGAATCACCGGCATCCCTTAAAATTACAATTCCCAAGCTGGAGGCCGCTGAACTTCTTAAACAGTATTTTGGCGTTATCAATGATGTTATAGAAATATTCGGCACAAGAAAGGGAGTTAGATGCTCCTCAGTCGTCTCTCCTGTCGTAAGGGCATATCTTTTGTATAAGAATAACCCACAAATGACAAGAAGACTTAAGAGATTTGTTGGAATTATGAATGGCACTATTTACGAATTAAATGCCGATGAAAACGCGGCACACAGGCTCAGGGAATGGCTTTTGATTAGTCTTGGATCTGGTAAAACCCGGCCGCTCAAGAGGGTTATATACAGGAAAACCGAAAAGGCGTTGTGGCTGTTCCTTCATAAAGAGCCATGTGAATTGCTGACAGAAGTGAAGAAAGAGTGCTTCCCCCTGCCTATGAGCAAAAGTCTTATTCCTTATTTCGATAATACTAGGGAATTTAAGAAGGAGCATGGCGGCAAGAGACTGACAAGAAAGACCTAAAATAGTTCTTGTTTTATTTTCAAATTAGGATATATTGTAATTGTTGCGAATAATAAAAGTAGTAAAACAAAGGAGTAAAATATGAGTAGAAAAAATGTGCAGTTGCTGGCGATCGATGTTCAAAACGATTTTTGTTCACCTAAGGGTTCATTATTTGTTCCCGGTGCAGACCAAGATGCGAAAAGACTGGCTGAATTCGTAAATAAAATGGGGAAAAAATTGTCTGATATTCACGTTACTCTTGATTCTCACAGAAGCGTTCAAATCTTTTTCCCTAGTTTCTGGATCGACTCTAATAACAATCATCCTGCTCCATTTACCATTATCTCTCTTGCTGATGTTGAGAAGGGGCTTTGGAGATGCAAGAATCCCTCATGGCAGAGTCTGGCGCTTAATTATGTAAAACAGTTGGCCAATAATGGTCGTTATCCGCTGTGCATTTGGCCATATCACACGATAATTGGCACAAATGGGAGTGCTCTTGTGCCGTCTTTTTCCGATGCAATTAATAAATGGGAAAAGGATAATTTCGCGGTTATAGATTATGTTACTAAGGGCTCAAATATTATGACGGAGAACTACAGTATATATAAGGCCGATGTCGTGGACCCTTCTGATCCGCTGACTATGCCCAATACTAATTTGCTAAAAGTTTTGCAGGAGGCAGACGAAGTGCTGATTGCAGGAGAGGCGTTGTCGCACTGTGTAGCCAATAGTGTAACTGATATTTGCACAGACTTTGGCGAGGAAAATATTAAAAAGATTATTCTTCTCAAAGATACTTCTAGCAACGTCACTGGCTTTGAGAATCTTGGTAATGACTTCGTAAAGAATATGGCCAAGCGGGGAATGCAGGTTACAACTACGACCGATTATCTTGTTTAATTAACTAATTAAGGAGAAATATAATGCCTATTCTTGTTGATGAAAGTATGGAAACGCTTAAGACGGGTTCTAACTACAAATTCAGTGCCGTTAAGGTTGATCAGCTTGGGGCTACTGAATACACGCTGGTAACAATTGCTCAAGATGCTTCGGGTTCTGTTGATTCTTATGCTCGGGAAATGGAAAAGTGCCTGAAGACCATTCTTGATTCCTGTAAAAAGTCACCAAGGGCAGAGAATCTTCTTTTGCGTCTTGTAACATTCAACAATACTCTTAATGAGGTACACGGTTTCAAGATGCTTAATACTGTTTCGCCTAAGGATTATGACAGTATACTTGCTCCTGCCGGTGGAACTGCGCTCTTTGATGCTGTTCAGTCTGCAATTGAGGCTACTAACGATTATGGCGCCGTCTTGAGCGATCAGGATTTTGGTGTTAACGCAATAGTGTTCGTGATTACAGACGGCGATGATAATACTTCAAGGGCGACTGCTAATTCTGTTAAAAAGGCGATTGCAAAGGTGAGTAAGGCGGAAAAACTTGAGCAGATTACAGTTGTTCTTATTGGGGTAGGAGATGTGAATAATGTCTCTGCTTATCTTCAGGACTTCCAGCAGAACGCCGGTATTACTCAGTTTGTGGATATTGGTTCTGCAAGTGCCAACAAGCTCGCTAAACTGGCCAATTTCATAAGTCGCAGTATTTCTTCAACATCAAAGGCGTTAGCTAATGGAACATCGAGTAATTTGCTGACGTTCTAAAAAATGAATGACTTTAGCGATCCTCAACGTTGCAGTGAATGTGGGGGAAAGTGTTGCAAGATATATTTGGGCTCTTGGGAAGGTGGAACTAAGCCTGCCGGTGTATATTTTGAAGAATGGGTTGAGCAATGGGATGAGCAATTTGCCTATACTGGTGCGGATAAAATCAAGCCATTATTCGATCCTTTAGAAGTTCATTTAACGGGCAACGAACATCTTAAGAGACAGTTATTATCCGAAGGTTTAGATCCTGATAAATGTAAATATTGTGGCATTAAAGGTTGTATTTTGCCAAGGGATTTAAGACCCAAAACGTGCAGGGAATTCAGGTGTAAAAAATGGAGAAAAAATGAACACTGATGCATATTATGAAATAGGCCATTCTCATATTGTTTGTGAAGATTACGCGATTGCCGGACAGGTAGATAATATTTCTTATGCTATGGTGTCCGATGGTTGTTCTGCCTCAAAAGAAGTAGATGTTGGTGCCAGAATCTTGGTTCATTCGGCCAAAGAGTATTTAAAGGAATGGATCACCGGCAACAAAGAATGCATAACTAATTTCTCTCTGCCCAATTTGACCTTCTCTGACTTTTATCTTCCGGTCATTTATCCCTCTTATATGACGGCAAAATCACTTGGGCTTAATAGTACTGCACTTGACGCCACTTTTTTAATTGCCTTATCTGACGGAGTAACGACAAGGGTATTTGCTTATGGTGACGGAGGAATAGTAGTTAGATACAAAAGTGGCATTATAGAATACTTTAACATAGAATTTCAGAGCGGCGCACCTTATTATATGTCTTATGCTATGGATAAAACAAGAGAAGAAGGTTATAGGAAAGAGTTCAGTCAGCCGATAATGGTCAGGGATGGAAAAATGACGAATGGTAATATAGATGAAAATTCTACTCCTAAGTCTTATGGCGTTCACGAAATCTATAGCAACACTTCATGGAGGTTTTTAGAGGTTGATTTTGTTGCGGTGATGTCTGACGGAATCAACAGCTATGAAAACATGGATACAAAGGACAAGATTTTAACAGCAAAAATTTTAACTGACATGACTAATTTTAAAAACTTTAACGGGCAATTTGTAGAGCGCAGGATGAAGAGCTTTAGGAAGGTATGTCAAAAAGAGAATATAGGACATTATGATGATATTTCGATTGCAGCGTTACATATATGAAACTTGATCTTATAGTAGAAAACGAAGGCAGAATTACCCTAACCGATAAAAATTATGTAGGCGCGGGTGGTCAGGCCAATATTTATCTACGAAATAATACTGCCTATAAAATTTATCACGACCCCAAAAACATGCCTCCATTAGACAAACTACAAAGATTGGGTGGCGTCATTCCAATCAATGTCATTAAGCCCCAGAATGTCATTAGAGATGGCAATAAGGCCGTTGGTTATACTATGAAATATGTCAAAGACACTCATCCTCTTTGCAAGTTATTTACACAGTCTTTTAAGCAAGTGAACAACATATCTAGTGATGATATTGTTTGCCTTGTTAAAGAAATGCAAATAACAATTGACAAAATACACCAAGACGGGTTCCTTATAGTAGATTTGAATGAGCTTAACGTATTAATATCTTCGTGTTTTAAAATTCCTTATTTTATAGATACCGATAGTTGGGAAGGATATGGTTTTAAAGCAACGGCCATTATGGAGTCGATTAGAGATAGGCTTATTAAAAACAATAAATGGACTGAATTTAGCGACTGGTTTTCTTTTGCGGTTATAGCATGCCAGCTGTATCTTGGTATCCATCCTTACAAAGGCAAACATCCCGACTATAAGCCAAACGAATGGGGAAAGCGAATGGATGATGGCATAAGTATTTTTAACAAGAAGGTTACGTTGCCCAGAGTTTGTAATGATTTTTCCGTTATACCCAAAAGACACAGGGATTGGTTCGAGGCTGTATTTGTCAGAAACGAAAGATCCAAACCTCCTTTTGCAGATTCCGTTGCGGTTTTTGTTCCTGCCCCGGACGTTTTTATTGAGGGCACAGAGAATTTCGCCACAGAAGAGGTACTGGTTATTGGAGAGAAGATTCTGTCGGTTTTCAATTTTATGGGCACAGATTATATTGTAGGGGCGAAACATCTTTACAAGGAAAAAGCCCTATTGCCCAACGATATAGAGGGATGCAGGGTTTTATTCTGTGAGTCAAGCGATATGAGCCCTATTATCTGCAAACTCAAGGGCGGTCTTTTAACTTTTGAGGATATCGGAACCAAACAACTGGGGTCAATCAAGACTTCTAATATGATGTATAGAAATGGAGCTATCTATTCGGCATATGATGGCAAATTAACAGAGAATACTTTTGAGAGAATCGGAAATAACATTCTTCACAAAATCAGGGTAGCAGCCAACGTTCTTGATTTGTCTACCAAGGTTTTCGATGGGGTAGTTTTTCAAGATCTTTTGGGGAAGTGTTATGTTACTTTGCCGTTCGAAAAGGGTAAGTGTGTTTCTATGCCGGTTAAGGAGTTGAATGGCTACAGGATACTTGAGGCTCGTTCTGAAAAAAATATTTGCGGGGTATTGGCGGAACAGAAGGGCGTTTACTATCGTTTTATTTTGACATTTGATGATAAATTTTCTTCCTATACCATCAGCAGAACAGACAATGTAGGTTATGCTCCTGTTAATTTTACGGTTATGTCTAATGGACTTTGCATAATGGCCGTTGATTCGGAATGCAGGGTATTTAAAAACAGTCAGGTCAAAGTACTTAGTGATCCGCCGTTTGATGCTGACAACAGGTTATTAAATGCTTCAGGCAGGGTATTATTTGTTGATAAGAATAAACTGGTGGCCGTCAAAATGAAAAAATAAACCTTGTTTCTTTTTTCCTTTGAGTTATACTATCAGCAAAGGAAAACATATGGACAAAGATGACACTATTAATGGCGTGAACCTGACCTTGGAAGAGTTAGAGGAACTTGCTGCCGAAATCAGGGAAGTGTTGATTCATAACGGCGGTCTCACAATGTCCGAATATATCAAGCGGGCATCTGAAATCACACAATTAGAGCTTGGTCATAGAATGGCTAAGGCTTTTTGTCTTGAACCCAAAATAGAAGCTTATTTCCCAGATGAGGTTTATAAGGTGCTTCATGACAGGTTCCTCGCAGCCAAACATTTCTTTTTTAATGAATATGACATCAATTTTATCAGGTGTCATTCTCCAAAAGGCACAAAATGGATAGCAGAAAGAATGTATGCTCATCCCGATTCAATAAGGGTTGCGGCTCAAAAATATGAAATTTCAATACTGAATAATTTTTATAATTATACGCCTCAAACCATAGAATTTATTAAAAAACATTTCGAAAAGGGTCCCAAATGGCTTTCTGACCGGCTCAATATTTCCGTGGATTCCATTAGAAACAGGGCCAAACGAATGGGGTTGGAAACGGTGGATATTCACAGGTTTACAGAGGCGGAAGATATCATTATAAAAAAGAATTACATGAGGGGTACTAGCTGGTTGGCAAAAAAACTTAACAGAAACCGAAGTTCTATCTACCACCGCACAAAATCTATGGGTCTTAAAGTTCCATATATCTGCAAAAACAAGATGGTGCATAAATTTACCAAGGAAGACGATGATTTTATAAAGAGTAACGCAGATAAGGGCTCTCTTTGGATTTCGGACAAGTTGCATGTGGTGGCTAGATCGGTTCAGGACAGGGCACTACTTAAACATATTAAATTGGCCAAACCCAGAAGAAAATATTCCGAAAGCGACGACAAATTCATAAGGGAAAACATAAAAAAGGGAATCGCTTTTATAGCCAGCCGAATGAGGGTTACTACTGGGGCAATATCCAGAAGAATCAGCGAATGGGGACTCAAATGCCCAGCCAAATCCACATAGGAATATTAGGTGGCAGCTTTAATCCCATAACTTCTGGCCACATTCAAATTGCCAAGTTTGTCTTGAATAATACAGATATTGATTCCGTTTGGCTTATGCCCTGCTATGGTCACTGTCTTAAGACTGGTTTGATTGATTCGCTCTACAGATATGATATGTGCCGTTTAGCCTGCCTTAATGAGCCGAATATCAAAGCCTCTTATTATGAAATTGTAAATAAACTTGATGGCTCTGTTTTTAACCTGCTTAATGTTCTATCCAAGGATCCTAAAATGTTCCAATATGATTTCAGTTTTATCATAGGGGCAGATAATGTTGTGAATTTTAATCAGTGGAGGAACGCAGAAGAACTCAAAAAGATTGTTAGATTTGTTACGGTTCCAAGACAGGGCACAGTAATCCCCAATGATATCACATGGCACAAAAACAATCCTCATATTTTTTTAGGGGAAAAGAATCCGGTAATAGAGGTTTCAGCAACAGAAATTAGAATACTATTGGGCAAGTGGTGGAAAGAAAAATTATCATCAGAAGAAATTAAAAACCTGAATGGCAAGATGGATGCAAAAGTTTTAAAATATATAGAGAATCATTCTTTGTATAAGGAGCAAAATGAACAGGGACAGTAAGGAAGAATATAGGGAATTTCTTGAGGACATGACTTGCGAATATTGTGAGCCCAAACGGTATTGCATCCTTAAGGAATTTTTAATCGCAGCCCATCCTTCGCCAAAATTACTCTCGCAACTCAAAATGGTGGACAAATATAAAATTGAGAAATCCAAAGAAGAAGGCAAAGACATCGGATGGGAACGTGCTCTCCATTTGTGGGTAGAAGAGGGCTATGCTAAAACCTTTGCCGATGTATATGAAGAAGATATTAAGTTTTCCGTGCTTTATAAGAAGATAATGGCCATTCATAAGGTGTCATAAAATTCCTTATTTTTTCCTTGCATTCCAAAAATATTCTGCTACTATGTCTGTAATAATTAGTTGATTAGTAAACAAACAAAACAAAGGAGAAAGACATGAGCAAAGGCAGTATCATAGCGTTGGGGATCGTGGGCGTTCTAGTAATCAGTATGATCATGTTGGTGAGTTGGGTAATCGGCACTCTCAACAGGGAAATGGCAATTAGGGTGACCATCGAGCAGAAAGTCAAAGACAATTCTTCGCAATTCGATAATATGTGGAAAAAGATTAGTCAGGTCGCTCAGGTTACAGATGCCCAGAAAGAAGCAATCAAAGAAATCATGGTTGGTTATGCTAATGCTCGTTCTCAGGGCAGGGATGGGGCAGGTAGTTTTGTAAACGCAGTAAGGGAGGT
>Ga0172375_10008921_pt1 | contig 13353 bp, 11 predicted proteins | sample LakKiv1m_FD_114537 | JGI IMG/M metagenome (GOLD analysis project Ga0172375, IMG submission 114537) | Freshwater microbial communities from Kabuno Bay, South-Kivu, Congo - kab_092012_11.1m | ecosystem: Environmental > Aquatic > Freshwater > Lake | place: Democratic Republic of the Congo...
GAATCGTACTCGGGTGGTATCCGGTATACCGTGCGACTGCACGAATACTCCACTGGTGATCTAATACGAGACGCGCGGCTTGCATGCGCACTGCGGGGAGCTTTGGGTTTGATGTGTAGGACATATACATAGTGTGGGTGTTGCAAAGGTATTGAGCCATAACGTCCCATTGACAAAGCGCTTTTGATTTGCTAGACTACATGAGTACTGATTGATTGACCCTTCCGGCTGAAACCGGGAGAATTATTTTTAACACAAGATCACGAGAGCATAAAATCACGAGATCAACACGTTGATTTCATGATAAATGATTTCATGATTTCATGAAGACACATGGACTTAAAACAAATCAATCTCATTCTCGACGAACTCGAGCATGAGAAAAATATCCCAAAGGATAAAATTATCGAAACTATTGAACTCGCACTTGCGGCTGCATACAAGCGAGATTACGGCGAACGCGGTCAAATGATCCGCGCGACGTTTGATTTGGGAACAGGCAAAACGTCGTTTTCACAAGCAAAACTGGTCGTTGACGAATCAATGATTAAGTCAGAAGAAGAAATTGCCGCAGAAGAATCTGAAGATGAACAAGAAGAAAAAATCACCACGCGCGTTATGACCGACACGAACGACGCGGTTGAGATTTCCGAAGAACCCCGCAAGGTACGATTCAACCCTGAGCGTCACATGATGATTGAAGACGCAGAGAAATTACAAAAAGGTATTGCCGTTGGCGAGGAGCTTGTTCTTCCGCTCGAAGTCAAACAAGACTACGGCCGTATTGCCGCACAAACCGCAAAACAGGTTATCATTCAACGACTTCGTGAGGCGGAACGCACCGCGGTATGGGAAGAATTCAAAGAAAAAGAAGGCGAAATTGTTTCGGGAACCGTACAGCGCATTGAAGGAAGAAACGTATTTGTTGACCTTGGAAAAGCGTCTGCCATTTTGCCATCGGAAGAACAACTTCCTAACGAGCGCTATCGCATTGGTGAGCGCGTTAAAGCACTTCTTCTTATTAATGAACGAGGAATCAAGGGGCCATCGATTTATTTGACGCGCGCGCATCCAAAATTTGTAGCAAAACTTTTTGAGCTTGAGGTGCCAGAAATTGCACAGGGCACCGTGCTCATTAAAGGAATCGCTCGAGAAAGCGGCTCGCGCACAAAAATTGCTGTCGCATCGACCGAGCAGGGCGTGGATCCCGTGGGTTCACTCGTTGGCCAAAAAGGAGTACGCGTGAGCACCGTCATCACTGAACTCGGTGGAGAAAAGATCGACATCATTGAGTGGTCAGAAAACATGGAACATTACATTTCGCAGTCACTCTCCCCCGCAAAAGTGCTCACGGTTACCGTCAACGAAGACGACCACAGCGCGCTCGCCATGGTTGATGGGCAACAGCTTTCACTCGCGATTGGCCGTGGCGGTCAAAACGTTCGCCTCGCCGCTCGCCTCACAGGATACAAGATTGATGTTCGTGCGGATGAAGTGGACGGTGAAGGCGGAGAAGATGCACCACGACACGGAGATGAACTCGACGCCATTATCGCTCGCGCAAAAGCAGAAGATGGCGAAGTCACTGATGAAGAAGCTCCCATGGAGGCAACCGAGGTATCAAACGAAGAAGCAACCCAATAAAGACAATAACCGACACTCCGGAACCATTCCGGAGTGTCTTCGTATTTGAATCCCTCGAGAAAATATGGTACACCATAAGGACTTATCGCAGTTATTATTATTACGTTTTCTTGTGCTATGGAGCCAACCACAATCGCACTCTTGGGGGGTGCAGTCGGAGTCATTTACGCATTACTTGAGTTTTGGAGTATTACAAAACTGGACGCGGGAACTCCCGCCATGCGCGATATTGCGCTCGCAATCCGCGAAGGATCTTTCGCATTTTTGAAGCGCCAGTACCAAACAATTGCGATTGTTGCGGTTCTTCTTGCGGTCGCAATTGGATTTATTCCGAAGCTCGGATGGATTGTTGCCGCTGGATTTGTGCTTGGAGCGGTGATGTCGGGACTCGCGGGATTTGTAGGAATGACGACGTCGGTCATGGCGAACTCGCGCACCGCAGAGTCCGCAAAAGGAGGCCTTGCGAAAGCATTTCGTGTTGCGTTTAAGGGAGGTGCGGTAACGGGGTTTGCCGTATCGAGCCTCGCCCTTCTGACCATTACGATTTTCTGGGTGTTCACTGGGGACCTTCACGCTATGATTGGTCTCGCATTTGGTTCATCACTCATCTCGGTATTTGCCCGTTTGGGTGGAGGTATTTACACCAAAGGCGCAGATGTTGGTGCGGACTTAGTCGGGAAAGTCGAAGCAGGCATTCCCGAAGATGACGCACGAAACCCTGCGGTTATTGCCGACAACGTCGGAGACAACGTGGGAGATTGTGCAGGAATGGCCGCAGATATTTTTGAAACGTATACCGTTACCGCAACCGCGGCCATGCTCCTCGGAAGTATCGTGGGTGGAGCAGGAAGCGTCTTCGTCACCTTCCCATTGCTTCTCGGTGCATTTGCACTGGTGGCATCGGTTATTGGTTCGCTCTCCACGCGCATCACAGACACAGGAAGTATTATGGGAGGCTTGTACAAGGGTCTCGCGATTTCTGCAGTACTCTCGGCAATTGTCTTCTACTTCGCAACCATGAGCGTGTTTGCTCAAGTAACGGTGAAGCCTCTTTCTATCTTTTTCTCAGCACTGCTCGGCATTGTGGTGACCGGACTTATTGTGGTGATTACTGAGTACTACACCTCAAAACGATTCAATCCCGTACGTTCGATTGCTGATGCATCAGTAACAGGACACGGCACGAACATTATTATGGGACTCGCGCGCGGAATGGAGGCGACTGCCGCACCCGTGGTGCTCATTACCGCAGGAATGCTTGTGGCGTACAATCTTGCCGGTCTCTATGGTATTGCAGTCGCTGTCATGAGCATGCTCTCGCTTTCGGGAATTGTTGTTGCGATTGATGCATTCGGCCCCATTACCGACAACGCAGGAGGCATTGCAGAAATGGCAGGTCTTCCTGAGGAAACACGAAAAATCACCGACGCACTCGACTCAGTAGGAAACACCACAAAAGCAGTCACCAAAGGATACGCTATTGCGTCTGCAGGATTTGCAGCGCTCGTACTCTTTGCATCATTTGTTGAAGAAGCTCGTCTTGCAGGATCCGGCGAACTCGTCTTCTCGCTCTCAAACCCACTCGTGCTTGCGGGACTTTTCTTGGGAGCACTTTTGCCCTACCTCTTTGCATCACTCGCAATGCTCGCAGTAGGAAAAGCTGCGGGATCAGTGGTGACTGAAGTACGTCGACAATTCAAAGAAATTCCGGGAATTATGGAACGCACCGCAAAGCCCGACTACGCACGTATTGTGGACATTGTGACAAAGCGAGCCCTCAAAGAAATGACGGTTCCCGCGCTCTTGCCTATTGTGGCAACTATCGTGGTGGGATACTTTTTGGGAACACTCGCACTCGGCGGACTCTTGATTGGTATTATTACCACGGGACTTTTCGTTGCGCTTTCGATGACCTCAGGAGGAGCCGCATGGGACAACGCAAAGAAATATATTGAAGAAGGAAATCACGGCGGCAAAGGATCATCCGCGCACCAAGCGGCAGTGACGGGAGACACGGTCGGCGACCCCTACAAAGACACAGCAGGACCCGCAATTAACCCTATGATTAAGGTTGCGAACATTGTGGCAATCCTTATGATTTTTGCGAAGTAATATGAGCGACCCCACTACGCCCACAGGCTCCGCAGGGCACGCGAGTCATGATGCAAGAGGCATGAGTCAGAAAAGCGACGAAACATCACAAGATCACGAGATCATAAAATCACAAGATCAGAACGCGGCGACGAAGCCGGTAGTGAAAATTACGTCACTTCCAAAATCCGAGCTCGAAATTGTGGGTTCGGTTGATGCTACTGCATTCGACCACGCGATCGGGCGCGCTACCGCAGAATTTGTAGCCGACGTTGAACTCAAAGGATTCCGTAAGGGCAAGGCGCCGGAACACATGGTGGTAAGCGCCGTGGGAGAAGCAAAAATTCTCGACCGCGCCGCCCACATCGCGCTCTCTTCGGTTTGGATTGATGTGCTTGAGTCTCATAACATTGATGCGGTGGGGAGTCCGTCGTTCAGTATTACGAAAATTGCACGGGGGAATCCTCTCGAATGGAAGGCGCGCGTCGCGGTGATGCCCGAAATCACACTCCCGAACAATTACCTCAGCATTGCGAACGAAACTTTCGCAAAAGAAAAAAAGCCGGTAGACGTACCCGAAAAAGAAATCGATGAAGCAATTGAGTGGATTCGCAAATCACGAAAAGTTGATGGACAAAACGCGCCCGAGGTAAACGATGCGTTTGCACAATCACTCGGAAATTTTCCTACGCTTGTTGCGCTTCGTGAACACATTCGCGCGAACATCGCCGATGAGCTTGCTATGAAAGAACGCGAGCGCGTGCGTGTGACGGTACTCGAAAAACTGCGCGAAAAATCTATCATGGAAATCCCTGAGGTGCTCATTGCGAGTGAAATTGAGCGTATGTTCGTCGACCTACAAAATATGGTCACGCGCATGGGCCAAAAATGGGAAGACTATGTGAAAAACGTAGGAAAAACCGATGCCGATATTCGCAACGATATCGCACCCGACGCCGAAAAGCGCGTCGCATTTGGTCTCGTGCTCCGTGCGGTTGCAAAAGATGCAAACCTCGTGCCAACCGAAGAAGAAATCAGAGAACGCGCAGTAAAACTATTTGCTCCTCATACACATGAAGACGGTACCACACACGAAGGGCCCCATCCTTCGACTGGCTCAGGACAAGCTACTACAACTCCGCTCACCGCAAGCGACGAGCGCACCACAGAATACGTACGCGGGATTCTCACAAACGAAAAGGTGTTTGCGCTCTTAGAAAAGGGAGAAAAATAATACCCTGCACACTCAATTACTTCATCCGGATGCTGACATTTGTCATTATCCTCAATAGTGCTACTATTTCCTCATGAGTTTTCTTATTCCCACCGTTATTGAGCAGTCCGGACAATACGAACGTGCGTATGATATTTACTCGCGCCTCTTAAAAGATCGCATTATCTTTCTGGGTGGCCCTATTACCGACCAATCCGCAAATGCCATTATTGCACAACTTCTCTTTTTGGAGCTTCAGGACCCCAAAAAAGATGTCGCGTTTTACATCAACTCCCCTGGCGGATCAGTCTCTGCAACGCTTGCGATTTACGACACCATGCAATATATCAAACCAGACGTTGCAACCATCTGTATTGGACTTGCGGCTTCGGGTGCGGCAGTGCTTCTTGCCGCAGGAGCAAAAGGCAAGCGTGTTGCGCTTCCCAATGCAGAAATCATGATTCACCAACCGATGTCGGGCGTTGAAGGTCAAGCGAGTGACATCGCCATTACCGCAAAACAAATTCTCCGCATTAAAGAAAACCTCAATAAGATTATTGCGACACATACCGGTCAAACGGTTAATCGCATTGAGCAAGACTCGGATCGTGACTATTTTATGACTGCAGACGAAGCAAAGAAATATGGAATAGTAGACGAGATACTGAAGCGAAAGAGATAATCATCACATCAACAGTATAAAAAATCCCCGGCCATGTAGTCGGGGGTTGCGCTAAAAATGATCCTCATAAATTTGTGGTCATCACGACTGCTTGTTTTTCTTCCGTGTGGGTGTGAGTATGCGTACTACTCCCCAAGCAAAGACCGCCACGAGAGGAACGGCGACCAATATTGAAAGAAGGGCAATTTTCACACTGCTCAGTATGAATGCTCCGACTGTCATTCCGTTGATCATTCGTTTTCCTCCGCTTGTGCTGATGCGCGTTTCTCGGAAGAACGACTCATGAGTTTCTCGAACTCAGCACTCACCCATGCCCACACACATACCACTACACCAAGTGCAATGATGATGGGAATTCCCGAGTGCGGAACGATAATGCACGCGGCGACCAGTGAGATCAAAACGATTTTTGTTAACGACATATCCTACTCCTCTGTTTGCGTTCGTTGGGAGCATAGACGATTTTATGTGGGAAGTCAAAAAATCCTACTGCAGCTCATGCAACAGACTCTTTCCCGTCATATACCCGGGGACTGGTATACCAACAAGATCGAGTAGTGTGGGAGCAACATCGGTCAGCATGCCACTTGCTTGCGCATACCGCGCAGCAATTTCATCGGGATGTAGTGGTTCAGCACGCCGAAAATCCTTTCCTAAAAGATAAAACGGAACAGCGTTCGTGGTGTGCCATGTGCGCAGTTCTCCGGTGAGGCTTGAGCGTTTTTCTTCTGCATTGCCATGATCCCCCGTCACCAACAGCACGCCGCCCATGTCTTCGACTGCGCGTGAGAGTCGCGCGAGTTCTTTATCAACCGCCTCGATTGCCACAATGGTTGCTTCAATGTTTCCTGTGTGCCCCACCATATCGGGGTTTGCATAGTTCATAACCACAACATCAAACCCGCCCACATGCGCGAGCACCGCGTCTGTGATCTCACTCGCCGACATTGTGGGTAGTTTGTCGTACGTCTCCACTTTTTTTGATGAAACTAAAATACGCTCCTCCCCCTTGTACGGCTCTTCTCTGCCCCCGTTAAAAAAGTATGTCACGTGCGCATACTTTTCGGTCTCGGCAACATGAAGCTGTGTCTTTCCAGAACTTGAGAGCACTGCCGCAAGCGGACGATCTACGGTCAGTTTCGAAAACGCCACGCGTACATTGAGGCCTTTTTCGTATTCGGTCATTGTTGCAATAGCAAGGCCCTGCTTACGCGTTCGCGCAAACGCCTCAAACGCATCATCAACAAACGCGTGCACAAGCTGACGCATGCGGTCTTCACGAAAATCCCAAAAAATAATGCCGTCGCCGTCGTTGATACCATGAAAATACTGTGCGCGAGCCGGAGGAATAACGCCATCAACCAATCCTTTTTCATATGATGCGGCAATATATGCCGCAGGAAACTGAAACGTCGGCCCCTCGACTCCGCTCGGGGCACCGACCAACATGTCGTATACCTGTCTGGTGCGGTCCCAATTTTTGTCTCTATCCATTGCAATCATGCGTCCCGAAATACTCCCGATGCGCACGTTGGTCGCCTGTGTTTTCTCCAAATACTGCAAAAGGTTTTTTACTTCGTCGAGTCCTTCGTGTGGGGCGGCGTCTCTCCCATCGGTAAACACATGAAGTAGCGTAGGAACTTGCGACCGAACCGCAAGATCAATGAGCGCGTGCACGTGCTCTTTACTTGAGTGCACAATCCCCTGCGAGTAGAGCCCCACAAGATGCAGTGTTCCGCCGTTCTTTTTCACCTGCGCAATAATATCGGTAAAGGCGGGAATCGTATTAAAATTACCCTTGCGAATAGCGTCGGTAATACGCGGGAGATGCTGAAGCACGGGCCTGCCCGCCCCAATCGTGAGGTGTCCGACTTCGCTGTTTCCTGGTTCTCGAGGGGGAAGCCCCACCGCCGTGCCCGATGCTTGCAATGTCGTAAACGGGTACCATTTTTCAAAATCATGAATCGTCTCCATGTGCGCAAGTGTAAAGGGGCTCTGCCGAACAGCCTCTCGGGGAGGAACACCAAATCCATCAAGGATTGCAAGAACAACCGGTCGAAAAGTCATATCATCATTCTAAATTGTCTGACAATTAAATCCAAAGGAAAACTTACCCCTTAATATCGTGGAAAAACTACACTCACAACACCACTCTGCGGTCTTCTGATTTAGGGAGACCAGATGTTATGCACATAAGACACACACACACACACACACACACACACACACACACACACACAACTCCTGTACAATACAAGTAATTGGTTGCTTGTTATTATTCGTTAGTTTTTATTATGTATCGCCAATTCACTCTCGGGTGGTCGTCATTACTTGCAGTATTACTTTTCGCAGTTGCGCCCCTTGCACACGCACAGACTGCGTCCTGTGTGTTTACTCGCGATCTCTCTTTTGGAGATTCGGGAAGCGACGTAAAGTGCCTCCAACAATACCTGAACAGCACGGGATATACTGTTGCAAAAACAGGCGCGGGATCCACCGGACGAGAAACAACTTATTTTGGAACTAAGCTTCGCCGCGCAGTATCAGATTGGCAAAAAGCGAATGCGCTTGTGCCTGCGCGAGGATACTTCGGACCACTTTCGCGTGCTGCATATACTGCTTTAACCACATCCTCAACTACTGCCCCTCAAATAGACCAAGGCACCGCGACCTCGTCTCCTGCTCTGAGCATTACAAACACACGCATTACCGACGTCACATTAACGAGTGCCTGGCTCTGGTGGGATACCAACAAGCCCGCAACGACACAGGCATATTACTCGCCCGCGCCATACCAGTATCCTGGCATCGAACGGCTTGCGAGCGGAACCAGTACCGTGCACGCAATACAGCTCACAGGACTTCAACAAAACACCGCCTATGACATTATTGCGGTATCTCGTTATGTTTCGTCGACAACGCCACATATGTACGAATATGCATCGAGTAGTATTATGCGATTTTCAACAAGTGCGACATCATCACCGGATACGCTACGCATCTCGAATGCACAAGTCTCAAATGTCGCGACTCAAGCCGCTACAATCAGCTGGAGCACAAAGAAAGTTGCAAGTTCAAAAGTATTTATTTCACCTTTTCCTTACGTATACCCTGGAACACCTTGGGAAACACCCGGACTCACGAAAAACCACACGGTACGCGTAGGAAACCTTCAGCCCAGCACAACATATTCCGCGATAGCAGTTTCGGATGTTACCGCAACAACGAGTCCTTTCGCATATGAATATGCGTCAAGCTCAATATTGTACTTCCAAACTACAACAGCAACGTCATCACCGGATGAGTTACGCATCTCGAATGCCCAGGTAATGAGTATGGGATCAACAAAAGCAACGGTTGCATGGTCAACGAACAAACTAAGTTCAACGGAAGTCTTTTTCTCCCCAGCGCCTTATCAATATCCGAACACGCATTTGGTTGGTGGTAACTCAGTGAATCATGGAATTATATTGAATGGACTGTTGTCTGATACCATATACGATGTTATTGCGGTTTCTCGATCCATGTCACCACTTGGTATACCGTATAATGAATACGCATCGAGTAGTGTTATGCGATTTCGTACTCAAGTGAGCACATCTTCCGCATCGATTACCGTCACATCACCAAATGGAGGTGAACAATATGTACGTGGCAATCGTTACAATCTCACTTGGACAACAGCTCCTTCGGCGAGCAACTCACCCGTACAACTCTCGCTTATTGCAACCACTTCAGCAATGCAGACGCTGGTACCATTAACAACAAACACCGGTTCATATTCTTGGCGAATCCCAACAACATTCCATACCGGGAGTTACAAATTACGCGTTTCGGACGCACTCATAGCAAATACGTACGATAATTCCGATAATTACTTTACAGTCACGATGGGCACAACGACACCAACACAGCCTCCGCCACCACCGATAAATAATCTTCCTGATGTAACTATTTTTGGTTATAAATCGCCCCTCACCGCTACACCCAACCAAAATGTTGTTCTCAGTGTTGGTATAAGAAACGCGGGGCTCGCGTCGTCGTCTGCTTCTCAAGTACGCGTCGCACTTTCGGCACGATCAACGTTCTATCTACCTGAAAGCGTTTTTTCAGAAGCTGTGCTCAATGTCCCCGCCCTACCTGCATCTAGTAGAGAAATCGAAATTGCGGGCACAAACATTGCATGGGTTAACTGGTCAACTCAAATTCCAGGAAACGCGACAAGTACGACAAGCACGATATATCTCATTGCGCGAGCAGACCCAAATAATACACTACTCGAATCGAATGAAAATAATAATGAGTCCGCCACACAAATTAATATCAAGCCTCAAACATCCTCGATACTCACCCCCGAACAGCTGAGTTTTGCAAATAAACTCGCAACACTGGGTTCGGTGGATGAAGCACTACGACTCTTACGACAATATCTTTATTCGATAGGATATTCTCAATAAAGGGTATTACCCCCCCCCGGGGGGGGCAGAGCCCTGGGCCCACTCAACTCGCAAAGCTCGTTGAGTAAGGATTCGCGGCAGAGCCGCAGCCTGCCTGTCGGTAGGCAAGGGTATTCACCCTTTTGTACCGCCGCTCGCTCGGAAATGCAAAAACCTTTTTGCATTTCACTCGCTCGCTAGGTAATCAATTACCCCGCGGCAGAGCCGACGGGATATGACTGGAAAACCCCTCAACTTCGCTTCGCTGCGCTCAGGGTTATTTTGACTTCTGTCTTGTAACCATGTGGCAGAGCCACATGGTATTGTAGCCAAAATAAAGCGACCTCCCTCAAAAACCACGGCAATGGCCGTGGTTTTTGTTTGACGAAAACAAGTTTTCGGCGTACAGTGACAATGTTGTATCGTTATTGTTTATTACTTCTGACGCAAGTCGATTCCCGATGAATTTCTTGCGCATGACACACAATCATATATGGAAATTGCCACGAGCCCCCTGGGGCTTGGAGTTGGCTTTTTGGCGATTGGTATCGTCGTGGGGTATGTGGTGCGACAATTGTTTGCACAACGCCGTCACGATACCGTTGAGCTTGAAGTCAAAAAACTCCTTCTCGACGCAAAAGCAGAAGCACAAGACGTTGTTTTAAAAGCAAAAGAATCTGCGGCACGTACGCTCGAAGAAGCAAAGCGTGAAGTAAAAGAAAAAGAAGCCGAATCACAAAAGGCGACCGAACGACTCGACAAAAAAGAAGAGCTCCTCGACAAAAAGTCCGAGGATCTTGATCGCGAAAAAGAAAAGCTCAACACCAACGTCGACAAACTGAAATCTTTTGAGGAGCGCCTCAAAACTCAGGAAGCAGAACAACTCCGCATGCTCGAGAAAGTTGCGGGCCTGACGGTCGATGAAGCAAAGGCAAACCTCATGGAGTCTATCGACAAAGACATGGAGCAGGTGTTTTTAGAGCGCATGCGCAAGCTTGAACTCGAAGGAGAGACAAAACTCGACCGCAAAGCAAAAGATATTCTCGCAACCGTCATTCAGCGCTACGCCCAGTCATCTGCGTCTGAAGTGATGACCACATCGGTGCCCATTCCTTCGGAAGACGTCAAAGGAAAAATCATCGGCAAAGAGGGTCGCAACATTCGTGCTATTGAGCGCGCAACGGGAGTCGAAATTATCGTCGACGAAACACCGGGTGCAATCGTACTCTCGAGTTTTGATTCGGTGAGAAGGCAAATTGCGAAGTACGCCATTGAGGATTTGATTGTTGATGGACGCATTCACCCTGCGCGCATTGAAGAAACCGTCGAAAAGGCAAAACAAAAGGTGGAAAAAATGATGAAAGACGCCGCGGAAGCTGCCGCATATGACGTGGGTATTTTTGACCTCGACCCAAGACTCATGCAACTCATTGGACGACTCAAGTTCCGCACTAGCTTTGGACAAAACGTGCTCCAACACTCAGTTGAAATGGCACATGTTTCCGGGATGCTTGCCGCCGAACTCGGGGGAGATGTCATGATTGCAAAAAAGGGCGCGCTTGTGCATGACATTGGAAAATCCGTCGACCACGAAGTGCAAGGAACGCACGTCGAAATTGGCCGTAGGATTCTTCAAAAATTTGGAATGGATAACGCAGTCATTCAGGCAATGCAGTCACACCATGATGAGTATCCGTATGAAACGCTCGAAAGTGTGATTGTGCAGACCGCCGACGCACTCTCTGCGGGACGTCCTGGAGCTCGACGAGACTCGGTAGAAAATTACACCAAACGACTTGAAGACCTCGAGGGCATTGCGCTCGCACAGCCCGGAGTAGAAAAGTGTTATGCAATTTCTGCAGGACGCGAACTTCGTGTGTTTGTGCGCCCCGAAGAAATCTCGGATGGAGACGCAAAGAAAATGGCACGCAACATTGCCGACGCAATTGAAAAAGAGTTGCGCTACCCCGGAGAAGTCAAAGTAATGGTCATTCGCGAGAACAGAGTAGTAGAGTTTGCGCGATGACCCGTGGTCATCGCGTCCTGAGCCGTGTCGAAGGACAAGATGAGCTCGTAGTTACCGAGTCCTGAGCCGTGTCGAAGAACAAGGTTCTCCCATGGCTGTAATATTGAAAAACACCCTCGCACTGCGAGGGTGTTTGCTTACGGGGTAGGAACGTCTTCCACGTCCTTGAACTCAATGATTCGTAGGCTTCCATCGAGAAATGACAAGCCGTAGTACACACTCACCACCATAACTACGATGCACAGTGCGGTTAGCGCAATTAATCCTAAAGATACACCGAACACGCAGAGTGTCGTGATAACAAGGTAGCAAGGAAAAATTGCCAAAACTATGAGTGAATATCCAATCATCATCTCTGTGCGACGACATCGCACCGGAGAATCTTTCACCCACATGAGTTCTGTATCACCATCAACCCACGAGCAACTCGTCACTCGTGGGCACTGACTCGCCAAATCGCCTTCCGTCATCCAGCTTCCCATGTGTTTTCTCCCTACCTCCTACCGCACAAGTCCCGCGATACAAACCGTAATACCGAGCACATAGAGAAACTTGTCTGGAGACACTGCTCCGCCCGCGGTCAGATTGGGCCACATCCATGCAACCACAGGAGCTGTCACGAAAAGCAGAGCGGCATTCGCGTTGACGATGGCGAGATACGTCCCCGGATTGGGGGCACCGTCCATCGCGCGCGAGAAAACAATGTTTCCACCCGCTCCCATGGTCAGTCCAAACACAAGCGAAAGCATGAGCACCCATGATGTGCTCAACATGCCTATTTGGCCTTGTATCCACGAGTACCCAATGATCCCAATCATTGTTCCTGTAAAGAAGTACACCATCATGGCTTCTGGCCGCGCGCCGAGCTTTGAGCTCATTTGCGTGAGGTGAAAGTAGGGTACAAAAGCAACCATCGCTATGAGTGCCAACGTTGTTCGAGACATTTCCATGGTTCGCAACCTTCCTCATTGGTAGCTATTTTCCGACGTACTATAAAGCGCCGCGGTCACATTGTCCAGCAAAATGAAAAAACCGCCCCATACGCTGTCCACAGGCAGAAAAGCTGAATATTTGTTGCAGGACAACGCTTTTGTTATGCTATAGGTGTTCGCTATATAACCCGGGGAGGTCGAGCTCGGATGCATTATTTCAAATTGTACATCTATGAACAGAGGAGACTTAGCAGACGCAGTACTCAAGAAGATCGGAGGCACAAAAAAAGCATCAGAAGAAGCAGTCGATGCGGTGTTCACCACCATCA
>Ga0172375_10008922_pt1 | contig 13350 bp, 13 predicted proteins | sample LakKiv1m_FD_114537 | JGI IMG/M metagenome (GOLD analysis project Ga0172375, IMG submission 114537) | Freshwater microbial communities from Kabuno Bay, South-Kivu, Congo - kab_092012_11.1m | ecosystem: Environmental > Aquatic > Freshwater > Lake | place: Democratic Republic of the Congo...
CCTTTGTGTACTTTGTGTTTAAATCTTTTTAGGCGCGGCCTTGCAGATTTCCACCGCGCGCTGGGCGTTGGCGATGACCCAATCGGGCGCGGCGCCATCGTGTTCCAGCAAAATATTTTGACATACGCCGCGTTGCTTGAGCGCGTAGTTCAGCATGTGAAACAGCGTGGACGACTCGGGACGCTGGTCAATCGTCTCTCGCACCAGTCCGATCACCTTGTTGATCTCGACCTGGATGGCGTTCGCCGTATTAAAGTCACCTGTGCGGACGGCACGATACAAATTGATGAACGGCGCAGGCTCCAAATGGATCAGGCTGACGATGAATCCCGACGCGCCGATGCGCAGTGAATCTGCCAGCAAATTTTCCTTGCCTTGCATGAGATAAAAATCTGGAAATGAATTTAACGATTCAGCCAGCATTTTGAAGCGCTCGAAATCCGCGCTCGAATCTTTGAAGCCGATGATATTTTTATGCTGCGCCAGCCGCAGGAGCATTGCATTGCCCAACTTCACGTTGGCGAATTCGGGAATGTCGTACACGATCACAGGAATTGGGCTGGCGTCCGCGAACTCCAGATAAATTTTTTCGATTTCGGTCTGGTCGTAATGAAAATAGCCTGGCGCGGTCGCCACAGCGATCTGCGCGCCCGCCTCGGCCATGGCACGCGCGTTCTCCAACATGCCAGGCAGTCCCGAAGCGGAACAGCCCGCGATCAACAGCGCGCGTCCCGCAATCTGACTCGCGGCGGCGCGGCACAGCCTCTGCATTTCCTTCGGGCTGAACCACGGTCCGCGCCCGGTGCTGCCCGCCACAAAAATCCCCTTGCAGCCAGCCGCCAGCATTTCTTCGCAAACATTATGGAACCCAACCAAATCCAACTCGCCGTTCGGCTGGCATGGCGTCACGATGGGGACAACTGGACCAAAATCTTTCATTTCGTTTCCTCAAGAATTTTTAAATCGATCATTGCCATTTGAATTCTCGTCGGCTTCAACATGCCGATCAACCACGACGGATCGCGGCGCGCGTCATTGGTGTAATAACTGACAAATAACTTTTCATTTACGATTACCGCGCCTGGATAGGATGTATCGCCCGCGCTCGGCAAATCCATGAGGTGGATCAACTCGCCGCTCTCGACGACGAACAGGGCGCTTCGTTTCCGACCGAGAACGGATCCCTGCCCGAGGAGCGGACGCGCCACCCGCACCTGTCTCCGCCCCAGCGCATAGACGCGTTGTCCGTGTCGGACGAGGGTTGGCCCATCAAGCCGCGTGACCTTGCTCCAGCCGAGTTGAGTCCATTCCGTGAACGGAGACTGCGCGCTCGAAATCAGCGTGCCAGCCTGCGCGTTCCCAAAGATCCCGCCGCCTGCTTCGAGGCGCGTCACTGCCAAAAGGTTGCCATCCGCCAAAAGTTGGATGGCGGTTTCGTCGGCGCGGTCGCCCGCGTGGATGGCGGCGTGCATGTCCCACGTCACGCCGTTGTTGGAGCGGAGCAGGGCGGCGGTGCCGTGGTCGATGCGATGTGCAGGCGCGAAGCAGGTGACGTTGTCCGCGGTCACGGGGCGGCCAAGCAGCCAGCCTGTGGGAGTCACATCTTGGAATTGTGTCCAGTGCAGACCGTCGTTGCTGTGCGCGGCGATGGTTTTGTAAGGTTCGGGGTCGAAGCGCTTGTTGAGCAGGGCGTACAAAAACAACTGCCCGTTGACGACTCCCAGTTTCGGGTCACGGATGTCTTCACCGTTCCCGCTGAAGCGCGCCATCTCCTGCCAGTGCTGCGCGTCATCCGAGCGCAGGAGCACCACGCGGCTGTGCTGGCTGGCGAAATGCGAAGGCGACGAAACGTAAGCCAGCCAGAATTGGCCGCGCCAATGGAACAGGTCGGTGAAGGCGTTGTGCTTGCCATCGTCCACGACTGTCCACGTTTGCAGGGAGGGGGGAATGCTCATCGAAACGGAATCCGCTAAAAGGCGTTGCCCTGAGCCCGTCGAAGGATCAGGAAAGAAGCGAGAGTCATTTTTTGCGTTCCGCCAGGTCGGCGCGGAGTTGGGCGAAGCGTTTGCGATCCAGCGGATAGCGCATGGCCAGGAAAATCCCGAGCAGCAGGAAGACGGCGGGGATGGGTCCGATCAGGGATTGAATGCCGAGGATCGTGTTGCGCGGTTGGACAGGGGCATTGGCAACGTAGCCAGTCCAGTCCAGGATCAACAGCACGAACGGCAGGGAGAGCGAGGAGCCGACCTTTCGCAGGGTTTGCACGAGACTGTAGAACATGCCCTCGTGACGCTGGCCTGTTTGCAGTTCGTCCCATTCGACCGCGTCGGGGATCATCGCCCAGGTGAGCACCTGCACCGCGCCCAGCCCAATGCCGACCATGGCGCTGAATACGAGCAGGATGGGCAATCCCCATTCGGGACGCATGAAACCCATCACAGTGATCGAGACCGCCAGGAAAAGCATTCCGATGGTAACGGCGCGTTTTTTGTCCCAGCGGCTGGCGACCCAATTCCAAAGCGGGAAGGAGAGCAGCGCGGCAACGAACAGCAGGCCGAAGACCAGGTCGTAATTTTCTTCGAGGTGCATGTGGTACTTGAGGAAATACAGCAGGGTGGATTGGGTGATGTCCAGCGCGATCAGCCCGAGCAGGAAGATGCCTGCGGCGTAAAGGAAGGGTTTGTTTTTTGCGGCGGCCAGGATGGATTCTTTGAGGCCTGGTTGTTTTTGTTCCAGGTATTCGGTCTTTTCGCGGGTGCCCAGGAAAACGGACAACATGGGCAGGATGCTGACGAAGGCGACGCCCGCCCCAACCGCCATGACGCGTTTTGCGCTCTCCGCGTCCATCGTGCCGATGATCGCCAGCGGAACCACGAAGGCGACCATTGCACCGATGGTGGAGAAGACCATGCGATAGGTAGTCAGGCTGGTGCGTTCATCGTAGTCGGAGGTGAGTTCAGGGGTCAGCGCGAAGTAGGGCATGTAGAGGACGGTCGCCAGCGTGTCGTACAGGATAAAGGCGAAGGTATAGTAGATCACGAGTCCCGTTTGGGATGCGAGAGGGGGAATCCACCAGAGCAGGATGTAGGCAAGCGCAAACGGCAACATGCCGAACAAAATGAACGGACGCCTGCGTCCCCAGCGCGTGCGCGTGCGGTCGGAGAGGTAGCCGATGAGCGGGTCGTTGACATAGTCCGCGGTGCGGCCAATGAACACGGCCAGCGCGGCCAGGGCGGGGCGCAGTCCGACCACGTCGGTGAGGAAGATGGCGAAGAGCAGTCCCACCATGGTGTCGGCGAGATTGATGCCCGCGTCGCCGACTCCGTACATCAGTTTAGTGCGGCGTGAAAGTTTTTCGGAAGAGGGTGTGCTCATGTTGCTCCTGTTGTTTTTAACCACAGATGAAAGGAATCAATCCTAACTTGGAAAAGCCAGGCGGTCTTTTAACCATGGCTTGTAGAACAAGTCTATAGACTTGTTCTACAAAAGTTTTCATCCTTTGACCGCGCCGAAGGTGATACCGCGGATGAAGTATTGCTGGAAGGCGATGAAGAAGACGATCATGAAGAACGCGCCGAAGGTGCCGCCCGCCATGCTCAGGCCAATGTCCGTGATGACCTTGCCGAAGGCAGGCGTGCGCGCCATGTACGAAACGCCGACAGGAATCGTGTACTGGAACTTGTCCGTGGCGAGAACCATATGCCACATGAAATAATTCCAGGCCTGGTTGAAGGTGAAAATGGCAAGGGCGGCCAGCGCGGGTCCGAGCAGGGGGATGACGATCTTCGAGAACACGCCCCACTCGGATGCGCCGTCAATGCGCGCCGCGTCCAGCAGTTCGTCGGGGATGGTGGAGCAGAACTGCTTGATGAGGAAAATGCCGAAGGGCGAGGAGATCATCGGCAGCGCCATCGCAAAGTAAGTGCCGATGGTCGTATCCGTGAGATGCAGGGCGCGTACCAGCAAAAACAGCGGGATGAGCATGACCTGATTCGGCAGGAACATGGTCGAGAGCAAAACGAAGAAGAGCGTGTTCGAGCCAGGGAATTTCTTTTTGCCGAAGCCGTAGCCAGTCAACGAACTGATGGTCAGGACCAGCACAACGGTCAGGAGGGAAACGGCCACGCTGTTGAGCACCCAGCGCCAGACAGGCCAGGGTCCCGTGAAGAGGCGCGTCCAGTTTTCGAGAGTCGGATTCGTCGGAATAAATTGCGGCGGGACCGCCATGGTTATGGTCTGCAATTTGAACGAGCCTGTGATCATCCAATACAACGGCAGGAGGAACGTCACCGCCGCGACGATGAGGAACAAAAAGCCCATCGCTTTGACCAGTTTTTCGAGAGCGCGATTGTAATTGTCGGATTGATTGAACATGGCGGCTCCTACAGATCGGTCTCTTTCCACAAGCGGAGTTGGATGAAGGTGAAGAATAAAATAATGACCAACAGCACCACGCCGATGGCGGAAGCCCGTCCGTATTTGGCGTTCATGAAGGCGGTCTGGAAGATCAGGTAAACCAATGAGTTGCTGGAGTTGAACGGTCCCCCGTTGGTGAGCATGTAGATCACTTCCCACAATTGAAAGACCTGGATGGTCTGCGTGGCAAGCACGAAGAGGATGACGGGACGCATGAGCGGAATGCGGACGAAGAATGTTTTTTGCAAACCCGTCGCCCCGTCCACGGTGGCGGCGTCGAGGATGTCCTGCGGGATGCCCGCTAGTCCCGCCAGGAAGAGGATGATCGGCTGGCCGACGGTGAAGGTCAACACCACCATGCACACCGCCCAAAAACTGGCGGGCGCGCTGGCGATCCACATGACGGGTTCGACGTGGAAGAGTCCAAGGATGAAATTGAACAAGCCGTACGTCGGGTTGAAAATCCACAGCCAGACGACGGACAGCACCACACCTCCCGCCACGCCAGGGATGTAGAACGCGCCGCGGAAGAACGATTGCGCCTTCATCCCAAGCGGATCGATCAGCAAGGCCAGCACCATCGAGATGACCACCGTCGCAGGCACGATGACGAGCGTGTACGCGACGGTGTTGGTCAGCGCTTTGATGAAGACGGGGTCATTGAAAATGCGGACGTATTGCTTGAAACCGACAAACTCGCGGGCGCTGATGTTGAACGAGGATTCGTAGAACGACAGGCTGATGGCAAACAGGAGAGGGACCAGCATGAAGGCAATGAACGCGATATATCCCGGGGCGATGAAAAGATAACCAGTCCAACCTTTTCGAATCTCTTGCGCGAGGGTTTTTATCCTTGTCACGATATCTTTTTCCTGTTCGCTCATGGGAGGAGGCCAGACTCCCCCGCAGTCTGGCCTCTTTCATCTTAACGGCTCTCGTCGAACCTGGCAATTGCTACGGGCACTCGGCGATGATGCCGTTGGCGCGTTCCACGAACGCGTCGAGGATGGCCTGGATGTCGGCGCCGTCCTGCCAGAACGCCTGACGGGCTTCCGCCCACGCCTGGCGGACATCGTTGTAACTGCACGGCACGCCATTGACGAAGTACGGATCATACGACCCGAACTTGCGCGCCGCTTCGAGCGGCATCGCCACTACGGGATCGGTGGCTTCGAAAGTCGCGTCCGAGCGGACGGGGACCTTGCCCCAACCGACCGCGATCTGTGTGGCGGTCTCGGCCTGCTGCATGTACTGGATCAGGTCGTAGATGGCCTGCAGTTTGTCGGGATCGGTCTGCTTGAAGACGCCCCACACATCCGGGTTGGACATGCCGACCGGGGTGACGGGCGCGCCTGTATTGTTCGGGAACTGGACGAAGGTGTATTCGAACGCTTCGATGGCCCCTTCGCCGATGCCCTTCTTGGTGATGCTGTCATACCAGTTGCCCTGTCCCAGAACGGCAACCTGTTGGTTGAGCCAGTAGGGATCGGTGGTGTCGTCAATGAGACCGGCCGCGCCGGGAACCATCAGGCCTTCATCATAGATTCCATGCAGGAAGGTGAACGCTTCCACGCAAGCCGGGCTGTTAACAGTATAGGTCGAGGTCGCCTGGTCGAAGAATTTGCAATCCGGGAAGCCGGCCAGCCACTGGTTGGTGGCCGAGTCCATGGAGGGACTGCCAGCGAAGAAGGCCGTGCAGTAAACGCCGTTATCAGGATCGTTGACGGCCTTGCAGGCGGTCATGAATTCTTCGGTCGTCCAGGCGTAGTCCGGGGCTTTGGGCAGGAGGTCGGTGAGACCGGCCTTCTCGAACAGCGTCGTATTGACGATCATGTTCCAGTAGCCGCCGGAAGCCGGGATGCTCCAGATCATGTCGCCGCTCTGTCCGCCCGCGAAGACCGCCGCGTCGTAGGCCGCCAGGTCGGCGTCGGTCAGGGCCGGGGTCAGGTCTTCGAGCAGGTCCTCGTCGAAGTATTTCTTGACGCGGAACTTGGTGTCGAAGTAGATGTCGGGCGGGGTGCCGGCCGCGACGGCGGTGTCTATGAACAGGGTGGTGCCGCTGGCGTCGTAGCCCTTGACGGCGAAGTCGATGGTGACGCCGGGGTGATCGGCCTGGTATTGCTCGAAGACCTTGGCGTACCAGTCGGTCCACAGTTCGCCGCTCTCGCTCATGGCGGCGCCTTCACTGCCGAAAGCCCAGTAGGTGATGGTGATTTCCTTGACCGGGGCTTCGGTGGGCGCTTCGGTGGCGGGGGGAGCGGTCTCCTCTACTGCAACTTCGGTGGGAGCGGCGGTGGCTGCCGGCTGGCAGGATGCCATCAAAATGCTCAGGACCGCGAGCAAAACGAACAGAATATTGGATTTCTTCATCTTTTACTCCTTGTGAAATGGTAAAACGAAACTTTCCGGAAAGGCAGTTGTGGAAATTTGCGGCGGAAACCTCCTTTCGAAAGTCGCGGTTGAATTGACTTCGAGTGGAAAAAGTACTAGAATAAGAAAGGACAAGATAGATGATGTCTGATGTCTGATGTCTTATATTAACAGCATTATACAAAATTGGCTATTGCTTGTCAACTGGATAATTTGATTTTCTTTTCCCAAATAGAACTTCCGATGGAGATTTGGAATGAAAGCATCCCTGCGAGGCCCCGCCTTATACACATCCATTCGCGATTACATCAAACAATACATCCTGGAACATGAGTTGAAGCCAGGCGATGCCCTCCCCCCGGAGGGGCAACTCGTCGAGGATCTGGGAGTCGGCCGAAGTTCCGTGAGGGAGGCGGTCAAATCGTTGCAGTCGATGGGAATCGTGGATGTCCGCCAGGGGGACGGGCTGTACGTCCGCGAGTTGAATTTCGATCCCATGCTGGAGACTTTCCTGTTCGGGATGCAGTTCGACCCGGACACCCTTGCTGAACTCCTGCAAATCCGAATCTGGCTCGAGGTCTCGGTCATCGGCGACGCGGTGGAACACATCGGCGCGGACGAAATCGCCAGGCTGGAATCGCTCCTTGTGACATGGGAACAGCGCATCCAGGCAGGTGAGGAATATTCGGACCTGGACGAATCCTTCCACGAGATCATCTATGGCGTTTTGGACAACCAATCGCTGATGAAACTTTTTTCGGTCTTCTGGCTTTCCTTCACAAGCCTGGAGAATGATTTGACGAAAGATTCCGACCCCGAGAATGTGCTGGGGTTCCACAGGAACATTTTGGATGCGATCAAGACGCACGACCCGGCTCGGGTGCGCAAGCAGTTATCACAACATTTTGATCACATAAAAGAGCGGATCAATGACTACCTCGCCTCTGGTGGTGTGGAAAAATAGTTTTGGCTCTCCCGTAATTAACGGGAAAGAGCCTTAACACGAAGGCCACAAAGTACACAAAGGGGAAAAAGCGGCTGGTTTTACGGGCGTTTTCCTTCGTGACCTTCGTGTACTTTGTGTTTGAAAATGGTTTTCCCGTTAAAAACGGTAGAACCATAGTTTTGTATACTGAAGGTGGGGAAAAACAACAGATTGCAGGCAAACATCCGAAGCCAGCCTTCGGATGCCTGTCCTGTTTCTGATTCAGGATGAATTTCTGCCTTGACGCTCCTCCGTCTCACAATTATCATCATGCCGCAATGGAGACCCCCGCTGTTATGACCCTTGACCCCGAACAATTACGCGTCGCCATGCGCGCATGGACCACTGGCGTTACCATTGTCTCGGCCGCGTACGAGGGCGAGCGCCACGGCATGACCGTCAATTCCTTTACTTCGATTTCACTCGACCCGGCGCTGGTTACGATTTCCCTGCAGGCATCCACGCGCACACATGAGTTGGTGACCCGGGCGGGCGCTTTTGCCTTGACGATCCTTTCCGCGAAGCAAAGGGCGATTTCCGACCTCTTTGCCGGTCGCGGAATTGCTGTGGCTGACCGTTTTGCCGGGTTGGAAACCGAAACCCTGGTCACCGGCGCGCCGTTCATCAAGGGCGGACTGGCCTGGCTGGATTGCCGCGTGGTGCATACTTATGCGGGCGGCATGAATACCCTCTTCGTGGCCGAGGTGGTCTCGGCGCGCGGTACCGGCGAGGGACTGCCGTTGGTGTATCACAATCGCGAATACCGGGGACTTTCACAACCTTGATTTTCCCTGCTGAAAAACAGGGGAAGGGAGGGCCAAATGAAAACAGGCTCACTTACGCAGGAGGAAAAGCAAACCCTTTTGCGGCTCGCGCGTGAGGCATTGGAACACGGGGTAAAAAAGGGAAAATTGCCGAAACTGGATTTTGAATCCCTGACGCCGCGCCTGCGTGAACAGGGGGCTTCGTTTGTCACACTCACTGTCAATGACGATTTGCGCGGCTGCATCGGCGCCTTGAAAGCCTGCCAGCCGCTTGCGGAAGATGTCCGCGAACATGCCGTGGCCGCCGCGCTCGAAGACCCGCGTTTCCCGCCCGTAAGCCCTGCCGAATTAAACGGAATCAGGATCGAGGTCTCGCGTTTGACCGAGCCCGTTGATCTGGAATATTCCTCGGCGGAGGAATTGCTCGTTAAGTTGCGTCCGCACGTGGATGGAATTATCCTGCGTGATGGCCCGCGGCACCGCGCAACATTCCTGCCGCAGGTTTGGGAGAAAATCCCCGATCCATCTGAATTCCTCGACAACCTCTGTTATAAAATGGGCGCCGAGCCGGGGTTGTGGCGGCGCAAACATCTTGGCGTACAGATTTACCAGGTGGAGGAATTCCACGAATAATAATGTAAAATAGCGTCATGCCTGACGATACGATGTTCCAGGAGGCAATTGAGGCGCTGCGGCGCGGCGACAGAACCCGCGCCAAGGAACAATTGACTCTCCTCCTTAAGGCCGAGCAGACCAATCCCACCTATTGGGTTTGGATGAGCGCCGCGGTGGATTCCACCCGGGAGCGAATTTACTGCCTGCAAACAGCGCTCAATCTGGACCCCGAGAATGCCACCGCCAAACGCGGTTTGATCCTGCTTGGAGCATTGCCGCCGGACGAAAATGTTCAGCCATTTCCGATAAACCGGCCGCGCGCCTGGGAGGAGAAATTATTGCTGGCGCACGAAAAGCCCAAACCGAAGGGACTGAAGGCGTTGACATCGAACCCCGCGGCGCGCCTGGCTGGGGTGATCGTGCTGGGAGTTGCCGTGATCGGCGCGGCTGTATTTGGGTTGATGATGCCGCGCAGGAATACGGCTCCCCCGGTCAGTACCAGGACGATGGGGCCAACGCCCACCTTCACTTTTACACCGACCTTTGTCAATGTCACTCCCCAGTCAACGCCCACGTTCCTGGGCCCCACGCCGTTGTGGATGTTGCTGCCTGCCACCTATACGCCCACCCCGTTGTATGTGAATACTCCGCGCGATCCGCGTTCGTATGACCAGAACCGAACCGCCATGGAAGCCTATAAAGCCGGGGACTGGGACGCTTTCATCAGCAACATGAAACTGGTTGCCGAGCAGGAGCCGGATTCAGCCGACGTGTTTTACATGCTTGGCGAGGGATATCGTTTTCAGAGAAATGCCAGGGAAGCCCTGTTCAATTACAACCACGCGCTGGAAATTAATCCTGATTTTGGCCCCGCGTATCTGGGACTTGCGCGCGCCCGCCTGCTCCAGGATCCGAATGCAAACGTGGAGCAACTCCTTCAGTTTGCGATTGACCGCGACCCGAATTTTGGCGAAATCTATCTGGAGCGCGCCCGTTATTATCTTCACGAAAAGGACCCGGAAGCCGCGCTGGAGGATCTGGATCAGGCGAAGGAACTTATGCCTGATTCGGCCGACGTTTATCTGACCTACGCCAATGCGTATCTTGCCCTGGATGACACACAGCAGGCCCTGACCGCCGCGGAAAAATCGTATTCACTCGACATCACCATCCTTCCCACATATATTCTTCTCGGCGAGTTATACGTTGCCGATGGGCAGTATGAAAAGGGTATTGAGATTCTGGAAACGTACGCGGCACAGGAGCCGGAAGACGGCCGCGCGTTTGCCTTGATCGGTCAATCCTATTTTGATATGAAGGACTACAAATCCACCATCGAATACCTGGACAGGGCTTTTCGTTTGAACCCGAACGGCCTGCGAAAATATAATATTTATCGCGGGCTGGCGCACCTCGAACTCGGCCACGCGGATGAAGCCGTTGCAGACATCGAAAAGGCGTTCAGCGCCGACGAGACCTCCTTCGACGTCAACCTGGCTCTTGTGCGCGCGTACTTCATGCAGGAAAAATTCGGGAGCGCCTTCCTCAAGGTGGAGGCGTGTAAATCGCTGGCGAAGACGGATGAAGAGACAGCCCTGGTCCATTACTGGCGCGCCTTGATCCAGGAAAAGCGCGAAGAACCGAGGGACGCCATTCTGGAATGGAAGGCCTTGCTGGCGATGGATGAAGATGTGATGACGGCGGAAATGCGCGCCGCCGCTGAAAAGCACCTCAAGGAGATTGTCACGCCCACAAATTCGCCCACGCCGGGCAAAACCACAATTACGCCCACCCCCGGGACAAAGACATTAACTCCCAAACCCGGGGCCACGAATACGCCCAGGCCCGGTGGAACCCTCACACCGACTCACACCATCAGGCCGGGCGGAACTGCACCGACGGGCACGCCGACCCCATAGCCAACCTCGAACGTACACATCGGCATTTACATAAAAGACGGAGAATGCAGGAATGCAACTCTCCGTCTTTTTGATACCTGTACCGGCTGCTTCTCTGTGAGTGCCTTTATTTCCCCTTGCGGCATTCCGCGCATGGACATAGCGCGCGCAGATAATGCCAGTTGTAGATTCCATAATCGTGGCCGTCCTCCCATACAATGGACAACGCATACGAACCGACGGCGACCACGTTGCTGATGCGCGTGGACGGGGAATCCTCCATTTGCTGGTTGAATACATCCGCATCCGGCTCGGGCTTCATGTTTTCGTGCCCGCCGCGGCATGAGGCGCAGGGACAGGCCGCGCGCAACAACCCAAAGGGATAGACGCTTACGTGTCCATCCCCCCAGGTGACGGTAAATTCGTGTTTGCTTTTGCTGGCTGTGACGCTGGTAGGTTTTTCGTTCATATTCCACTTTCTCTTTTCCAAAGGGATTGGGGTGATGTAGGTTACGGGGAGGGTACCATGGCCAGAAAATCGGCCGCGGCCCAGCCCGCGCGTGTTTCGTCATATGGCGCGACAACGTACCACCATGTGTATCCATCCGCTTCCTGCGGGCCGTCGCGCACCAAAAATACCTCGGCCTCCTCCCCGCGGAAAACGGTGTCGCTGTTCAGTCCTGCCGCGGAGCGGATGCGGAGTCCTTCCCCCTCGGTGCCGCTGATTTGCACGTAGCCGCCGATGCCGATGGTATCCACCGCAATGGTCGGGGTGATGAGAAGCGGGTCGATGGTTGGCACGGGCGTGACATTGGGCGTGTGTGTCGGGGCCGGGATCATGGTCAGGTCGGCGGGAGCAAACCCCACTTCCGGTGAGATGCGGGGGGATGTCCACCCGATGACAATCAGCGTGATGATGGTCAACAGGGCGGCGAATCCCAGGGCGCCGAGAATCACCCACCGATTAAGGTACGGTCGCAAATCCATTGGTTACATCAGGAGGAAAGCCGGTGTGAGGATGAGGGAAATGGCCGGGAGAATTGCACCGCAAGCACAAAAGGCAGGGCAGGGAATAAGCAGGTCATTGGGTTGCGTGTGAGAAAGGTTTGCATCTGTTTCATGATCTATCCGTTGTTCGGGGTTTTGAGTAATCCCAGCGCATCTTTGGGCATGAGCACTTTCAATGCGCGGTGTTTGATGGTAATTTCAGCCTTTTGCCCGCCGAGCATGGGTTCGCCATCCACTTGAATGGAGAAGGCCGCGTCTGATTCTACCCGCGCTGTCTGAAAACGCAAGCGGCGCGCCTGGTCTGAGGTCAGGTGGCGGCCGGCAACCATATCGAAGAAATGACGGAGCGCATCGGCGAGCGAGTTGCCGCTTAACAGCCACATGTCCATTTCGCCGTCGTCAAGATGGGCGTCGGGCGAAATCAGGGCCATGCCGCCTGCATAGTGACGGATGTTGGTGGCGACGGCCAGCATAAAGTGACCATCCACTTCCCTGTCATTGGCCCATACGCGCAAGTCCATGCCGTGCCAGAACGCGGCTTCCCAAACCGTCGTCGCAAAAAAATGCGGCACAGAAAGATACTTCGCAAGGCGGGGACGCGGTTCCAGCCTGTGAATGGTCTGCGCGTCGAGGCCGATTCCACCCCATAACAAAAACGGGCGGTCGTTCATCATGCCCACGTCCACGCGTTGGATTGGGACATTTGCAAGCAGGCGCGCATTCTCCTTCAAGGACCACCAGCGGAACCAACTGAAGGGTTGCTGTCCCTGTTCGATTGCCCATACATTTGTCGTGCCTGCCGGGATGACGCCCAACGCGGTCCCTGTATCCAACAGACCGGCAGCCACCTGTCCCACCGTCCCGTCACCGCCAATTGCAAAAACAGCGTCATATCCTTCGATTGCGGCTTGATGCGCGGCCTGCGTGCCGTGTGTCCCGTTCAGGGTCTCGGCAATTTCCATCTGCCAGCCCGCCGCCTTGAGCGGCTGGATCGCGCCGCGTACAAAATGGGCAACAGGATATCGTCCCGCCGCAGGATTATAGAGTAAGAGTCCCTTGTGCATGGAAAGATTATACCTGAACCTTTCCCGCCACCATCCTCTTTCGATTCGTGGAAGTGGTTAATATTGTCGGCCTGCCCAGGGGGGAAGTTTAGCCCATTGTTTTCGCCTCTCCCGAATTTACCAGCAATTCCCTACATGAGAATTTTTCATCACTTCTGCTCGCAGGATTTGGCAATCCTGCGAAGCCATAGCGGGAATTGCTGCGAATTTGCCGGGAAGGAATGAGTACG
>Ga0172375_10008923_pt1 | contig 13349 bp, 17 predicted proteins | sample LakKiv1m_FD_114537 | JGI IMG/M metagenome (GOLD analysis project Ga0172375, IMG submission 114537) | Freshwater microbial communities from Kabuno Bay, South-Kivu, Congo - kab_092012_11.1m | ecosystem: Environmental > Aquatic > Freshwater > Lake | place: Democratic Republic of the Congo...
AGAGGGAAATTTGCATCATCAGTAGGTTTTGTACAATTAGAAGTAGTTAGAAACTATGTAAAGACTCAAGATGAACATCATTCAGGAAACTCCACACTTTAGTGTGGAGAGGATGTCATTTTATCACAATTTTCTAATACTAAGTCAGAATAAACCGCTAAACACCTATTCTTTATACCTAAAGAATCTGCCTTTAAAGATAATCTATCTAAGTTTTCTATACCTCTTTTTGTTGTTTCTCCAATTTCTCTATTAAAACCGCATAAATCTACTCCTTTTTTATAACTTGGGCAAAAAAGAGCAAAAAAAATAATTTTTTTATTTAATATTTTGGATAAATATATCTCAAAAATAAGTCTTTCGGTTTCTTCCCTTGTTCTAAAATTTGGACATTCATTTTCTTTAATCCAAAAAATAAAATTTACAATTATTTTCAGTAAATCAATATCTTTTTTTGTGTAATCTATTCTTTGTTTGTCTAAAATTTTCCCGACTCCATTTCTTTTTAATATCTCAATGGTTAAATTTATCATTTTAACTTGTTCAAAAGAGACTTCTTCAAAAATTTCCCTTGCAAGAGTAGACCTTTTAAAAATCATTTTAACAATTTTGTTTTTCTTTTTTCTATTTGTTTTTCTAAGTCCCCCTTATTTCCAAAAAGAATATGATCTAAAATGGGTTTAGACTCTTTTAAACATAGTTCTGCATAAATATCATCGCAGGATTTAGTAATATTTTCTTTTAAATTAAATCCACATTCTTTAGATATTCTCTTTATTTGTTCAATTTCCCCCTCAAACTCAATATAATCCCCAAAAGGAAAACTGTCCAACGTAATTTTTATTTTTTCATAGTAAAAAGTATCTCTAATCCTTTCATAACTACTTACCAGACTAAATCCAAGATTTTCTAATATTTTTTTGATTTCTTCAAAATTTGAAACCTCTGATTCATATTCTTCTTCAATCTTTATGCCTTCTCTAGTAATCGGTTTTTTATAGCTTAGTTCCGTACTCTCTTCCTCTGAATTTAATTTACTTATTTTCCTCAACCTTAATCGTGCATCTTTTTCAAAGAGCTTTTTTCCTTGATCATACATCATGGTAATTTCATAAGACGAATTAACAAATTTAGCCAATTTTAAGAGATTTGCAACTATTTCTGCATAGTTTGTCACTTCGAATTTAAGTTCAATTTCTGAAGCCATTTTTCATTTTAATCTCCGAAAATGCGTTATGTAAATGTATAGACTCAAAATTTTCACAAGAGACTTTAAATTCAGTTATATGTTTATTTTCCTTCAAATTTTGGGCTATTTCCCTAATTATATCCTCCACTATTTTGGCGTTTTCATAGGCTTTTTCTGTTACATATTTCTCGTCTTCTCTTTTCAAAAGAGTATAAATTTCGCAACTCCCCCCTTTTTCTAAAGTCTGTATTATTTCGTCAAACCATAAGAAGTTATCTCTACATATAACCTCTGCAGTTAATTTTCCTCTCTGGTTATGAGCACTATAATTACTGATAGATTTAGAAATTGGGCACAATGAAGTTACAAAAACCTCTGTACTTATTTTTAAAACTAACTTAGAGTTTTTAGAAGAATCTATTCTGCACTTATAACTCATATAAGACTTATTTTTAGTTACAGGAGACTTTTTTTCTTTGAATAAGACAAATTCTGCGTTAAGATAGGAATGACTTGCATGTAAGTTCTGTTTTAATTTGTCTAATATTTTGGATAAAGTCTTTGGAGTTATTTCTTTATCTAAATGATCATGAAGTAGACTAACCATTCGACTCATGTGAGTTCCTCTTTCTCTTGCAGGTAAATCTACAAATGCTTCTACCTTAGCAGTAACGTAATTAACTTTGTTATTGAATCTAATCTTTAATGGTAGAACTAAATTGGTTATTCCTACCTTATTTATTTTTATCTCTATTTTGGGTTTTTTAGATTGTATATAATCTTCCATATTGGTTGGCGTGGGAGTTATTAACTCCGACCTTCTACTATGTAAAAGTAGACGCTCTCCGCTGAGCTACGCGCCATAATTAATTAAAAATTAATTTGTTTATATACTTTTTCCTTATAGTATATAATAACTGTATATAATATATAAAAATAAAAAAGTTTATATACTAAGTTATTTTTAATCTAAAATGAAAAGAAAGTTAATCCAGCTAGCCAAAAAAACCTTGGTTGTATCTATTCCAACAGAAATAGTTGAAAAATTTGAACTTAATAAAAAACAAGAAGTCGATTTAACAGAAAATAATGGAAATATAATCATTAGACCATATATCAAACAGGAAGTAAAAAAAATAACTTTAGATGTTACCCATATGAATAAAAAACTAATAAAAGACTTGCTGTTTTTCTCCAACACTTTGGGATATGATGAAATAACATTAAAATACCCCGAAAATACTGATCTTTCATTTATAGAAGATTTAACTAATCAAATAGAAGGTCTCGCAGTCATGAATCAAACAAAAGATAGTGCAACATTTAAACATATCTCTACAGAATATTCTGCCAAATTTCAAGAAATTCTAGAAAGGGCCTTTGAAGTTACACTTTCCTTCTCAGAAAACATTTTAGAGATGATAAGAAAAGAAAATTACAAAAATCTCCAAAATCTTATACCCTTAGAATATAGCAATAACAAACTTACAAGTTATTGTAGTAGAATTTTGTTAAAAGGAGATTATAATGATCCCTCAAAAATCCCCTTCTTATTCTTGATAAATTGGGATCTAGAAATAATTGCTGATTTTTATAGAAGAATCTGTTCAGATTTGTCAGTTAGCACTAAAACAAGCTTACATCCAAAAACAGTGAAGTGCCTAGAACAAACAAACAAACTCTTTTTGATGTATCATAAACTATTTGTAAAATTAGATACTGCAGGTATTATCGAATCCTTTGAATTAAAGTCAGAATTAGGAAATTTAGTGGGTCAAGTATTTGATGAGTATAAAGGGATAGACATTTGTATATCTCATTATTGCATTGATATTGCAACTTTTATCCAAGATTCAATATCTTTACTTTTAGCAGTTAATCATTTAGAGGAAGATTCTTAAAAAACAAGACGATTCAACAAAAAGTAATTCCCCTACCCCTTAATCACAATTAAAGGTTTCATTTTTACAACCTTTTTATTTATTCCCAATTCTGTTACAACTTTTATAACTTCATCAATATCCTTGTAAACTTGAGGAGCTTCTTCTGCAAGAGATTGCATACTTCCTGCTTCTATTTCAATTCCTTGTTTGTTTAATTGTTGTTTAATATTTTTACCTTGTAATTCTTTTAGAGCTTCATGTCTGCTACTCTTTCTTCCTGCTCCATGAACGCTGCTAGCAAAGGTTAATTCTTCTGCTTTTTTTGTCCCAATAAGAAGATATGAACTTGTTCCCATGCTTCCTGGGATTATAACAGGCTGTTTATCAAAACTTCTTGTGGCTCCTTTTCTACAAACTAAAACTTCTTGAACTTTATTGTTTATCTTATGTTTTTCAAATTTAGCAATATTATGACAAATATCATAAACAACTTCTATTTTTGATTCAGGAAAAATATTCTTCATTTCTTCTCTTACCCAATGAGTTATTATTTGTTTATTTGCAAAAGCAAAATTTGATGCACAGCACATGGCTTTATAGTAATCTTGTCCTAATTGGCTTTTAATAGGTGCATTAACAAGTTCTCTATCAGCAAGTCCTTTGTTTCCATATTCTTCTTCCATTAATTTGATATAATCGCTAGCTACTTGATGACCTAATCCTCTACTCCCACAATGAATCATTATTGTTACTTGATCTTTTTTTAACCCAAATCTTTTTGCTTGTTTTTCATCAAAAATCTCATCAACATATTGTATTTCAAGAAAATGATTTCCTGCTCCAAGAGTTCCTAATTGACCAATTCCTCTTTTTTTTGCTCTTTGTGAAACTTTACTTGCATCAGCTTGTTTCATTTCTCCTTCTTCTTCAGTATTAAGATAATCTTCTTTTTCTCCAAATCCTTTTTCAACAATGTATCTTGCTCCTTGTTCAAGTAAATTATCTAATTCTTTATATGAAATTATGAATGGGCTTCCTCTTCCAACACCAGAAGGAATTTTATTATACAATACTTTGCTAATTTGTTTTTGCTTTTCTAAAATTTGTTTTTTTGTTAAGTTGGTTTTTAAAAGTCTTATCGAGCAATTCACATCATATCCGATAAGTCCAGGAGAAATAACCCCTTTATTTAAATCAAAAGCAGCAACTCCTCCTATGGGCATACCATAACCTTGATGACAATCACTTAAAGCGATAACTTTTTCAACCACTCCTTTAAGTGTAGAAACATTTTTTATTTGCTCTAAAGTCTTATCTTTTTTTACATCTTCCAACATAGTTTTACTAACTATTACTTGTGCAGGAACATTCATCTTTTCTTGTTTATCAATCTCATATATATTTTTTGATTTTTCTTTGACTTCTATCATAATAAAAAGAATAAGTTAAAGATTTTAAAACTAACTTTTAGGGTTTTAACCCATTTAGGAGATAATAAAAAGGTTTATTAAAATGAATTTCCTTAATAAAAGATGTTTAAAAAATTAGGTGAAATAAATCCGTTATCTGCAGCAGAAACTTTAGGATTTCTTTTTTCTTTTTTAGGTTTCTTTATAGGATTAATCTATTCTCTACTCTTATTTTTTAATTTAAATTTAGATATAGGTTTTAATTTTTTATATCAATTAATAAAATCATTAAATTTAGAATATTTTTCATTATTACTTTTCCCCTTGTCTTATTTAGTAATAGGTTTTGTTTTAGGAGCGGTTATATCTTCTTTATACAATTTATCTTCTAAATTGTCTAATGGTGGAATAGAAATTGAATTATCTGAATAAGCTTTATCTTAACTTTATTATAAATCTAAAACAAACTCTGCACTAAAAGAATTATCTTTTTTCTTATTAAGACTCATCTCATTATAAGTGATAGCCTTAACATTATTAGTTAATTTATATTTTGAAAATTTTTCGCCAATAATTGAGGATTTAATATTAAACTTTTTTAATTGAATACTTTCTATTTTTTTAATAATAAAATCTTTGGTATCAACAAGATAAATTAATTCTTCTAAAAAATTATATAATAAAGAAAGATAATCTTTCCCAGAAACTTTTATCTTTTCTTTTTTTAATTCTTCTTTATTTTTTTCTCTCCCTTTACATTTTTTATTTCTAAGAATTACTCTTCTTAAAGAGTAAGCAGAATTTTCAAAAATTTTCTCAATTGACTTACCATAAATTCTAATCTTTACATCTGCAGTATGTTTTAGAAATTCAAATCTTTTCATTTTTGCCAACAGAATAAATACAAATCTTTAGAACTGTCTAAAGAAGAAACCTTGATACTCTGAGAATATATATCTTTTTTATTAACATCTTTAGATAAAACACAGAAACCTTTACAAATTTGAGCAACACATTCCAAACTGATAGGGGTCCTTCCAATTACTTTACTCTTTATATCTAAAGGGAGATTATCCCATGTTACAGGTAAATTTGCGTCGCTTATACCTAAAATTTCATTTCTTAATACCTCATTTGTTTCGATCTCTCTTAAGATAGATAGTTGTTTATAATAAACTATATCTGAAAAATCTCTTCTATTAAGACTCGTGTTCTTTTCTACTATTACTAATAATATACTTGATACTAAAAGTATTGAAATAAAAACTTCTACAACTTCAATCCACCCTTTCTTATTCATATTTTTTTTAACCATAAATTATCCTATTTTTACCCTTAAAAATCCTGATTGAATATTTCCATCAGTATCAATATATTGAATCGGAATTTCATCACTATAAATATTCCTTGCTGTTAAATTTTTAGTAGGTTTTATTAATTCTCCATCTGACTTTTCAAATTCAAAAACAAAATCATTATCTTCAGGAACAAATAATTCTTTTTTTAATTCTTCATAATCTTTAAAATAACTTTCATTAAGTTTTAGAAATTCGCTTTCAAAAGTATATATATTATCTTTCCTTATAGCTAAGAATTTGTAACCAGTTGGATTTATTTTTGTAGTACAAGTTATTTCAGTATTTGGATCTAATTTTTCAAATGCAGGAGATAAGGATAACTCAAAGAAATTTTCTGTAGGATCAGTCCTATCTATCTTTAAATTCTTTTGAATATCTACATTATCTATATAAGAATTTTGAAGATTATTTAAATAATCTTTTATTATTCCTCCATAAGAAGTTGCATTAAGATAAATAAATAAATCTTTTAATTCAACGCAATTAGAATCTCCTTCTGTTAAGGTAATATTTACAATTGCGGTAGTTAAAGGATAACTAGTATTTTTCAAAATTCTCATCTCAATATACTCCAAAGTTGTATCTTTATCTTTATTTTTTTCTACTTTTGTAGTAACTATTGACAAAAAGAATACAATAAATGTAATAAAAATCATAAAAGAAATCATTATTCCTATATGAGAACCTCTTTTATTCATCTTATTTTATACCTTTTTTTATTTATATTCCTTTTGTTATTTTATCTTTATTTAGCAAGGATAACATTAGCTATTGTGGCTATAAGGAAAGATAATGCAACTAAAGCAAAAGAGTGTTTTATTCCTGTTCTTAATTTACCATCAGCTAGCTTTCCTATTACTAATCCTGTAAATCCACCCTGAAATAGTAATAAGAAAAGGAAAGATTTTGAAATTATAGTAGGATCAACACTACCCATAGAACTGACTCCTGCACCTCCAACACCTGGAATTCCTGAATTAGAAGAAGATAAATCTTGAGTTGAGGTTATTCCTGATAACATAGGGATTATATAAAATTGCATTACTAAAACTATAATAGTAAAAACAAAAAAGATAATATAACCCTGACTTACAATACTAGAAATTGCAGCTTTCCTTTCTTTTTTTAATTTATCAGTAAGAGTTGTTGCTTTTGCTACTTCTTCTAATATTGAAGAAATATTTCCCCCTGCAACTTCTGCTTGACCTATCAAAGTTATTGTTCTTGAGATTGTTCTATTATTTACGTCTTTAGCAAATATTTCTAAAGCTGTTCTTAATGGGATTCCAATAGAAATTTGATTTGCTAATTTTTCAACATGGTTTGTTAAACTCCCATAATCTTTTTTCTTTAAATTTACTAAAGTTTTACTTATCGAAGTTCCTGTTTTAACACTTTCAACAAGATTTCTTGTAAATTCTAAAAACATTATTTCTTTCTCTTGAGATTCCTTAACTTCTTTTGTATTTAAAAAAACAAGTGGAGAAACTCCTATTAAAATACCAATCCAAATTATAAAGAAAAAATATTTTGTTCCTATTAAAGAGAGTGATGCAAGAGTTATAATCAAACCAACAATTATTGTTGCTTTTTCAATTTTATTAAGTCTTAATCTTATCATTTTATTCTCCTGTATTTGATTGTTTTATTTGAAGGAACAACAAAAAGAATATGTTAATTAAAGAAACCGCCCCCACAACCAAAAAAGTAATCATACCTGTTGGAAGACTTATACCTATCCCACTTATTTTCATCATGACTAAAAGCAACATTAAAACCATAGGTGTTGCAATAACTATACTTATATACATATCCATAAATGTTTCTGCAGACTTAGCGTCTTTCTCTTTTTCTAATCTATAATCAAGAAGAAGAGTTTGCGCTCTTTTGTCAAAAAAATTGTATAAATTTCCCCCTGAAGTTATGGTTGTTGACAATCCATTAAAAAGTTCAGCTAGTTTTTGACTTGGTGTATTCAAAGCTATATCTCTTAAAGCAGTAACTAAATCATAACCATAAATATTTATTTCATTTAAAAGTTTATTAAACTCCTTTTTCACATTAGGATACTCTTTTGTTGCAACTATTATTGAAAAAATCTTTACAGGATTAATCATAGAACCTGAAATAGCTGACATATGTATTGCTACAAATGGCAATTCTGTGTCTATTTTCTTTTCTAAATTCTTTTTTTCAAAAGAAGGAAGAGTATACATAAAAAAATAAGTAAAAAGAGGGGTACCTATTGGAATCCATATAATTTTTACTAATCTTAAAATTAAAGGTTCTGTAGCTTTTACAATCATTGGAAATTCTGGAACAAGATTAAAATTAAGAAAAAAAGCAAAAAAGATTAATGAAACAAGAAATGCCACAATTATATTGAGAAACATTAATGAAATATAGGTGATAGAAGTATATTCTAAATTTGATTTTATTAAATCTTGTGTTAAACTTCTAAATTTTTGATCTTTAAGCATAATTTTTACTTTTTCTGCAAAAAGCTTATTTGCAAATTCATAATATCTGTTTGGTTTTTTTTCTATTTTTTTTTCTATAACCCAATTTTTTTGTTTTAATCGTTCTAAAGCATTCCTTTCTAAATCTGAAAGCTGGTTTTTTTTGTATTCTATAACCTTTTTTTCAAAATTTTCTTTATCTTTTTCAGAAGAGAATTTTATTAAATCTAATTTTAAAATCCTTTTTTTTAATTCAGAATTTTCTTTTTTTATTTTTTCCTTAGTTTCTTTAATCTTCTTTAAAATTTCATTTTTTTCATACGGGTCTTTTGTTGAAGCAAAATTTTCATTTAAAAATGTTAATTCTAAAAAAATATTTTTTTCATTTATTATTTCTTCATTAATTTTATCAATCTCTTCAATTGTGCTCATGGTTTAAAACCTCCTCAATTTCTCTTTGTATTTGTAATATAGCCTTTTTAGTGGTTAGAAAGTTTTCTTTATCATGAATCTCATAAAATCTTCTAAGTCTCAAAACAGCTTCTTCTAATGATTTAAAAGCATTTGATAGAAATAAAATCTCCTCTTTTTTCATAAATAAAAAAGGTTTTTCTTATTCTTAAAGATTTTGTTATTCTTCAATTCCAAAATCTTTTAATATAGTATCTGGAGTTTTATAGTATCTATTAACAATGCTTTGAACGTCATCAAAGCTTGAAATCTTTTTTTTGTACATTTGGTAAATAATCTTAGATTTTTTATTTAATTCTTTTTCTAATTCTTCTTTTGTTATCCCATATCTTTTTGATATCTTTTCGAAAACTTTACTTTCTTTTTTAAAATAAAATCTATCTTCTGCAGCATTCCATGAAAAAGGAGTATTAATAACAGCAATACCTCCAGGATCAACATTTACTATTTCTACTATCTCTCTTAATTTTCTTGTTTCTTGTTTATTTACAATCGCATGAGTCATAATACAAACACAATCAAGAACATTTAACAGAGTTGGAGATAACTCTATAGGAGGTGTTTCTAATCTCTTAATTAATGTATCAACAGAATCTGCATGAATAGTACTTATTGAAGAGTGTCCTGAAGCCATTCCCTGAAACAATACAGAAGCCTCTTTACCTCTAACTTCTCCAACAATTACATAATCTGGATTTTGTCTAAATGAAGCTCTCAATAATGTAAAAAGTGTTACCTCGTTTTCCCTTTTTTCTCCTGTTGCTGCCCTTGTTACACTTGGGAGCCAGTTTTCTCTTGGAAGATTTAATTCTCTAGTATCTTCAATACTAACAACTCTAGCTTCAGGGGGTATAAAAAAAGCAACAGCATTCAACAAAGAGGTTTTACCAGAAGCTGTTCCTCCTGCTACTAAAATGTTCATTTTATATTCAACTAAAATCCAAAGATAAGCGAGCATTTCTGGACTTAATGTTCTAAAAGAAATTAATTCGGTTGGAGTCCATGGTGTAATTGTGAATTTTCTTATTGTAAAAGTAGGACCTTTACTTGTAATATCTTGAGTATATGTAGCATTAATTCTGCTTCCATCAGGTAATGTACCATCTAATATTGGATCAGCATAAGAAATATGTTTTCCACATCTTTGTGCAAATTTTTCAACAAGAACTTCTAATCGTGCTATATCTTTAAACATTAAACTTGTTTTTAAATTTCTAAATACTCTATGTACAACATATACCGGACTGTTAGCTCCATTACATTCAATATCTTCAATAAAATAATCTCTTAAAATAGGCTCCATCTCATTAAAACCTAAAAAATCTCTACTAAGGTAATAATACAATTTTCTATAAGAATCATAAGGAATATTCATCCCAAACTCTACTGCTAAAATTCTTATTCTTTGATCTATATATTCTAATAATTTATCTTCATTCCTTTCTATAATTTCTTCAAAATTAATTAAATCTTCTATTGCAGTTGTTAATTGTGCATGAAACTCTCTTTCTTGTCTTGTTAAAATTGGTTCTTCAATATCATAAACTAATTCATAAATTTCTTCATCCCAATAAATATGGATATATGCAAAAGGGGTTATAACACAATACCTAACATTTATTTTTGTTTTATCTTTTACTTTTTGTAAAGGGGGAATTTTAGGATGAAAATTTATCTCTACTTTTTCATATTTTTCAATATCAAAGTTAACCCTTTTTAAAGGTATTTTAGGTTTTACTTGTGTTTTATTAGAATCAATTCTTTTTTCAGCAATCTTATCCATTTTATATTGTGATACTTATAATAATTCTTTCATTAGTTGTTCCTTGATTTTGCAATCCCTGATTTTCAAATTGTATTTCATAAGCTGTTGAAGCAGGATTTAATGTTCTTATTTCATCTCTTCCCATTACTGTTAAGTTATATTTTGTCGAATCTGCAGTATAATTTTTGTAAAGCTTCACATTATAAGCATCAGAAGTTTTTGTAGTTATAATATCAATCCCTCCATCGATTATTACTCTGTCTAATTCACTAAACTGATATTTACTAGGTATTTCAAAGGAAAGAGTATCATCTAATCCGTTTAAAATAAGTTTTCCTTGCTTAATAACAATTTCTTTAGTTCTTTTATCTCCGTAATTCATTCCTAAGATTTCCAAATCTAAACTTTTTATTATTTCTAAAGACTGTTCTATAACTGTTTTATCTCTTGTTTTTTCAATCTGGGGTTTAACATAAAATAAAACTAAAGAAATCATTAAAAATGCAATAAGTGTATAAACTACTGTTTCAACCCAAACTTGTGCTTTTTTTTTAATCATCTTAATTTTTATTAATTTTTAGCTATACTTGGAGTATAAACAATTGACTATCTCCCCCATTGAATCTGATTCTTGACATAAATTTCCATCTTTGAGAGGAGCAATTGCAATAGAATCAGGAACATACTGCAAATTGGTGATTAAATAACTTAACCCTTCTCCTGAATTTGGAATATATACGCTTGTTGTTCCATTTGATAATTTGATATCTGTGAGAGTTTTAGCAATATTAGTTAAATCAAAAGATTTGACTGTCCCATTAGCTTTAACCGCCATTTTTATTCCTTCAATTTCTATATCCCCAACTCCTAAGGAGACAATCAAATTATAAGTGTGAGTGTCAGTATTATAAGTATAGCAGGAATATTCTTTATTTATCTTAACTTGATCATAAACTCCATAACAAGAAGTTGTTTCTTTCATTTTGCTTGATAACATATTATTGACTAATGCTCCCACTATTGCAACAGCACCTATACCTAAACCTATAAGGACTACTGTAACTATTATTTCAGAAACCCCTTTTTTTGATTTTATATTTTTCATTTTATACCTTGCTTATTGTTTTTGAATACTCTTCTTTACAATCTACAACTTTCTTTTCTTTTGCATTATTTTTTCCAACTAACATTGGAATTAATTGTATTTTTTCAACTTTATCTAAGGAATATCCTAAATTGCTAGCAATATTATAAGTTAAAGATTTTCCAGTAGTAAGGCCTTGACCCCAATCACTCCCAACTATCCCACTCATTCTAACTGTTTTATAATTTCCTTGGCTATAAACTTTTAGTTTAATATCAAAGATCGGAGCATTTCCAGTATTTAATAAAGTTAAATCTCCTGTAGTAAAATCATACTCTGCATCTAATTTCATATCTTGTTGACAAACTATATCAATATTTTTATCTAATTTTATAACTCCTTCAACCATTGCACTACTTAACCAAAAGAAAATAAGTGTTATCATTCCAATAACAACAGCAACTAAAACTACTGATGTTATAACAGGAGAAACCCCTTTTTTCTGAATATTTTTATTCATCTTATTTTAAACCTTCTTTATTTTTTAAATCTTCTTAATTTAATTATTTTGTTTAAGCATTTAATGTTAAAATCTCTTGAATTTTTGAATTAGAGCATTGTAATAATTTCTTTTTGTCATTAACAACTTGGTATCTTGCAGGAATAATTTCAATCTTTTTCATTGTCCCATAATTTGAAAGATTAAAAGATCTTGTTGTATAATTCATTGGATTAAAAGAATTTTCTAATAGACTAAATCTTATTAAATCCCCATAAATTGTACCAATTTGTGGATCATTTAAAATTACCATATCTTTAGCTAGGTTTAAATCAGCTATTTGACTTAATTCAGAAGATTTATTTGAACCTCGTATATAAAATCCATCTACAGAGAATCTTCCATTATTTCTAAATGTTATATTTAATCTTTTATTTGCTGCTTCATAAGTTATTTTGCTCATACTTAAAGAAACACCATCAGAGCATTCTAAACTCTCTTTGGGAATATAAGTTTTCATCCAAGTATAAACTATAATACTTAATCCTATTGAAATTCCAATTAATAAAACATAACTCACGATAATACTTAATCCTTTCTTATTCTTAAGATTAATCCCTCTTTTTTTCATGTATTATTAATATTTTCTTATTATTTATATCTTTTCTTTAGTTTTAAGGAATCCATTGTTTATTTCCTGATGCATCATAACTCCATATAGCAAAATAAAAATTGTCTCCTTCATTAATTGTAAATGATTCTGTCTGAGTTCTATTAATTATAAGTTGTATATTAAAAGGAGTTTCAACTCCGTTTAAATAAAAAGTTTCCATCTTACCATCTACCCAAGAACCTGTATCTTCGCAAGTTCCTGTTAAATTCAAACAGATAGTTTCTGGAGTTATCTCTTGATAATATAAAAAACTTAAATTACTTTGACTTCCTTGTTTTCTGCCAAACAAAAAATAATAATTATTCTTAGGTTGTATATAATCTACATATTTTTTTGCAAAGTCCCTTGACATGTTTCTCATCTCTTCATCTGTTAAACCATCATATTCCCCTTCTTTAATTAAATATCCACTTTCAATATACAATTCTTTAGATAAATCCTCTATTTTTGTTAAATCTTTTTTTTCAACAACAGAATTTGAAACATTTATCAATGTTGTAGTAACAATAATAAGAACTATTGCTGCAATAAGAAAAAATTGTCCCTTATTATTCATAAT
>Ga0172375_10008924_pt1 | contig 13349 bp, 11 predicted proteins | sample LakKiv1m_FD_114537 | JGI IMG/M metagenome (GOLD analysis project Ga0172375, IMG submission 114537) | Freshwater microbial communities from Kabuno Bay, South-Kivu, Congo - kab_092012_11.1m | ecosystem: Environmental > Aquatic > Freshwater > Lake | place: Democratic Republic of the Congo...
CCGAGCGAATTCAGGTCGTTCTGGGAAACCTCGACGAAGCGCGCCTCGATCTCGATCAAGCGGGGCGTCACGTTCAGGTCCTCCAACACCTGCTCGAAGACCGCAAGCTGTTCGGCCGTGTTCGTGACGCGCAATTTGCCGATCGTCGCCATGTAGGAGATTGAAGAGCCATCGGGCCACTTCACGCCCATCTGCTGGAAAAAGTTCTTCCAGTCCTGCTTGTTTTCCATGTTCGTCGTCGACTGCAGGAACGGGCTGTCGCCGCCGCTGGCTTGTTTGCTGGCGCCCAGCTCGCTGGAAGCCGCTCCGACGCGTTCCTGCAAAGTGGCCAACACATTGTAGGTGCGCGTCACCAACTCGTCATCCGGATCGTTGGCCGGGACAATCATCACAATGTTGCCGCGAATACGGAACTTCATGCCCGTAACGTCGCAAACGAGCTTCAGCGCATCGTAAAGATTGATGAAACGCGCACTCATCGCAGAAATTTGGGGTACGCCGCCGGCCGAGGTATTCGACTGCGCCGGAGCGGCGAAAGGATCCGCAGAAGCGGCGGCATCGGCCGCTGGTGCCGCTGCCCCTGACCCTGCCGCCAACTTGAGGACCAGATTGACGCCACGCTGCTCGACGGGAATCTCGGGATTGTCGTAGTCGCGACTGGCCTGCTTGAAGAAATCGACGGCATCGATGATCGTTGCCGGGGGACGGAACGTAACCTCGGGAATGACGATCTCGCGCAGCTTCTGGGAAATGATCTGCTCCGACGTCTTCGTGCCGCTGATTTGGGCGACCGGCTTCTTCGACGTCATCTCGTTCTTGCCCTTGGGCATCTGGCTGCTGTCGATCGCGTAACGGTCCGGCGTCCAAGCCTTGCGAACATCGCGGATCATCAGACTACGGGTTGCCTCAAACTCCACGTCCGCCACACTCTTCTGGCGATCGGCAATGCGATTGCGGAGTTCCACGGCTTCCGTGTCGTAGGGATTGTCGCGAAGAATGATCTCGCACTCTTCCATAGCCTTGTCGTATTCGGCGGTCGCATAGAATTGACGGGAACGCCGCAGGCGACGGCGAATCTCGTCGCGCTGTTCCTTGTATTCCTGTTCGTTGACTCGATGGGAAATGCTGGTAGTGTCGGCGGCGGCCTTGACGGGCCCCTCTTTCTTGAGCGTCTCGACCAAGCGGGCCGCTTGCGGGTGGCGGTGCTCCAATGCTTGGGAAGCCAACGGCAAAGCTTTGTCGACATCGCCCTTCTTCATGGCCAACTTGGCCTCGCGGTAAAACGCCTCGCCGATTCCGATCTCGGCCTCGCGGCGGGCCTCGACCGTCGCCGGACGATTGCCGATGAAGTCCAACGCCTGCTTGAACTGATCGCGGGCCAGCGGATAATCGCCGTCGCGGAGGGCTTTGCGCGCCACTTCGAGCGACGCATACCCGTGATCGTCGAGGGACTTACGGCGAATGGTCTCGAGGGTCAAGAGTTCGGACACCAATTTGCCTTGGTCGGCATCGGCTGAGGAGGTCGCCTTGTCGGCGGCGGCAGGCTGCTCGGTCGGCTTTTCGGCTACGGGAGCGGGCGCGGGCACCTCAGCAGGAGCCGACGCGGCCTCAGCGGGTTTTTCGGCCACAGGCGCGGGCGCGACCGGCTTCTCGGCAACGGGGGCGGGTGCCGCTACCGCGGCAGGCTGCTCGGCAACCGGTGCTGGCGCTGCGGCGGGTTTCTCAGCGGCAGGTGCCGCAGGTGCGGGAGCCGCAACAACGGGAACGGGCTTTTCGGCAACCGGCGTCGGCGCAGCCTCGGCAGGCTTGGGCTGCGGCTTCTTCACATTGTTCGCAGGCTTCTGCTGTCCGCCCAAATCTTTCAACAGCGCATCGAGATCGTCTTGCGCGCACACGTCGATCAGAGTGCCACACATCATGACCGACATGCCCAACACCAACAACCACCTAGAACTGTGCGTCATCTGGAGAAACTCCTCTTTATGCGGCAGCTTTTTACCCTATGAGCAATAAAAGAGAATCGCAACTATACCCGTAATCAGAAAACTAATCAAGCTTGTGAACAACTTTTTGTTGTCCATTCGCTGCATTCTCGATCATGACGGATGTCGTTTCGCTGTCGACAGAAACGACACGGTATGTTTCTTCGCGGATCTTGAACGTTCCGTTTTCCAGCACCGTATATTCGGTGCCGTCCAACGGCAACACGAGAACCGCTTCAACGTCCGTGTTTTTCCCGACCTCGTTGATTCTCAACGTCACCTCTTTGTTGTCCGACAACCTTTTCACCAAAACCGTGGAGACGTCCACCTTCATCTTGTGTCCGGGAGTTTTAGGATTGTCCCGTTCCTCAAACTTGACATCGACCTTGCCAGCCGTCCATCCCGTGTCGCCAATCGGAGCCCCCTCCTTGATCCACAGCGTGCGGCGCAGAGGACCGCTGACCTCGAAAGTCAACTGCATCTTGCCGTCGGGCATCTTGTTGATCGCGCTGAACGCGAACGGCAGGCGTTTTCCGCGCAATTCCTTGACGCGCAACAAATTCACCAAGGACGGATGCTCCTTCGGGTCCTTCAGGTTCGTCTTGGCCAGGAACTCCTCGATGTTGCTGAAACCGTCGCCGTCCAGATCGCCCTTTGCGTCGGACGCGTCCTGCGGGTTCATTCCCAAGGCCAACTCGACGCGGTCGGGGATGCCGTCTCCGTCCGAGTCGCGCTCCGTGTTGAATTCGGGGGCGACTGGCTGCTTGGTTTGGCAGAAGGGGCAAACCGTCGCCGCATAGGGAATAGGCTTCCTGCACGTCGGCGAGACGCAGGAGACGCGCCGCTCGGGCGTCAGGAATCCGGCTTGCTGAATCTTGGGGACATCCAACTGGAGCGGCGACCGCGCCACGCGCAAAGCCGAATCGTAGGACGAGATGTCCATTGCCTGAACCGCTCCCGAGGACGGTTTGATGTTGTCGAGTTCGCGAATGAAATCCGCCTCGAGCCCTTTGCGCGCCGTACCCGCATGGGTCAAATAGAACAACGAGATCACAAGCACGATCAAGACGACAAGGGCGATCACTTTGTCGTACTGGCGAAGAAAAGGCAGGTTAGAGGTTTTGACGGCCACGGCTTACACTCCCTCGAAAGAATAGACGTCGATGTCGAGCTTCACGCTCACCGGCGCATCCAGCTCGGGGTCAGTCACGATCCGCTGGGCATGGGGAATCGTGGCCGACTCGACGGCCGCGGCACCGAACGGCGAACTGCCCTTCTTCTTGGTGGACTCCGCCGCGGCCGCAGCCGGCTTGACCAGCGGATCATCGGTCTTGCGGATTTCGGTCTCCGCCACGACCACGAACAAGTCCATGGCGGCCAGCCGATTCAGCACGTCGACGAACGCGTCGGGGCGGGCCTTGAACTGGAACGTGAACCGTTGTTTCGAAAACAAGTCCGACGAGGCCGAGCTTTCGGCATGCGCGACCGACGCCCCCCGCGTGCTCCGGGACGCGTCGCTGCGCGAACGGCGGTTTCTCGGCCGGTTGGCTGCGGGGCGTTCTTCCTGCGCCTTTTCGGCCGCGTCCTTTTCCTCGAACGTCTCACGGGCCACCCCATCGAGCGAGACGATCTTGGCAGCGTAAAGCTCCTTGCAGATCGTTTCGATCACGAACAACTGGCGCGTCAGCCGATCAACCTGACCCGCCGAGGGAAGCGTCACGGACTCGCCCAAATAACGGTCGAATCCGAAATTGAAGCCGCTCGCCACGGCCTTTCCGGCAACCCCGCCCGGCTGATTGGACAGCGACCGCACCGTGTCGAGCAACAGTTTCTTAAAACCGGTGGGCGACTCTTGCCCCACGGAAAGATCGCCTTTATGCACCACGTTGGACGCGGGCACCAACCATGCGGCCAACGCCTTCTCGTCCTCTTTGACGCGCTTGATGTTCTCGTCGTTCGGGAACACTTTCGCCCCGTATATCTGCCGCAACTCCTCATACGCCTGATTCCGCGTTTTGGCGGCCTTGTTTTTGGCGCCGAGAGCGGAGAACAAAAACCAACCCACGCCCAGGCAGACGAGGGCCATGAGCGAACCACAGACAATTAGGATCAAGTGATGACGTTTCATTGGGCAGTCGCATCCTTCGACTCGGACGCCTTGGCGAGCGTCGCCTCGATTGTGAACTCAATCAGGTAGGCATCATAGTCTTTCACGCCGACGCCGACGATTTTGACGTCATGGGGACCGCGACCGAAAACCGGCTGGACCTTCAGCCGATCCCGCAACTCTTCGACGGCGGTGGCCTTGCGACCGGCTGCGGCCGCCTTCTCCTCGATCTCGCGGTGCTTGTCGGCCCAGCCGCGACCGACAATGCGAAGGCCCGAGACTTCCCCCGTCTCGTCCTTGATGGGAACGAGTTCCGTGAGCCACATGCCCTCGAAAAGGCTCTTCCGAACGGCGTCAATCCGCTTCAACCACGCCGTGCGCATACCGATGGTGTCGACCAAAACATCGGCCTTCTTCTGAACCTCCTGACGCAGTTTCTCGGCGCGGGAAAGCTTGGCCTGCATCTGCTTGCACGTGTCGAGCTTGGCCGACACGCGCTCGCGCTGAAACTCGTACAGCGCCGCCATTTTCCTCTCGTAGAGAGTCCACACGCCCAAGCTCATCAGGACACCCGCAGCGGCCAGCCCGAAAAACGGAATCCGCTTCTTGAAGGACTTGCTCTTGACGATCTCGGGCGGCATCAGGTTGATCTCGACCGGACACGCCAGCGACCGCCGCAACGCCAATCCCACCGCCTCGGCCAGAACGAAGGCGTCCACACCGGCCTTCTCGTGGTTGATCCGGTTGCCCAAACCGACGTTCACAAACGGGTTGAGATAGGAAACCTCGACCTGCAACTTTTCCCGGAAGAACGTGTCTAAGTGCGGAAGGACGGAAGACCCGCCCGTCAAAAAAATGCGGGCGGGCGTACCGCCCCCCTGCTGGCTGCGGTAGAAGTTGACGGAACGGCTGATTTCCGCGTGCAGCCGAGTCACCACGTTCCGCACAACCTTGGAAATGCGCTCCGTCTGTTCGTCCTCCGTCGCGTATACGCCGCCCAGCGAAACGAAACCGTGCTGCCGTTTCAGGGCTTCGGCCTCGGCGAACGAGATTTGCAGGCCCTTCGCCAACTCCTGCGTGATGGCGTTCCCCGCGGCGGGAATGCACCGGCTGTAAATCTTTTCGTCCTCGATGAACACCAAATTCGTCGACCGCGCGCCGATGTCGAGCAGGATCGTACATCCATCCAGCTGTCCATAGTTGTAGCGGAGGCAGTTGTAGAGCGCCATCGGGGCCACGTCGACGATCTCGGGCTCGAGTCCGGCCTCCAAGACGCAACTCGTGATCTCGCGGACGCTCTCCGTCTTGGCCGCCACGATCATCGCGCACTGTTCGCCCGATGAGTCGTCGCCAATGAACTGATAGTTCCAGACGATCTCATCGATCGGGAACGGCACGTTCTGCTCCACCTCGTACTGCACCATCTGGAGCAGCTTCTCGCGGCCGACGGCGGGCAGCTTGACGAAACGAGGGAAAACCACATGCCCCGACAAAGCCATCATCAACGGCGCCGAACGGATCCCGCGCGCCTTCATGACTTCGCGAATGGCGGTCGCAATCCGCAGTCCCGCCCCGGCCTCGTTTTCCGGGTCGACGCCCAATTCACCGACGCCGTAATTGATCAACTCCGGAGGGCGTCCGCTCTTGACGAGAAACTCAGCCAGCAAAATCTTGCTCGCCCCGACGTTCAGGGCAAGGATGCGGTCAGACGAGAACACTATTGCACCACCTCGTAATCGTCCGCGTTAATCAAGGCGAACGGAGTCTTGGAACGCTCGATCAACCCCTTGCGCTGCGTCACGCTCGCATTGTCGCGGACCTTGTCGTCCTTCCACCACTCCTTCGGCAAAGGAATGATCGTCTCGGTCTCGCTGGCCAGAACGGAACCATCCTTGCCGGCGATCTCCAGCGCCACCGCGACCGGCTCGCCGTAACGTTCGACCAAGCTCGGAGGAATCGTGACGCAGCTCATGTGCGCGCCCTTGGGAATGTCCGCATAGCGGATCGTCGTCGAATAATAGCTGAACGCGTCCTTGCCCTCGTCGTTCTTGCCCTTGGTCATCACGAAATAGTTGAAGGCCAGCTCGTCCGTCCATTTGGCCGCCGTCTCGTATTTGACCTCGAAAAGCGCCCACTCGCGGGGTTTCTTGCTGATCTTGGGCACCGTGTTCTGAACGTTCACCGTATATTCCGGCGTCCGCACCATGGCCGTCTTGTTGGGGGGCGGCATCCGCTTGATCACAACCTTGTCGGCCTTCTCCGAACCGGTCTTCACCCCTGGGGCAACGGTCTGCTGACCCAGCCTCGTCCCGCCTCCCTGCCCAAACCGGGAACTCATCTGGGCAGAAACCGGACCCGCCAACAAAAGAAGCGCCGTCGCCACGCAGACAGCCGCGCGAACCTGCTCGTTTGGTAATTGATTCATGTGGACGTTCTCCATTCCAGCATCAAGGGTATGTTTGCCGTGACGCCTCTACCATTTAGTCGTTTTAATTTAAACCGGCGTGCCTAAGAATGCAATACAGAAACGCAAAAAGTTGCAAGCCCTCGGCGCGCGACAGAAATCCTTTGCCTCGCCGCATGCCGCCATGCCATAATTGCAGCGTTTCCGTTGGGCCATTCTGGGCAATGTTGACGGGCCCCGGTCGGAGGCTTTTCCCCATGATCGTCGATTTCAATCCGTGCCATCTTCTCGCAACCCCTTGGTTCTGGTCGTCCTTCATCGGCTGGACGTTGGCCCAGCTTATCAAGATGACGACCGGCCTCGTAAAAACGGGGAAGGTCGACTTCCGCTACCTCCTGAGCACGGGGGGGATGCCGAGCGCCCATTCGGCGATGGTCTGCGGCCTCTGCACCTCCATTGGTCTCACCGAAGGCTTCAACACGCCCATCGCCATGCTGGCGGGCGGCTTCGCGGCCATCACGGTGTTCGACGCCGCCAGCGTTCGGCGCGCGGCGGGCCATCAGGCCAAGGTGCTGAATCAGATGATCGACGAACTTTTCAAGCAGCACAGGTTCAAGCACACGCGGCTGAAAGAGCTGCTGGGACACACCCGCAAGGAAGTCTTCGCCGGCATAGCCGTGGGCATCGCGGTGGCGATGGCCGTCGTGCATTACTGGCCCTTCTGAGCCGGAAGCGCATGCCCGCCGCGCTTGGCCGCGCGGGCCGTCTTGTCTTCGTACAACTTGTACTCCACGCTGTCGAGCAGGGCCTGCCACGACGCCTCGATGATGTTCTCGGAGACCCCCACCGTGCCCCACTGCCGGATGCCGTCGCCCGACTCGATCAACACGCGCGTCGCGGCGCGCGTCGCCTCCTGCGGGTCGAGGATGCGCACCCGGTAGTCGGTCAGCACGATATCCTTGATTTCGGGATAGAAATGGGTGAGCGCCTGACGCAGCGCCGAGTTGAGCGCGTCCACGGGACCGCGCCCCTCCCCCGCCGTCAACTCCGTCTTCCCCGCGACCTTGACCTTGATCGTGGCCTCGGAGATGCACGGCGCGTCGCGCCCGCGTTTTTCCACGATCACGCGGAAGCCCTCGAGTTCGAAGAACGGCGTGTGCGTGTCGAGCACCTTCTGGAGCAGGATCTTGAACGAGCCGTCGGCCGACTCGTAGGAGTACCCCAGATCCTCCCGGCGCTTGAGTTCGTCGAGGACCGCGCGCGTCGCCGCCTTGTCCAGCGACGACACGTCCACGCCCAGCTCGCCCGCCTTGAGCAACACGTTCGAAGTGCCCGACAGTTCGGAAATCAGCACGTGCCGCTCGTTGCCCACCTGCGCGGGCTCCACGTGCTCGAAAGTCCGGGGATTCTTCCCGACGGCGTTGACGTGCGCGCCGGCCTTGTGGCTGAACGCCGCCCGCCCCACATACGGCTGGCGCGGATCGGCCCGCTGATTCGCCAAATCGTCGGCCACCAGCGAAACCTCGCGCAGTCGGCGAAGCTTCTCCGCGCCCACGCAGCCAAAGCCCATTTTCAGCTCCAGCGCGGGAATCACGCTCACCAAATTCGCGTTGCCGGTGCGTTCGCCGTAGCCGTTCATGCACCCCTGCACGTGCCGCGCGCCGGCCCGCACCGCCTCCAGCGAAGTGGCCACAGCCATCCCGCTGTCGTTGTGGGTGTGGATGCCGATCTGAGCCCCCGGAAACGCCGCGCAGACCGTTTGCGTGATCTCGAAGACCTCGTGCGGGAGACTCCCGCCGTTCGTGTCGCAGAGCACCGCGCCCGCCGCGCCCTCGCGCAACGCCGCACCCACAGCCCGCATCGCATACTCCGGATCGGCCTTATAGCCGTCGAAGAAATGCTCGGCGTCGAAAAAGACCTGCCGGTCCGCCGCCCGGAGAAATCCGACCGTGTCCGCGATCATCTGCACGTTGCGGTCGCCGGTCGTCCGCAGCACGTCCTTCACGTGGAGCAGCCACGCCTTCCCGTAGATCGTCACCCACTCGGTCCCGGCCGCGAGCAGCCCCGCGAGCTGCGGATCGTCCTGGGCGTCCAAGTCCACGCGCCGCGTGCTGCCGAACGCCGTCACCCGCGCGTGCGCCAGCCGCTCCTTGCGGATGTCCTCGAAAAACCGCCGGTCCCGCGGGTTGGACCCCGCGAATCCCCCCTCGACAAAGTCGATCCCGAACTCGTCCAGCATCCGCGCGAACCGCACCTTGCCGGCGTCTGAGAACGAGATTCCCTCGCCCTGCGCGCCGTCGCGCAGCGTCGCATCGTAGAGGAAGACTTTTTCGGGTGTGGGAGCGGAAGAGTGCATTTAGGATTTAGGATTTAGGATTTAGGATTTAGGATTTAGAAACTCAACTCCTAACTCCTAATTCCCAACTCCTCCTTTTTTAGAAAAATGCCTGGTACAGGGCCTGGACCGCCTTGGCGCGCTGCTCGGCCTTGACGCCGAACATCATGCTGATCTCGGACGACCCCTGATTCATCATCTCGATGTTGACGCCCGCGTCGGAGAGCGCCTTCGTGGCCTTGGCCGCCATGCCCACCGTGTAGTAGAGGCCCTCGCCCACCACCATCACCAGCGCATAGCCGCGCTCGACCAACACTGCGTCGGGGTTCAGGTCGCGGCGAATGCGCTCGACCACCCGCTTCTCGCACTCGGGGCTGAAGTTTCTGTCGCGGATCACGACCGACACGTTGTCGATGCCGGAAGGCATGTGCTCGTACGAAACGCCCTCCCATTCGAGGATCTGCAACAGGTGCCGCCCGAAGCCGATCTCGCGGTTCATCATATACTTGTCGACGAAGATGTTGCAGAAGCCCGCGTCGCTCGCGATGCCCACCACGCTGCCCGCCAACACGCGGCGCGACTGCACGATCATCGTGCCCGGCTCCGACGGATGGTTCGTGTTGCGCACGTTGATCGGGATGCCCGCCTTCACGGCCGGGACCACCGCCTCGTCGTGGAACACGCCGAAACCGGCGTACGACAGCTCGCGCATCTCGCGGTACGTCATCATCGGGATGCCCGCCTTCACGTCGGGAACCAGCCGCGGGTCGACCGGATACACCGAATCCACGTCGGTGAAGTTCTCGTAGACGTCGGCCTTCACCGCCGCCGCCAGGATCGACCCCGTGATGTCCGAGCCGCCGCGCGGGAACGTGGCGACTTTGCCATCCTTGGTATAGCCGAAAAAGCCGGGAAAGACCACGATCTCCTCGCGGTTCTTCAGCGTCTTGGCCAAGAACTGGTAGGACTCGTCCAAGAGCTGCGCGTTGCCGAAATCGCTCGTCAGGTACATCCCCGCTTCTCTCGGTCCCACGTAGACGGCCCGCGTGCCGCGCACGAGGAACGCCTGCGCCACGATTTTGGCGCTGTTGTCCTCGCCCGCCGCCTTCATGCAGTCCATGAAAATGCCGCGATGCGACTTGTCGCCGGCCAGCCGGAAACGCAGGTCCTTCTCGATTTCGGCGACGATCCCCTGCGGCAGCTTCAGCTCGCGCTGGATGTCCACATAACGCTCGACCACGGCCTGCAGCGTCGGTTCGTAGTCTTTGTCGGCCAACACCTCCTCCGCGCACCGGATCAGCAGGTCGGTGACCTTCGCGTCCGCCGGATTGCGCTTGCCGGGTGCCGAAACCACAACGATCCGCCGCTCCGGGTCGGCCAGCACGATGTCGACGATCTTCGCCACCTGTTCCGCGCTGGCGACGGACGTCCCGCCGAACTTGCATACCTTCATCATTCCTCTCCCCTCGCGCGGACACGCCGCGCGGCGTTAAATCATCCGCAGCTTCACCGGCTCTTCGCAGAGAACGCCCGCCGCTTGGATCTCGGCCAGCGCCGCCTCGATCTCGGCACCCTTGGCCGCGTGGGTCAGCATCACAACCGGCACGTAACCGAGGTCCTCGCCTTCGTCGGGCCGCGCCTTCTGCGTGGCGGCCAGAATGCTGACCCCGTGCTTCCCGAGGATCGTCGTCATCACGCCCAGCGAACCCGCCTTGTCGGCCACCATCAGCCGCACGTAGTAGCGGCTCACGATGTCCGCCGCCGTCCGCACGCGCAGCTTGCCCTCGTTCGCCACGCAGACGCCGCGCCGGTAGCGCGAGCGGCCCGCCAGCAGGTTGCGAGCAATGTCGCCGATGTCGCCAATCACCGTGCTGGCCGTCGGGTCTCGGCCCGCGCCGCGACCGTAATAGAGCGTATCGCCGCAGAGGTCACCCCGCACCATCGCCGCGTTGAACACGTTGCTCACCGAGGCGAGCATGTGCGAGAAGGGCACCAGCGTCGGATGCACGCGGACCTCGACCTCGTCGCCCTCGCGCTTCACCACCGCCAGCAGCTTGATGCGGTAGCCAAACTCCGCCGCAAACCGCACATCCATGCCTGACAGGTTGCGAATGCCCTCGACCAGCACCTTCTCCATCGGCACGTGGAAGCCGTACGCCAGCGAAGCCAAGATGCTCGCCTTGTGCGCCGTGTCGAAGCCGTCGATGTCGAGACCCGGATTGGCCTCGGCGTAGCCGGCCTTCTGGGCGGCCGCCAGCACCTCGTCGAAGGGCAGCCCCTCGTTCTCCATGCGCGTCAGGATATAGTTGCACGTACCGTTCAAGATGCCGTGGATGCTCTGGATCTCATTGCCGGCCAGTCCCTCGCGCACTACGCGGATGATCGGAATGCCGCCGCCCACGCTCGCGCCGAAATAGATATCCACGCCGTTGCGCTCGGCCGCGCCGAACACCTCGTTCCCATATTCCGCCAGCAGCTTCTTGTTGGCCGTCACGACCGCCTTGCCCGCGTTCAGCGCCGCCAGTTCAAAGGTCTTCGCCACGCCCGTGCCGCCGATCAGCTCGACCACGATCTGAATCTCCGGATCGTTGATCACGGACATCGCGTCCGTCGTCAGCAGCGCCTTGTCCACCGCCACGCCGCGGTCCGTCGTGACATCCACGTCCGCCACTTTTCTGAGCACGACATCCACGCCCAGCCGCTGCGCCATCACCTTCCGGTTGCGCTGCAGGCCGTCCACGACCCCCGCCCCGACGGTTCCGAATCCCAAAACGCCAACGCCGATCTGCTTCATACGCTCCTGCTTTCCTGACACTGCGAAAAAGAAAAGTAATGTATCATAAAGAAAAGAGACGGTGTTTTACAAGTTCTGCCGCGCCCGTCCCCGCCGATTCCAGAGGGCGGCCGCCAGATAGACCAGCACGGCCAGCTCGACGATCGTCGCGCCGGGAGGCCAGCCGGGCGCGTAGCTCACGGCCAACCCGAGCAACCCCGCCGCCGCCCCCACCCCCGCCGCCGCCGCCATCATGCGGTCCAAACGCCGCACGAAAAAACCCGCCGTCGCAGCCGGCAGCGTCAGCAGGGCGATCGCCAGCACGATGCCCGCCACCCGCACCAGCAGCACGACCGTCAGCGCCGTCAGCACGTGGAAAAGCGTCTCGTAGAAGCCCGTGCGCACGCCGCGCAGCCGCGCCAGTTCCTCGTTGAACGCAATCGCCAGAAACCGATTGTAGCAGAGCGCCACCGTCGCGACGACGAGCACGTCCAGCCCCGCCATCCACGCCAAGTCGCGCCCCGTCGCCAAAAGAACCGAGCCGAACAGATAGCTCATGAGGTCGTCCTGATATCCCGGCGTCGCCGCCACGAACGAAACGCCCAGCGCCATTCCGCCGGTCCAGACCGCGCTCAGGACCGTGTCCGAACGGTTCCGGTCGCGAGCCGTCAGCCGCGCCACCAGCAGCGCCACGCCGACGGCCGCCAGCAGCGCGCCGCCGAAAGGCGTCAGCGCCTCGATCCCGAAACGACGCTGCAGCAGCCGCGCCAAGCCCAGCCCCGCCAGCGTGCTGTGCGACACCGCGCCGGCCAGATACGTCGACCGCCGCACGACGACCAAACTGCCCACCACGCCGGCGGCCACCGCCGCCAGCAGCACCGCCGCCACCGCGTTGACCAAAAAAGGATAGTGCGCCAAATCTGTGAAGAAAGTCAGCATGCCGTCTTTTTCGAACGCATCGGGATCAACCGTCCCGTCAGAAACGCCCCGTCCCGCATCGCCGGACGGATCGTATCCGTGAAATATTCAATGATGTCGTATGCACGCCCCACCGTCAACGCGGAAGTGCCGACTTGGGCGACTTGGCGCGAAACCCTGATTTTGAGGATCATCGTAGGTTTAGTTCACGCAGCGAAACCGGAACGTGGATATCCGGCTTTGCGGTCACTGGATCGTACAGTGACAACCAGTTTTCCTCCACACCCACATGGCTAAGCGCGATCCGGAATGCACCCCACATCATAGGGCCATGTCCACCGTAACGCCTGAGTGCGTTCATAAACCAGAGTGGTATCGCGCCCTCGATCCGATATCCCGTCGCCGTCCGCGTCCCCACAGCCTTGAACCCCTCGGGCGGGTTCCACGCATAGTCAAACTCACGATAGTATTGAGCTTTGTAAGAAAGGCAGCGTCCCAGCGGGTCGATTTCAAACCCGTAGTATTCGTTCATGTCCGCATCCTTGGAAAACAGCAGCCCCACACGGTCTTCCCCCTCAACGCTGCGTTCATCGGCGAACGGGGCGGCCAGCACGAGATTCGCATCCGCCACTTCGAACAGAAAGTACAGGTTGCGGTTGTCATGCACAAGCTTAAGTACGGTTTTCGGCTCTTCGTTGAAATGCGGAAAGATGCTTGGGCACTTGAGTCCTACGCTCCGTTCTGCCCGAAACCGCAGATAGAGGAACAACGAGAAGCTACGGATATCGCGGATCGCGCGGAAAGGATTCGTGTTTTCTTTGGTGGTTTAA
>Ga0172375_10008925_pt1 | contig 13349 bp, 10 predicted proteins | sample LakKiv1m_FD_114537 | JGI IMG/M metagenome (GOLD analysis project Ga0172375, IMG submission 114537) | Freshwater microbial communities from Kabuno Bay, South-Kivu, Congo - kab_092012_11.1m | ecosystem: Environmental > Aquatic > Freshwater > Lake | place: Democratic Republic of the Congo...
CTGAAATTCAGCTCCGGGTCAAAGCGCCATTTGCGTTTACTTGCTTCATCATAATACCCCAGAATCCGCAGGCGATAATATACGGCAAATGTATCATGAAGCATATTGTATATAACCGGTATCATTTTTGTAGGTATTATGCTTGAGGAACTCATATTGAGAGTAATTTCTACAGGTGATTCAGATATGTTCCGATAACCCAAATGATACGCAACCGCTAAAATTTCTATATCAAAAGCAAACTGTTTTACCAAAAGTCTGGGTAACACGTCTTCCAGAAGTTTCCTTTTATAAATTTTCATACCAACCTGTGTGTCGGTAATATCCAATCCAAACAGAAATTTTACGAGTTTCTGATACACCCATGAATAAATTTTCCGGATCCATGGGTAAATAACCTTAGAATCAGGGTGGCGTTTGCTGCCGACCACCACATCCGCATGGTTATACAAAAATTGCGTGATCATGAGAGGCATTGCTGATGCTTTAAGCTCCCCTCCAGCGTCCATAAAGCCTACTATGCCTCCTGTTGCGTGTGCAAATCCGTACCGGACGGCATACCCTTTACCGTGATTTGTTCTGTAACCGACGACTCTCACCCGCTTATCTTTTACTTTTTCCGCTTCCTGACGGCTCCTGTCCAGTTCTCCGTCAATAACAGCGATCACCTCAAACGGATCCGAGAGCGTCTCTAAAGCTTGCGTAACAGCCTCTAAATCACGTTTTATTGTTTTTTCCTGTTTATATACCGGAATAATTATGCTTATTTTGACCATACCAATAATATGTTCCGACACTGATAAGAAGTGCCGATAGAACCGAAATATTTATATATATGATACTGATAAGCGACTGATGAAAAAAAGCAATCAGTACAATCTGTGCTACCGCTGCTGATGTGGTAAATAGATATACTTTCATTTTTTCGATGGCCAGACATGCCTGAATAATGACATTAACGATTGAATAAATGGTTATGAAAACGGCAAAAATCCCCAAATATGAAGCCGCTGCATCAAAGGATGTTCCGAAAAGGAGATGCGTTACTGTCCCCGGAAAGACTATATAAACAAATGTTACGCTCAGTGATGCTGCAGCTACCAGTCCTATGGCCAGACGGATAATGGAAAAAGTTTCTTTTTTGTTGGCAAAGCGTTCTGATACGACGGGAAACAATACCATGCCGATTGCGGATGATGCATAAAAAATTATTTTTCCCAGTACCGCTACTGCGGAATAAATTCCTGCATCATATGCGGATAAGTAGTGTTTTACCAGAACTATATCCACAGAATATAACGCAGTCATGCCTAAAAGGGTAAAAAAAGTCGGTATGCTGTATCGGATAATATCTTTTTTTGTTAGGGCCATCGGTTTTTCTATTGCCCGAAAAAGAAACCGTATGGGTATAAAATATAATCCGTACATGACAACAGTTAACAGTACAGACGCGATCATGGTCATTTCAACACCATAATACGCAAAAGGAATACTGATTCCCAGTCTCAATATGGCAGACCCTCCTGATAAGACTGCGACCCAGAGAAACAGCTGGAAACCCTGAAGGGCACTTCCGTTGAGAGCTGAAAGGGTGGAAAAGATAAATAGAAAAAATACCCATATGATCACGCGCGAGCCGGAAATATTTAAAAACTCTGAAATCATCGGCGAAAAAAGGGAAAATACTATAAATGAGGGGACTAAAATTGTAAGGAGCGTTCGGAACATGCGCTTATATAGAAAATGCGCCTGTCCGGGTGAACCATGTGCTTTGCATGTTGAAAAATATTTCACAAGTACAGTCTGAAGGACAAGCGTGGGGACTCCAAAAATATATAAAAGTGATATAAGGGATGACAACTCTCCGTATCCTACCGGTCCCAGAATTCTTCCTATAACCAGATGGTACAAATATGCTCCTACATTGGATATCATCGTGCCCGCAAAGACGATGGCACTACCACGTGCAAGACTATGCGAAGTGAATTTTTTCAATAAATCCTTCATATATCATTAATCCTTCATCCTTAATCCTTCATCATTAATCATTAATCATTAATCGACAATTCTATACTTCACGAGCGTCCACAATGCGACAATTCCGTCTCTCCAGGTTAACTTCTTACCCTCTTCAAATTTTCTCCCAAAATACGATATTGGGACCTCATAAATCTGATATCCTTTTTTCAGTACTTTTACCGTAAATTCAGGTTCAAAATCAAACCGTTTTGACTTCAGATGTATGTTTTTTACAACACTTGCTCTGAAAACTTTATATCCTGTTTCCATGTCTGTTATGTTTGTGTTATAAAGAATATTTGTCATAAGTGTTACGAATTTATTACCCAATGCATACACGTACATTGTGGACAGGTGTGGTCCTAAGAATCGGGATCCATATACAACATTAACCTGAGGGTTTTCAAACGGAGATAAGAGAACTGGATAGTCTTTGGGGTCATATTCCAGATCGGCATCCTGAATAATAATATAATCCCCTGTCATATATTTTAGCGCTTCATTGATGGCGCTCCCCTTTCCTTCATTCTTTTTCTTAAAAACTACCTTACATTGAATTTGCCATTGTTTAAGCAGCTTGGGGGTTTTATCGGACGATCCGTCATCTACAATGATTATCTCTTTTTCCCATCCGGGCATGCGGACGTCAAGTACGCGTTCCATAAGTTTCTCAATCGTAGGCGCTTCATTAAAAACCGGAATGATGATTGATAATTTCTTCATAATCCGTCTTCCGCAATCCGTAATTATTCAATCCTGATTAGGCGACAAACCATCCTCTCAGAAAAAGTGCCGACAATATAATCTGTAATGCAATAAATATAGATATCATACAATATCTGACCATCCTATTATCCATTTTTCCCAACAGTAAAAAAAGAGGAAATGCATTTAGTACATATCGGGGCATTGAAGAAAAGGTTCCTGTAAGCGTCGGTAATGTAATAACACATATACTGTATGTGATGAGTGACCACCGTTCTTTTATTTTTATTCCCCATAGAATTACTCCGTACGCAAATACCGTCATAATAAGTTCTATAACGGATATGAAATACGATGCGGGAGTGGGTTGTAAAAATGCAGTAAAGAGAATTTTTCCATATCTCCAGAATACCTGAGGCAGAAGAATAATAGATGTTTCTCTGTTGGCTCCGAAAAGAGGTTGTATATGAAAGAAAAATAACGGATCCCCGACTCTGATATACAAATATCCCATGTACGTAAGAAGTCCTACCGGTATGAGAAATATCGCAATGACGTCCCGGAGAAGTATTTTTTTTGGTTTACTTGCAATATATTCCCATAATACATATATAAATAAAAATACTCCTACAAGACGCGTAGCACTTGCCAGCATTCCGAATATCCCGCACCAAAACCATAGTTTCTTCTGCGTACATATATATATCAAAACCATAAGGAGAAAAAATAAGCTAGTTGGGTATACTGCCCAAAAGAAAAAGCTCGTCGGAAATGTTACGATACATATGACTGTCCACAAAGCATGTTTGTTATTTTTTTTATAAAGAAAATTATAAAGAAAAAATATTCCTAATACAAAAAATGCTGACGATATTCCGGATGCTACGTATGGGAGCGGTATTGATGTTATTTTTCCGATAATGGAAATACATATTGGATACAATGGAAAAAAAGCCTCACTCAGGGAAAAATATCCAGATTGAGCAATTCGCAGATAATGTATCCCGTCATGGTTTGCCCAAGGTATTGAACCATTATATCCATCGTGGAGCGGTACTAAAAACGGTGAACAAACTTGAATACAATGTAATGCGACCCGCCATAAAATAAGAAGGAATATTACCCGCTTATTGATTTGCCAAAACTTTTTCATATGATCTGACCGTATCTGAGGCCACCTTCTCCCATGTAAACGTATGTACCCATTCCTTACCTTTCCGGATCAATTCATTTCTTGCGCTTGGTTTCATGGAGGATGCTGTCGACATAACCGATGTCAGTGATCTCTGATCATTCGGATCTATCCTAAGAGATGGTCCCATTATTTCCTGCAGACTCGAGGTAGTACTGCTTATCACCGGACAACCGTACAACATAGCTTCCAGTACGGGTAGTCCGAACCCTTCTGCAAAAGACGGCTGGATAAGTGCTGTTGCGTGCCTATAAAGTCCTACTAAATCGTCATCAGAAACATATCCCGTCCGCACTACATTACCATCAATGTTCAATTGACTGCAAAGTCGGTTAATTTCCTGTGTTTCTTTGAGAGTTGTGTCAAGAAATGCTCCCCCGACAAGGACCAGTTGGATTATTGATTTGTGATGAACAAGATATTGTGAAAACGCCTTCAGGAGTCCAAAGACATTCTTGTTCCAGTTCACATCACCGACATACAGAAAATACGCTCCGTGCAGATTATATCGTTCCATTAGCTCAACATAGTTTATTGATACAGTTGCATTAGGTAACGAAGGTGCCAAATATATAACATCAATTGTTTGTTTTCCTATCCCGATAATTTTCTCAATGTCTTTCTTGGAGCTTTCGGAGTCCGTGATTATCCGTTGTTTCCTCTTCAGGGAATATTTTTGAATACGCCATTTTATGCCACCCCGGATTCCTTTCGGAAAGTGTTCCGGGTACAGTATCGGGATAAGGTCATGGACCGTCACTACCGTTGGTTTTGATATATATATCGGTAAAGTAAGGCTAAAGGGATCGAAATTCGGATAATGGATAATATCAGCCTTGGCAGATATTTGATGGATAGAATTAAATAGGTGATACGTATGTCTGTGTTGGTATTTTTGGAGCGCCTGAATAAGATGTTTCGTATAAACACCTATTCCCCGGTTAACGTGTCCGCTTGTTATTGGAGAGGTGTTTATTGCGATCTGCATATACACCAAGTATACCCCATCCGACCAGCCAAACCAAAGTCAGAACAGATAGCATGTCTGCATATCTTCTTTGAGTGGTTTCCGAAAAAAATACCCGTATACGATGATCACCCGACGGTACGGAAAACTGAATAGTACCGTCTAATTCAAACTGTATCGGTATCTGATTATTGTCCATATATACATTCCAACCAGGGAAATACAAAATCGGCATATATACGTGTGCTCCAAGTTCAGAAAAAATGATAAATTCTTTGTTTAAAAAGAGATTTTTGGAAAAGTTGTTTTTGATCTGACCGTTTCTAATGTTAATAACATAGTCAGGCCGTTTCGTTTTCCAACCGGTCCAGATTGTTGAAAAACTGTTTCCCATTGATGAAGTCCCGTCAGTAAAATTTCTTCTAGCCAAATAATATGCGCTATCTCGCGGTGCATAAATGACCGGTCTGGCATAAGAATAGGAAAAGGCTACAGCTACGAGTATGAGTACTATTGAAAAAATCCGCATACGTATGCAGCCTGATGCATACGCTGCCATAAATCCGATAAGAGGGATCAAAAACGAGAGGAAACGCCACGGGTATTGAACAAACTGCAATACTTTCAGGTAATGCCATACCGCTTGCGACCATGATACGGTTAACAATACTGATCCTAAAAAGGTGAGGAAGAAATACACATACAGTTTTTTTTTCGGCTTGTCCTTATCACGTATAGCACATACCAATGACGCTATCAGTACGAGTATCGTAATAATACCTATCTGGAAAGACATCTTATTCCCTACAAACATCTGACCTGATAATTCCGTTCCCCATGATGGGATAATCAGTTCATATATCCTGGTAAAGTGCTCCTGGAAGCTTACAGTATTTAATCCGACTACGTATTTTCTTTCAAGAATTGCCGGAATCCAGAAATAGGAGGATAGTAGGATACCGTAAAGAATCCCGGTCAACATACGGTAATTTCTTAGAATAATGTAACCAAGAAGAAACGGTATAAAGATCATGGCTAAAATATTGTGACTCAAGATAAGTCCTGCTATTACAAACGAAAGCAGAATGGTTGATGATGCTTCACTAAAATATAAAGCGGCAAAAATGCCTGCGATTGCCCATACTTCTCCTACTGAACCCCGAACATAGATATCAACAAACCAGTACGGTACGTACATGGAAACGATCGTTCCGGTAGTGGCTGCTTTTACCCCGAACAATTTCTTCAGCCATAAAAAAGAAAATAAGCCTGCGGTTATATACCCACATGCTAAACTTAATTTGAATGCATCAACAGCATGGAATCCGATTTTTTGGATAAGTGCCCCTATATAGTTTGGAAACGGGTAATGAAAAAGAAAGATGGGTATCCCGTACCCGCTATTTAATGTCGGGGCCCATCTTGGGAACCAATACCCCTGTGAAATCATACGGAAAAATTCAATGAAACGGATTATGTGATATTCTCCGTCATGGGTTGGGATATACCCTTTTCCGAATAGAGGTGCACAGGCAAAAATAGCGAAAAGAAAAACAATACAAACCCCTATGATTGTTTTCTTATTTTTCATATCCACCTTCTTTAATCCTTTCCTCCACTGTTAATTCTCCGTAAGTTGCGTTTGTTTTTCGCGTTCCCCATGACTCAACTGTATTTCTGTACCAACCGGATTGAAAACCGGGATTTGACTTGTCTTTTTGTATAATAACATACAGATGTTCATCGGATTTTTCACTGGGCAATTGGTAACCATATTTCTTTCCGATAAACCAAAAAAGATATTCCCACCCGTCCTGCCAGAAATATGGGATCGTATAAGACTGAAAATAGAACGGTCTTTTTCCTGCTGAATTATATATGTAGTTAATAGCATTCAGTTGATCCCTATACCGAAGGTGCGGCTGGGTAGATTGAAAAAATATTCGATAATTTGTCGGTAATGCGTTCTTCCACAGCAATACATTTGTAACAATCAAACATATAAGTATACCCATTCCAAAAATTGATCCGAATTTTCTCCATAACAAATCTATTACTATAGAGGCTCCAAGAAGCTCCCCTACAATAGCGTATACGAAGAGTTGTTCTAACACTTCATGCCGTAACACTATCAACATAATAACCGGAGTAATTAAATATGATAATAAAACAAAAACATATTGTTTTGTTATTTGAAAAAATAACACACTAAAAATTACAAATAATACGATCGCTGTTACTTGACTGTTCGGCAATCCCAAAATATTCGCTGATGAAGTAATAAACATGTTGTATGTTGTTGTAAGTGACTTTAATAAAGATATGTAGTATCCTTTTGTTCCTGTCAACAATTCCAAAATGCTTTTACTAATAAGAAATCCGTGACGTATATCAAATAAAATAAAATTACCGATAGAAAAAATTGCAGTAATAACAATAACAAGAAGAAGAAATGACACTTTAGACTTAATTAAATTTTTATAATAATAAAAAATAAGGATAACTCCTGCAGCAGCCATCAACAAATAATTGATAAACTCCGCTTGTCCCATAAGTGCATATGAAATTCCTGCTCCGACAAGACACCACTTTTTCTCCTTTAAAAAAAGGGTAACAAAAAGTAAAAAAAGAGCTGAAAATGGTATGGTAAGAGGCGGATTAGATACCCACCGGGAATATGATATTGCGCCAAACGAAACAGTATATACTACTGCACCTATATATGCAGCACGTCGCTTACCCGTCAACTCCCAGGCTAACAGATAAACAATAAATACAGTTAAACTCTGTATTGCTATAAAAAAAAGTGCAACTATGTTTGGATCACCGCGGGAAAGAAAAAAGGGTATGGCAGCAAGGTAATAATAAACTGGCCCATGAAATATTCCGCTTATATCCGTTTTAGATCCTATGAGAGTTAATTTATGGTCTATAACGATATCCCGAATTACCTTAAAATCCCTTCCCTGCTCAGGTCCGAAAAAAAGATTATCTGGTAATAGATGTGACCGTAACAAAAATGCCAGGATTGCAAGTCCCGTTAGAATAAAAAATGTTTTCCTGCTCATATGAAGATTAATCTCTAATCTTTAATCTTTATTATTTTTAATCCTGATGGCATACCATATTCCCCAAACCGCCACAGGAATTACAGTCATCATTGTTCTTAAGATCGGCCCCGGCCCCTCATAGTATCCCATTGCCATATACGGCACATGCCGGAGCTCCAGCCCCAATGATAGGGCTATGCAGAACTGCCAAAACAATGCATATTTTGGGTAAGGCAGAAATGCTGCAAACGACAGAAACCATATCGCATACCATGGGTATAATTCCTCACGGATCGGAGCAACCATAATAAATATAAGAAATAACAAACATGAGGAAATGAGCATAAGACGTTCTTTTGTCAGTTGCCGGAAAAAGAGAAGCGGAACCAAAACCAACGTCGCGCCTTTCGTAAAAACCGATAAGAAAAAAATAAAAAAACCCGTTATGCGATTCCAAAATTTCTTTTTTTTCCACAATAGTAATCCCGTACAAGCTAAAACCATCATAATAATATCATTGTGTCCTGAGACAAGCGTTTCGATGATTATAAGAGGATTCAATGAAAAAAATATCACATTTTTCATGTTTTTTGTTATACGCCAGATGAGATAACACATGCTTAAATAGCCTATTGCCGTGAATAATTTAAACGCGATGATCGTCCTCCAGATATTTCCGGCGCCAAGCGCGTGGGGAAACCATGTCATAAGAATCCATGTAGGACCGTATAACGCTACTTTATTTGCTGCGCGGGTAAAGGCAAGATTTATGTCGTTTGGAATCTCTACGGGCATCACAACGTAAGGATTTTCCCTGTATGTATATGTGACTTTTGCGGTAGTCATGTAGTTAAAAAGGTCGTAGGAAAGCATCGGGTATGAAAAAACAAGTATGAGTACTGCAATAACAATCCATTTCCAGAATAGTACAGGTTTGGGAAATAATCTCTTCTGATTTATAAACACATGACGGAAAAGAAAAAAAAGCAGTAAAAGAACAGTAAAAAATATTCCTGCCGTAACCGGTCTTTGCTGATATACCACATTGGATAAAGAACTAATGAATCTGTGTACGATTGGTACGGATGTGAGTATAAGATTCGGATCAATAAATCCGTAACTGGTAATTGCGATAAAAAGACATAAAACCAAAAAAAGATACATCATAGTAAGTTACTGTTTAATCAGTTCTTCCAAAACCTTTGTAACAGTTGCGATTCCGTTATTTATTTCATCGTGGATTTTCAGATCGGTCGAGGCTTCTTTTTCAGGAGTCCATTGGAACGTTTCGGGATTGTCTACTCTCATGTCCATAAGTATTGTTTTGTGTACTTCTGCAGATTCCGATATTTTTACAATCAGTAATGTCATGTCCTTCCCCTCGGATTGTGCGCGTTTTATATTTATTGGGATTTCATGAAATTCCTTTGTTGAACGTCTGAGCGCATCTGTCCCTAACAAATATTGTTTATACTCATAGAGCGTTTTTGCCTCTACCAAGTATTTGTCCGACAGTCCGAGATGATATTTCGTTTGCGCTACACTACCGAAGTACCACCAGCGATTTATTTGATCGATGATCCGTGATATGAAATACAACCTGTTTCCCGGCATATATGATGGGTATGGAAGGGTGTACGCTGCGCGCACACATGATAAATGACTAAAGATTAATGACAAAAAAATAGAAATGACTAAACAATGCAAAATACCTCTCATAAATTCTTCCTTTTCATATCTTTCAAGAACTGATTCGGGAAAGATTCATATATTTCTGGTATGCGATAGGATAATGTAGTGCAGAATAATATGCAAAGAGAAATCCTCTCCAACCGTCAACATAACCTTTATGTCGGATAAAAATCGTTAAAAAAGTCTGTGTGGGTTTTATGATATGGTACAGTGTCCAGGAGCCTACACCTCTTTTTACCCCCTTTTCCAATAATTCTTTAGCCGTAAGGGTTGTATATGTATCCGCTTTGTCCCAATATTCGGACAAGGTTTTATATGAGTAATGCATAAGTGAATTGTGGAGATACCCCACGCTTCCGGAAACCCGTATTTGTTCATGAACGCTTTTGCACGGGAAATGCGCGTGTCCATTGCGTATCAATCGAACAACATAATCCGGATACTGCCCGCCTTTCCTAAGCCACTTACCCAAAAAAAAGTTTTTTCGGGGAATATAGTACCCATTGATCGATTGTGGATTACGGATTACGGATTGCGGATTATTTTGTTTTCTTAATTCGTAATTCGTAATTCGTAATTTTTCAATTATTTCTTTCTTAAGAGCCTCGGTCACTACCTCATCCGCGTCAAGCTGCAAAATCCAGTCTCCTTTACACGCAATAAGTGCTTTTTGTTTATTTATGTGAAAAATTGGAGGATTATCGGTCTTGATGACTTTTCCCTTAAATTTGTTTGCAAGCTCAATAGTCCCATCCGTAGATCCTCCGTCAACTACAATGATTTCATCTGCAATATTCGCAACAGACGAAAGACAGGATGATATATTACCCTCCTCATTTCTTACTGCGATTGCTACTGATAAATTTATCTTCTTTTTATCCATAATAATGTTCCAATTCCAATTAAACCTAAAAGTATTATAGATCCAATTGAAATATAATTGGCAGAAGTCCTAAGTTTTGTATCCGCATATTTCACTTGTACTGTGTGTTCCCCTTCGTCTATCCAAAATGTCATAAGCCCTCGGTGATTCGGATCCTGGTATTGGATACCAGCCCGTATCCCATCAACTCGTATCTGCCATCCCGGAAAAAATAGTGTATTTTCTAGAAGCTCAGCACGTGTTTTTGCTGTTACATGATATTCATGAAACGTGGACATTCTTTTTTTGGATTCTATCAAAGCTTCTCCGGATATGACCTCCATAGGATTAGGAGCCGTATGTTCCATAAAACGTGTGGTCCAAATCGGACTACTTTCTCCCGTATCAGTTGTTCCTGAATATATGCCACTATAGAACGACTCATCGTGTATAAGATAGTCTTTTGGATGCCACATGGGTATAGTTATTAACACAATACATATACAGCACGCTACAAATAGAATGTTCTTGGTTCTGATTTTGAATTTTCCGTCTTGTATTCCAAACGCAACTCCTATCCCACCAAGTACGGCACAAAAAAAGACGGACACGGATAAAAATCTCCACGGAAATTGAAAATTCTGCAATAGTGTTATGTTTTTCCAAATAATTTCCGATGAAGGTGTCATGATAAAAAGAGACGCAACCAATAATAGGCAGGATCCTGATAAGAACCACCGCAGTTTTTTATCCCTAGTTTTCCACATAAGAATGATAGCTGATGTAATTCCTATCCATTGAGGGATACCCAGTGATTTTGTGAGCGTAGCGGTACCTCCGTAATTCCACGGAGAATATATAAACCAGGTCCACGGAACAAACCTGTACATGGCCTCACCTGCCGTTACTATTTCCCTAAGGGTATATTTCCCTTCAAAAAATGCGGGGACCCAAAAAAATGCAGAAAGGCCGAAACCGAGCATGATAAATGATAAAAGATAAAGGATAAAGGATAATGATTTTTTTGCTTCTGTAAAAAATAAATATATTCCGTATAACGCAAAGACGGGTAAAAACATGATAACTATTGCGTTGTGTGACAAAATAAACGCTGCAAATGAAAAACTCAATCCGATCCCAATATAGTTTTTAGTTCCCGGATCCTTGTTCTTGGGGAGTGATAATTTGTAGAAGAAATACATGATCAACGGTGGGAACACGAATGCCATATGCTCTCCTATTGCCATGCGGACATACATGTCCACAAACCGATAGGGAGCAAATCCATAAAGAAGTGCTCCGATGACGCCTGCACGTTTCCCCCATACGGTACTCATCCAAAGATACATGCTCAACAAGCTCGCAATATAGGCTAATATAAAAACCGCTTTTGTCGCATCTACAAACGAAAATCCTATAAAGTGAAAAAGGGAAGCCGTATAAGAAGAAAGCGGATATAAAAACATCAGAACCGGATGTCCGTATCCCCAATTGAGATTTCCTGCCCATCGGGGGACTATAATGCCCTCTGAAAGGGCGCTGTAAAAATTTGCAATGCGCACTACATGATCCTGCGCATCATGACCTAAAGGTAATCCAGCGCGGAAAAATGCCATAAGGGGAAGAATCGAGATGACGATAAGCGCGACGGGAATAATCCATTGCATTCTTATTCTATTCACGGTATTAGTCTCCTTTTTTCGATAACAAATCCTGACGGTAGATTCCAGGTCTTTTCAATTGCGCCCTCTTTTACTACGGTTTCTATCCAACCGTTATGACTCCATGGTTTTTCCGGATCCGGCTCAATTAGTAAATAAAATAAATCCTTTTTTCCGGATGGAGGAATATATCCATATTGTTTGTTCCCATACCATGAAAACAAATAATCATACGGATAGGTATATACAGGAGGCGTAAAAATCATAATAGTGAATTGTTCTCCTCCTGCGTCTTTGTAAATCACGTCAATGGCGTCCTTTTTTCCTTTTATTTTATGAACCCCTCCATAATCACCAATCTCATGTTTATATGAATTGACCGTAGTGGTTACATATGATGCAGTTATAAAACACACAATGACTACACACATTATTCGTATTGCCGGTCCCTTGCTCCATGCATACACATATAGTATTCCAGCCAGAACCGTATAGACAACCGTTAATTCAGATATCCACCATGCCCACATGTTATTTTTATAACCTAAAAAGACAAAAAACAACATTATCGGTAGCACGCACAGAAAACCCACGAATAATTTTTTGGTATGCAGAATTTTTTTGTCAGAAAGCATAGATGCTGATCCGACAATAACTAACACGGCTATCAGGATTTTCGGAATAAATTTTGTTTGGAATGCCCGGAAAAATTCATCAGAAAATATCATCCAGTGATTAGCTATGATTTTCACGTATTCCTGCCATGAACCGACATACCGCTTGGTTCCCTGCAATGTTGCAAGGATCCCTTTCAAATTCAATAGGTCGTGGCGGAGATCAAAAATTATTAAAGGTATAAGAGGGAGTATAAATCCGATAAACCCCAGTCCCATATACGTTATCGGGATTTTCTTTTTAATGCTCCATAATGCAAAAAGAATTCCTGTGGCAATACATAATGTGCCTGCCGTAGCAATTTCAAAATGAGCCATAACTCCAATGATAAAAAACAGGAAAAACACCTGTGCATAATTTCCTTCTAATATGCGGTATGAAAACCACAGATAGAGTACGGTAAGAAACGGAATAATAAAGGGAGGCCAGACCAGTCTTGTATTGGATATGAGAATCGGCGCCATGGAAAGGAAAAGTCCCCCGGCGAGTGTTTCTTTCTTTCCGATTCGGGTATAAAAAAGAGATA
>Ga0172375_10008926_pt1 | contig 13348 bp, 9 predicted proteins | sample LakKiv1m_FD_114537 | JGI IMG/M metagenome (GOLD analysis project Ga0172375, IMG submission 114537) | Freshwater microbial communities from Kabuno Bay, South-Kivu, Congo - kab_092012_11.1m | ecosystem: Environmental > Aquatic > Freshwater > Lake | place: Democratic Republic of the Congo...
GAAGCGCTGGCGCAACGACCGGGCGCGGGCGGACGGGAAACCGGCGTACGCGATCGCGCGGAACGCGCAGCTCGCGGAGATCGCGCGGCGGGTGCCGCGCTCGCCGGCGGAGTTGAAGGCGGAACTGCTGTCTGGCGCGTGGCGTCCCGGGCCGTACGGGCAGTTCCGGGTGACGGACCCGAAGCCGCGCACGATCAGTTGCGCGCCGGTGAGGGACCGGGTGGCGCACCACGCGCTGTGATGAAAACGACGAACGGAATGATAGTCGCGCTGGCGGCGGCTGGGCTGCTGCTGGCGGGGTTGGCCGTCGGAGCGGACGACCCGGTGACGGCGGTCTCGGAAGAGGTGTCGCTGAACACGCGTTCGATCTCGGCGGTTGCGGTTGAGACCGATCAGGATCTCGACACGCGGAGCCATACGGAGGCCTATTCGCCGCCGCGCAAACTCAGCACGAAAAAAATCGTCGGGACGATGCTGCTGGTGAAATAACGGTTTCTCCGGCACTTCGAAGTCGGCGGGCGCATCCTCCGGCTCGTTGGCGTGAAACGGATGCGCCCGATCGGCGATGCGTTCGGCGTCGTTCGCCCGTGGCCGGCGGACGCCTACGCGCTCAGAATCAGCTTTTTGAACTGGTGGAACAGGTAGCGCGAATCGTGGGGGCCGGGGGCGGCCTCGGGGTGGTACTGCACGGAGAAGACCGGTTCCTTGCGGTGGCGCATGCCCTCGACGGTGTTGTCGTTCAGGTTGATGTGCGTGACCTCGACGAGGTTTTTGTCGAGCGAGTCCATGTCGACCATGAAGTTGTGGTTTTGGGAGGTGATCTCGACCTTGCCCGAAGCCAGCTCTTTCACCGGATGGTTGCAGCCGTGGTGACCGAACTTCAGGCGGCAGGTGCGGCCGCCGAAGGCCCAGCCGAGGAGCTGGTGGCCGAGGCAGATGCCCATCATGGGGACCTTGCCGACCAGCGCGCGGATGTTCTCGATGGCGTACAGGAGCGCGGCGGGATCGGCCGGCCCGTTGGAGAGGAAGACGCCTGCGGGTTTCATGGCGAGAACCTCGGCGGCGGGGGTCTTGGCGGGGACCACGGTGACGCGCATGCCCTGCTGGCGCAGGCGGCGCATGATGTTGAACTTGATGCCGTAATCGTAGGTCACGATCGGGATCTCGGCGTCCGGGAGCGGTCCGTCCGCGATGCCCCACGTTGCGGACAGTTTGTCGTCGGGGTCGAAGACATACGGCGCTTGGGCGGAAACTTTGAAGGCGTAGTCCTGCCCGTCGAGGCCTTCCCACGCCTGGGCGCGCTTGACGCCCTCCTCGGGGCTGATCGAGCCGGTGGCGCAGAGGTAACCCTTGGGCGTGCCCTTGTTGCGGAGCCGGATGGTGAGCGCGCGGGTATCGATGCCGGCGAGGCCGGGAACGCCGGCCGCCGCGAGCGTTTCGGCGAGCGACCGCTCGGAGCGCCAGTTGCTGGGCTCGGTGGTGTGGTGGACGATGAGGCCCTCGGCGTGGATGCGGCCGGACTCGAAGTCGGGCGCGTTGAAGCCGGTGTTGCCGATCTCGGGAGCGGTGAGGGTGACGATCTGGCCGGCGTAGGAAGGGTCGGTCAGAATCTCTTCGTAGCCCGGCGTGCCGGTGTTGAAAACGACCTCGCCGAGCCGGTCGACGGGGGCTCCGAAGGACCAGGCCGGGTAAACGGTGCCGTCCGCGAGGGCGAGGAATGCTTTCTTTTCGCGCTGTGCTTTCCAGTTGTACATAAGAGGATTCAGGGTTCGGGGTTCGGGTTTTGTCTTTCTTCGCCATGGCTACGGAAGACAAAGGTTCGGGGGAAGAAATTGGATGTCAGTATGGCAAAGATGACGGCGAAAGACAATCAGTAACGGTTCCACGATCAGGGGTGGGGTGCAACGGCATTTTTTTGAGAATTGCGATTCGGACCGCGTCCGGGAGGAGAGGGGCATGCGTCTGTATGCCCGGCAGCGCGGATTGGGAGGGGCGTGCGTCGGCACGCCCGGTAGGCACGGACGAGCAGATCCCCCTTCGCAAAAGCTACGGAGGACAAGCGGCTCGTCCCGCTTGCCGGAGCGGACATCCGCTTCCTAATCATAATCCGTTCCGCCGCTACTCGTAATGCGTCCACATTCTCAGAATCTTGACGACACCTTCCTCCTTGAAAACCTTGTAGACCAGCCTGTGCTGCCGGTTGATCCGCCGCGAATAGGTTTCCGCTGTCGGCGGGGCGAGTTTTTCATAGGGGGGAGGGGACTGAAACGGATTTTCCGAGACGACGGCGAGAAGCTCGCGGACCTTCCCGGCCAAGGGGCTGTTCTTGATTTTCCGGGCGTCTTTGATGGCTTCGCTTCCGAGTTTGATCGTCCACATGTCAATCCTCGTTCCAGAACGACTCGGGATCATACGGTTTTCCGTCGCCAGCCGGTTCTTCCGAAGCCTTGACGATGCTCTCCCAGTATCCCGGAAGCTGTTTGAAATAAGCGGTGTCATTCGCGAACCCGTCTCCGTCGAGCGACACGGGGGGCCTCCCGATGACGAACGGGAGACGCTTGCTGTTCGCGGTGATCGTGATCATCGAGCGGATGGCGGTCGATAAATCCAAGCCGTACTGCTCGAAAACTTTCTCTGCCTTGTCGCGGATTTTCCCGTCGACCCTTGCCGACACCTGAACCACAGCCATATTCCAACCCCTTTCCGGAATCAATCCGATTTAGAGTAATCGATGGTTGCAGCAAAACTCAACACAAAATCACAAAAACAAGCAGAAATTTGGCGTCGCGGTCGATCCGGTTCTCGACGCGCAGGCAGGGCATGCGGCTGAATTCACGCGTGGGTGTGGTGGGTCTTGCGATTGTACTCTTGGAGGGAAAGCACTTCGCAGCGCTTGAGCGTGCGGAGGCGCTTGATGCCGTCCACGGCGGACTGGAGGCCGCGCACGGTGGTGGTGATCGGCATGCCGCGGCGGATCGCCTCGGTGCGCAGGATCACCTCGTCCTTGGCCGGTTTGGCGCCGGAGGGAACGTTGACGATCCAGTGGATTTCGTTGTCGAGAATCAGGTCGAGGGCGTTGGGCCGGCCTTCGGAGATACGGAAGATGGCGCGGGCTTTGATGCCGGCCTCGCGGATGGCGGTGGCGGTGCCGCGCGTGGCGTAGATGGTGTAGCCGAGGGCGTCCAGCTCGCGGGCCATGGCGACGGTCTCGGGCTTGTCGTGGTCGGTCACGCTGAGGAAGACATTGCCGGAGAGCGGCAGGGGGTTGCCGGCGCCGAGCTGGCTTTTGACATAGGCCATGCCGGGGTCGGGATCGATGCCCATGACTTCGCCCGTGGAGTGCATCTCCGGAGTGAGCAGCGCGTCGCATCCCGGGAAACGGTTGAAGGGGAGCACCGCCTCTTTAAAGGCGTAGTGGCGGATATTGACTTCTTTAGTGAAGCCGAGTTCCTCGAGCGTGCGGCCGGCCATGACGAGCGCGGCCAGGCGGGCGAGGGGCACGCCGATCGCTTTGCTGACGTAGGGCACGGTCCGCGAGGCGCGCGGATTGACCTCGATGATGTAGACCACATCTTTTTGAACGGCGTACTGCACGTTCATCAGGCCGATCACGTTCAGCTCTTTGGCGAGGGCGTGCGTGTAGCGCCGGATCTCGTCGCAGACGGCCGGCTTGAGGCTGCGGGGCGGGATGCTGCACGCGCTGTCGCCGGAGTGGATGCCGGCTTTCTCGACGTGCTCCATGATGGCGCCGAGCACTTGGATCTTGCCGTCCGCGATGCAGTCGACGTCCACCTCGATGGCGTCCTCAAGGAACTTGTCGATCAGGACGGGGTGGTCTTCGGAGACGGCGAAGGCCTCCTTGACGAACTGGGCGAGGGACTCTTCGTCGTAGACGATGGCCATGGCGCGGCCGCCGAGCACGATGGAGGGGCGCACGAGCACCGGGAAGCCGATGCGGCGGGCGACCGCGAGGGACTCGTCGTAGGTCATGGCAGTGCCGTTGGCGGGCTGGCGCACGCCGACTTTGTCCGCGAGCTGCTTGAAGAACTCGCGGTCCTCGGCCTTCTCGATGCTTTCCGGCGAGGTGCCGATGATGGTGACGCCGTTGTCCTGCAGGGCCTTGGCGAGGTTGAGGGGCGTCTGGCCGCCGAACTGGACGATCACGCCGTCGCAGGACTCGCGGCGGTAGATGGCCAGCACATCCTCGAGGGTGACGGGCTCGAAGTAGAGTTTGTCCGAGGTGTCGTAGTCGGTGGAGACGGTCTCGGGGTTGCTGTTGACCATGAGGGTTTCGAAGCCGGCTTCGCGCAACGCGTAGCAGGCGTGCACGCAGCAGTAATCGAACTCGATGCCCTGGCCGATGCGGTTGGGGCCGCCGCCGAGGATCATGATCTTTTTCTTCGGTTTCTCGGGGGCGGGGAGGTCGGAAAGGTCGGCGGCGGCGGACCAGGTCGAATAGAAGTAAGGGGTGAAGGCCTTGAACTCGGCGGCGCAGGTGTCGACGAGGCCGTAGACGGGCGCGAGACCGAGTTCGGCGCGTTTGGCGCGCACCTCGGTTTCGGTCGACTTGGTCAGGAAGGCGATCTGCTTGTCGGAATAGCCGAATTCCTTGGCTTGTTGGAAAAGAAGCGTGTCGGCCGCCAGCGCGGCGAGCGAGCCGGTCTTGCGGATTTCGTCCTCGAAGGCGACCAGCTCCTGAAGCTGGTTGAGGAACCACGGGTCGACCTTGGTGATGGCGAAGATGCGGTCCACGCTCCAGCCGCGCGCGAAGGCCTCGTGGATGTGAAAGATGCGGATGGGGCCGGCGTGGCGCAGGGCGTTCTCCAGCGACTCGTCGGTGAAGTGGCGGCTGACGTCGTTGTCCTTGCCGTCCGCGCCGAATCCGGCGCGGCCGATCTCGAGGGAGCGGAGCGCCTTCTGGATGGACTGCTGGAAGGTCTTGCCGATGGCCATGGTCTCGCCGACCGACTTCATGGAGGTGGTGAGGGTCGGGTTGGCTCCGGGGAATTTCTCAAAGGCGAAGCGCGGCACCTTGGTGACCACGTAGTCGAGCGCGGGTTCGAAACAGGCGGGCGTCTCTCGCGTGATGTCGTTGCGCAGCTCGTCGAGGGTGTAGCCGACGGCGAGCTTGGCGGCGATGCGGGCGATCGGGAAGCCGGTGGCCTTGGAGGCGAGGGCCGACGAGCGGCTGACGCGCGGGTTCATCTCGATGACCACGAGGCGGCCGTCGTCGGGGTTGATGGCGAACTGCACGTTCGAGCCGCCGGTCTCGACGCCGATGACGCGCATGACGGCGATCGAGGCATCGCGGAGAATCTGGTATTCGCGGTCGGTGAGGGTCATGGCCGGGGCGACGGTGATGCTGTCGCCGGTGTGGAGGCCCATGGGGTCGAAGTTTTCGATCGAGCAGATAATGGAGATGTTGTCCTTGCGGTCGCGCATGACTTCCATCTCGAATTCCTTCCAACCGAGCACCGACTCTTCGATCAGGATCTCGTTGACCGGGCTGAGGCTGATGCCGTTCACGCAGATGGCCTCGAACTGCGAGGCGTCATAGGCGATGCCGCCGCCGCTGCCGCCGAGCGTGAAGGCCGGGCGGATGATGACGGGGAAATCGCCGATGATCTCTTTTTGGATTTTCCAAGCCTCTTCGAGTGTGTGGGCGGTGCCGCTGCGGGGCACTTCCAGACCGACCTGGATCATGGCGTCTTTGAAGCGCTGGCGGTCTTCGGCGCGCCGGATCACCTCGGCGTTGGCGCCGATCATTTCGACTTGATAACGCTCAAGAATGCCTTGGTCGGCCAATTGGATGGCAAGGTTGAGGGCGGTCTGGCCGCCGAGCGTGGGGAGGATGGCGTCCGGCCGCTCGCGGCGGATGATCTCGTGCAGGATGTCGACGGTCAGGGGCTCGATGTACGTCCGGTCGGCGAACTCGGGGTCGGTCATGATGGTGGCCGGATTGCTGTTCACCAGGACGACCTCGTAGCCCTCTTCGCGCAGCGCCTTGCAGGCTTGGGCGCCGGAATAGTCGAACTCGCAGGCTTGTCCGATCACGATTGGACCTGCGCCGATGATCATGACTTTGGATAGGTCTTTTCTCTTGGGCATCGTGGGCTCCGGAATGTTGTGAAAGAATTCTCCGTGGGGGCAGCAAAGCGTGTGCCAAGGATTGGATCGTGCGGCAGGCGACACGTCGTCGGATAAAACGGGTCAATATGATACAAAAAACGGCATGGCGTACGCCATGAGATTATGATACACTTTTTTACGATTTATTCGGCCGAGGCGAAAGGCCAAGACCGGATGCGACAAAAGTGTCTCTACCTTCCGTTTTGGCGGTCGGTTGCGACAAATATGTCGATAATTGGGCTTTGCGTGGATGATGGAACGTCGGCGAAGAGAACGGTATGTGTGGCATTGACAATTCTGTTGTCCCGAGCGGCGCGCGCCTTTTTTGCGCTTGGATCGGATCGAAAAGCGCGCCGTCTGCGGAACGCCGACGAGAAGGTTTCTTGGCATGAGGAGTGCTTTATCATTATGGCTATGCTTTCAACGCGGGACACTTTTGAGGCGGCCGAGACAGGGGAGGGGCCGCATGAGCACTGTGGCGTGTTTGCGGTTTATGGGGTGGACAATGCGGCGATGACGATCTACAACGGCCTTTTCGCCCTCCAGCACCGGGGGCAGGAGGGGGCCGGAATGGTCATCAGCGACGGCAAGGCCCTGCACCTCTGCAAGGGCATGGGGTTGGTGAGCGAAGTGTTCACGGGTGATTTCACCGACCACCTGCCCGGCAAGGTCGGAATCGGCCATGTGCGGTATTCCACCACGGGCGCGTCGAAGTCCGCGAACGTGCAGCCGTTTCTGGCCGAGTGCCGCGACGGGATGTGGGCGATCGCGCACAACGGCAACATTGTCAACGCGGGCGAGCTGCGAGACCGTTACCAGAAGCAGGGGGCGATTTTTCAGACGACGACCGACAGCGAGATCCTGCTGCACCAGTTGGCCGACCCGGCCTATTTCAGCGCGCAGGACCGCATCCGCAAGGCGTTGGTGGAGCTGCGGGGGTCGTTCGCCTTCGTGATCGCGCGGCCCCACTGCATCTATGCGGCCCGCGACCCGTGGGGCATCCGCCCGCTTTCGATCGGCAAACTCGGCAAAGGGTACGTGGTGGCCAGCGAGACTTGCGCGCTGCGCCAGATCGGCGCGGAATACCTGCGCGACGTCAATCCCGGCGAGCTGGTGAAGCTCGACGACAACGGCATCAAGAGCCTGCGTTTCGGCGACGTCCCCGTCGGTGGGTATGGGCAGTGCGTGTTCGAGCACATTTATTTTGCTCGCCCCGACAGCCACGTGTTCGGTCAGAGCGTCTATGCCGTGCGCCACGCGATCGGTCGGCGGTTGGCCGCGGAGCATCCGGTCGGCGCCGACGTCGTGGTGCCGATCCCGGACAGCGGCGTGTTGGCGGCGCTGGGCTTTTCGCAGGCCAGCGGTATTCCCTTCGAGATGGGGTTCATCCGCAACCACTACATCGGGCGGACGTTCATCATGCCGACCCAGCGTTCGCGTCGGAACAGCGTCGACCTGAAGCTTTCGGTGGCCCCCGAGGTCGTCGGCGGCAAGCGCGTGGTGCTGGTGGACGACTCGATCATCCGCGGGACGACGATCCAGAAGCGCATCGACGTGCTCCGCCGGGCGGGGGCCAAAGAGGTGCATGTGCGCATCTCGTGCCCGCCGACCCGGCACCCGTGCTTTTTCGGCATCGATTTTCCGAAATCCAGCGAACTGGTGGCCACGGGACGGACGGTCGACCAAATCTGTCGACTCTGCGGGGCCGATTCGGTCGGTTATCTGAGCATCGAGGGCTTGCGTTCCGTCCTGAAGAATCCGGAACACTTCTGCTTCGGATGTTTCGAGGGCCACTACCCGTGTTCGACGGAGCACGTCGTCAACAAACACGCCTTGGAGCGCGACGGGCCCGAGAATCTGGAGGATCGCCATCACCGCTACGGCGTGATGATGCAGTGACGCCCCGGTTGGGGCTCGTTCGCCGGATGGGCGGACGGAGGTGCGGCGGTCGCAAACCGCTCCGTCTTTGGGCGCAATTGATTTTCAGGGGAAATGAACGACATGAGAAAGAGTGAAGTCAGTCTGTATCCGGATCAGCAGGGGCTGTATGACCCGACGTTTGAAAAGGACGCCTGCGGTGTCGGCATGGTGTGCAGCCTCAAGGGCGAGAAATCCCACGACATCGTCGCGAAGGCGCTCCAGGTCCTTGCCAATTTGGAACACCGCGGCGCGACGGGCTACGACCCCGAAACCGGCGACGGCGCGGGCATCCTGATTCAGTTGCCGGACGCCTTTTTCAAATCCGTCGCGAAAGGGTTGCCCGCGGTCGGCGAATACGGCTCGGGCATGGTGTTCCTCCCTCAAAACGAAGCGAGCCGCGCCGCGTGCGTACAGATTTTGGAAAAGCACCTGAAGGACGAGGGCCTGAAGGTGTTGTCGTGGCGCGACGTGCCGCACAACCCCGAGGCGATCGGCGAGTTGGGCCGCAGCACGATGCCCTGCATCCGTCAGGTGTTTGTGGCGCGCGGTTCCGTGGCTGCGGAACAGTTGGACCGCCACCTCTTCATCGCGCGCAAGCTGGCGGAAAACGAAGTCCGCAACAGCGGTCTCGAGGGCCGCAATCAGTTCTATCTGCCCAGCCTCTCCTCGAAGCTGATCGTCTACAAAGGATTGATGCGCTCGTTCCGCGTCGCCGAGTTCTATCCCGACCTCAAGGATCCGCTCTTGGTCTCGGCGCTCGCGCTGGTGCACCAGCGCTACAGCACCAACACCTTCCCGGCGTGGCCGCTGGCGCAGCCTTTCCGCTTTATTAGCCACAACGGCGAGATCAACACGCTGCGGGGCAACCTCAACTGGATGAAGGCCCGCCAAGGCCTGCTCGAGTCGGAACTCCTCGGCACGGGTTTGGAACGCCTGTTCCCGATCCTGACCGAGGGCGCGAGCGACTCGGCGATTTTGGACAACGCGATCGAGCTGCTCTACCACGCGGGGCGCAGCCTGCCGCACGCCGTGCTGATGCTCATCCCCGAGGCGTGGGACCACCACGCCGAAATGAGCCCGGCCAAGAAGGCTTTCTACGAGTACCACGCCTGCCTCATGGAGCCGTGGGACGGTCCGGCGTCCATCCCCTTCACCGACGGTCAGGTGATCGGCGCGGTGCTCGACCGCAACGGTCTGCGCCCCTCCCGCTACACGGTCACGAAGGACGGTCTGGTCGTGATGGCCTCCGAGACGGGCGTGCTGGACTACGGGACAGTCGCTGATCGTCCGCGCCATCGGCGAGGGACGCGACTGCGCGGCTGCCGTCGATGCCTGGCTGATGGGGACCAGCTCGCTTCCCACGCGGCAAGGTTTGGACTTGACGTCGGTCCGGCGGTAAGGGAACTTAAGAACGGTGGCCTTCTCGCCGAATCGTTTCTCCAAAGGGAGGACGGACGGCGCGGCCACCGCGAGGAGGTAAAATGAGTTGCAAGCATATCTTTGTGACGGGGGGCGTGGTTTCGTCACTCGGCAAAGGATTGACGGCCGCTTCGATCGGCCTGTTGCTGAAACGGCGCGGTTACCGGGTGCGGATGCAGAAGCTGGACCCTTATCTGAACGTTGATCCGGGAACGATGTCGCCCTATCAGCATGGCGAGGTTTACGTCACCGAGGACGGGTGCGAGACCGATCTCGATCTGGGGCACTACGAGCGGTTCACCGGCATCCCCTGCGACCAGCACAGCAATTACACGACCGGCCGCATTTACAGCAATGTCATCGCGCGCGAACGCGCCGGCGGTTATCTCGGAAAGACCGTGCAGGTGATCCCGCACGTGACCGACGAGATCAAACGCGCGATCCGCGAGATCGAGGATGAGAACACCGACATCGCCATCACCGAGATCGGCGGCACGGCGGGCGACATCGAGTCGCAGCCCTATTTGGAGGCGATCCGCCAGTACCACCATGAACTCGGCCCCGGCAACAGCCTTTTTATCCATCTCACGCTGGTCCCTTACATCCGGGCGGCGGGCGAGATGAAGACCAAGCCCTCCCAGCAGTCGGTCGGCATCCTGCGCTCCATCGGCATCGTGCCGGAGCTGCTGATCTGCCGCTGCGAACGGCCGTTCTCCGCAGAGCACCGGGCCAAGTTGGCTCTGTTCTGCGGCGTGCGTCCCGAATACGTGATCGAAGAGTGTGACGTGGCCAACACCATCTACGAGGTGCCGCTCGACCTCGCGAAACAGCACGTGGACGAGAAGATCCTGAAGTTGCTGGAGTTGTCCGTTCAGGAATTGGACATGTGCGAGTGGAACACGATGCTCGACGCGCTCATTCATCCGCCGAACAGCGAGTTGGAGATCGCCGTGGTGGGCAAGTACATCAGTCTGCGCGATTCCTACAAGAGCATTTACGAAGCGTTGACCCATGGTGCGATCGCCTCGGGCGTCAAGCTCAATGTCCGCATGCTCGAGTCCGAGGAAATCGAGCAGGTCGGTGCCGAGGCGAAGCTGAAGGGCGTCAACGGCGTTCTCGTCCCGGGCGGTTTCGGCATTCGGGGCGTCGAAGGCAAGATTCTGGCGATTCAGTATGCGCGCGAGAACAAAATTCCCTTCTTCGGCATCTGTCTCGGCATGCAGTGCGCGGTGATCGAGTTCGCTCGCCACGTGTGCGGTCTCACGGACGCCAACAGCACCGAGCTTGCGCCCGGCACGCCCTATCCCGTGATCTCTTTGCTCGACAACCAGCGGGGCGTCACGGATATGGGCGGGACCATGCGTTTGGGCGCTTATCCCTGTTCGCTTCGCGAGGGGAGCAAGGCTCTGGCCGCCTACGGGGAAACCTTCATTCAGGAACGGCATCGCCACCGCTACGAGTTCAACCCGAGCTACCGCGAGGTGGTGGAGAAGAACGGCTTGATGGTCGTCGGCAACTCGCCGGACGGCAAGTTGGTGGAGGTGGTGGAGTTGAAGAACCATCCGTGGTTCGTCGCCTGCCAGTACCATCCCGAGTTCAAGTCGAGTCCGGTCAAACCTCATCCGCTGTTCGCAGCGTTTGTGAAGGCCGCCGCCGCCCAGCGCTGAGGATGCGCCTCGCGGTGCGTTCAAACGGAACATCTCAACGGGACTGTAACGATGAAGTACGATTCAAACCACGCGCTGATCGAGAGTTCGATCCCGGGCCTGCCGCCTCCGCGGCGCGGCAAGGTTCGCGACCTGTATGATCTGGGCGACCAGATGCTTCTGGTCGCCACGGACCGGATCAGCGCGTTCGATGTCGTCATGCCGAACGGTATCCCCGACAAGGGGCGCATTCTGAACGGGCTGAGCGTGTTTTGGTTCGGCCTGCTCGACTGGATGCCGAACCACCTGGTCACGGCGGATGTGGACGCGTATCCGGCTGCTCTTCAGTGCGTCAAGGAAGATCTGCGGGGCCGCTCGATGCTGGTCAAGAAGGTGTCGATCATCCCCTACGAGTGTATCGTTCGCGGTTACCTGACGGGGTCTGGCTGGAAGGAGTATCAGGCGAGCAGCACCGTGAATGCGCTGCCGTTGCGGGCCGGTTACCGGAACGCCTCCAAGCTCGATGGAGTCCTGTTCACGCCGAGCACGAAGGCGGAGCAGGGCGAGCACGACATGCCGGTCTCGGTCGAGGAACTCGCCGCGAAGCTGGGTGCCGACAAGGCCGGCGCGCTGTCGGATGCGTCGATTCGGTGCTATGCGACGGCGGCCGACTATGCGGCCCGGAACGGCATCATCATCGCCGACACCAAGTTCGAGTTCGGCATGGACGACGCCGGACGCTTGGTTTTGGCCGACGAAGTGCTGACGCCCGACTCCAGCCGTTTCTGGCCGCAGGAGAGCTACGTCGTGGGCAGCAATCCCCCGAGCTTGGACAAGCAGTTCGTGCGCGACTGGCTGGACAGCGTCAAGTTCAATCATCATCCGCCCGCCCCCGTGTTGCCGGATGACGTCGTCGCCAAGACGCGCGCGAAATACGTAGAGGCCTTCGAGACGCTCGCCAAGACGCGATTCGTTTAAGACCGAACGACGATAGGAGCGATTGACATGGATCAGACCCGTCACATGCAAGAGTTGCGGCTGCTTCACAACATCAGCACGATTGTGGATCAGAGCATCGATATGCGTGCCGTGGTGCATCCGATTCTGGAGGCGCTGGCGGAATGTCTGGGTTTCCGTCTGGCGACCATCACGCTCCTGCGGAAGGGGGGCGACGACATCCTGATCGAGGCCGCGCACGGGCTTTCGCGCGCGCAGGCCCAACTCGGCCATTACAAGCTCGGAGAGGGCGTCACCGGCAAGGTGGTGCTCACCGGCGAGACGATGATCATCCCGCGTATCAGCGAATCGCCCATTTTCTTGAATCGCACCAAGCAGGGGAAGAGTCCGGACACGGCTTTCATCTGCGTGCCGGTCAAGGAGAAGCAGGAGGTCGTGGGGGCGCTGAGCGTCTACCGGCCTTTCGCCGACGACGAGCAGTTGCGGGAGGATGCCACGATTCTCGAAATCGTGGCATCGATGGTGGCGCGGGCCGTCCTTTTGCGTCGCGACTTGTTGGAGCAGCAGGAGAAACTCAAGGAGGAGAACCGCCAGTTGCGCGCCGAACTGACGCGGCGCTATCACCCCGACAACATCGTCGGCAACTCGCGCGAAATGCAGGAGGTCTACGACCAAATCTTCCAGGTCGCGAAGAGTCACGCCACCGTCCTGATCAACGGCGAGACCGGCACCGGCAAAGAGCTGGTCGCCCACGCGATCCATTATTCGAGCAACCGCGCCAGCGAGCCGTTCGTCCGTGTCCACTGCGCGGCGCTCCCCGAGAGCCTCATCGAGAGCGAGCTGTTCGGCCACGTCAAGGGCGCGTTCACCGGTGCCGTTTCAGACCGCAAGGGCCGTTTTGAACTGGCCGACGGCGGTACGATCTTCCTCGACGAGATCGGCGAGGTTCCGCTTTCAATCCAGGCCAAGCTGCTCCGCGTGCTTCAGGAGCGTGAGTTCGAGCGGGTCGGCGGAATCAAGACCATCAAGGTGAACGTGCGGATCATCGCCGCCACCCATCGCGACCTTCCCGTCATGGTGGAGAAAAACCTCTTCCGAGAGGACCTCTATTATCGCCTGAGCGTGTTCCCCATTTTCGTTCCTCCGCTCATCAAGCGCAAGACCGACATCATTCTGCTGGCCGATCACTTCATGGCCAAATACGCGGCCGAGAACGGCAAGAAGGTGACCAAGTTTTCGAACGAGGCGCTCGATCTGCTGATGCGTCACCGCTGGCC
>Ga0172375_10008930_pt1 | contig 13347 bp, 20 predicted proteins | sample LakKiv1m_FD_114537 | JGI IMG/M metagenome (GOLD analysis project Ga0172375, IMG submission 114537) | Freshwater microbial communities from Kabuno Bay, South-Kivu, Congo - kab_092012_11.1m | ecosystem: Environmental > Aquatic > Freshwater > Lake | place: Democratic Republic of the Congo...
TAAAGATTAGGAGAAGCAATTGTTCCAGAAGCAGCAGATGCAGAAGTCACAATAGCGTCTGCAGCATTATAACTTTCTGCAAAAGTATATGCCTGACCAGCAGTAGAAAGACTTGGAGATGCATCGGTATATGCACCAGCAGCACCAAGACCAAATGCACCACCAAATTGTACATTTGAACCACTAGTAGAATATGTTGCTCCGATTCTACTTGATTGAATAGCAGCACCTTGGACGGTCAGTTGTACAGAGTCGGTAATTTTAGATGTGATTTCAGCGGCACTAACAGGAATGGTAAAGAATAACGAAAAAACTAATAGAAGTTTTCTCATTTTCGTTTTTGAACACTGCAAGTATTTAGTTTTAGTAACTGCTAAATAATAAAAAGAGTTCTTGTTGAAATGGTCTGGTCGGCAAAATACAAAAAATCAATCGACTGTGACAATCCTAAAGGTTTTAGTCAAAGAGCTCACTGTCAAGGACGTGAGAAAAAATCTGATGTCAAAGAGGAATCTTTGACAGAGGCTCCACGTATTGCCAGAAAACCAGGGCAACCTGCAGGTTCAAAGAAACATTCCGATTTGTACACGGATGAAAATCCAAAGGATACGATTCACGGATTAGGTTTCAAAGATGTGGCTACTGCAAAACAATCTGTAACTAAAATCAGAAAGTCGGGCAGATCACACGCTCACAAAATCCAGGCAGCAATCGCAATGGAACAACGTGCACGTGCATCAGGCAAAAGTTCAGAAGCTGCAGTTTTTAGAAGTTTCATTGATTTAATGAAAGAAAAAACAAAACAAATGAATGAAGAAGGCCTTCGTGATTGGTTTGGTAAATCCAAATCAAAAGACGGCAAAGGTGGTTGGGTTAACGTGGTTACTGGCGGAACTTGTGCAAGTGATGAACCAGGTGAGGGAACCCCTAAGTGTGTCTCCTCTGCAAAGAGGGCTAGTATGACAAAAGCAGAGAGATTATCGGCAGCAAGAAGGAAGAAAGCTGCTGATCCTGGCCAACAACAAAAGTCAGGAGCTGCGAAACCAACCTACGTCTCAACCGATTCACCATCGAAAAAGAAAAAGATGAAAGAAGAACTGAACATCCAAGAGGAATCGGACAAAAAAGGTAAAGGTAGTGGTACTAAAGATGCTTGTTACCATAAGGTCAAGTCTCGTTACAGTGTTTGGCCCTCCGCATATGCCTCTGGAGCGTTAGTCAAGTGTCGTAAAGTAGGTGCAGCCAACTGGGGTAATAAGTCAGAAGAGTGGGCATTTGAGTTTAACGATAATTATCACAGAGATTTAATTGAGAAATGTTGGCCTGGTTATGAAAAGAAAGGTATGAAGACAATGTTTGGAAAGAGATATCCAAATTGTGTCAAAAAAGAAGAGACTGAACTTCAAGAGAAGATTGAAAGATACAACGAAATTGGTCAAACAGTGATAACCATGATCAGATGGAGAGGCAAGTATTACAAGTTGCAATTTTTCTTCCCTGGCCCTAAGTTTCCAACACGTAAAGAAGTAACGGTTCAGGTTCAGAAGTTCTACCCAGACGCGGTTGTAATGTCTCACGCACCCTCTGAGACAGATCCTACGGAGCCAACCATCAGAGTCGCAGAGGAGACCCTGCCAGACGGTCCTGCGCCTGGTATGAGAAACCCTCAGAAACCAAAGAAGACACCTCAGGGCGGGGACAAGAGACCAGGCCTGGCAGAGAAAATATCAGAACAATTGGAGGATAAAGAACGCAAAGGTTCTGATTATAGAGGTAGAGATTATGGCCCTAAAAAACCAGATGTAAAAATTCCTTTGCGGGGTGTAATGCAAAGTCCTCTTGATCCAGTGAAGCCTAAGCTTGCCGACTCCGTTGAACCAGAAGGTGAACAGATTGATGAGGTTGCAGCGTGGCAACGCAGTGCAGGGAAAAAAAAATCTGGGGGTCTGAACGAAAAGGGACGTAAGTCTTATGAAAGAGAAAATCCTGGAAGCGACCTTAAGGCACCTTCAAAGAAGGTTGGAAATCCCCGCAGGGCGTCATTTTGTGCCAGAATGAAAGGGATGAAGAAAAAACTGACCTCCGCAAAAACTGCAAATGATCCAGATTCAAGGATCAATAAATCACTTAGAGCTTGGAACTGTTAATGAAAACATTCAATCAATTTCAAGAATCCGCAGGAGATAAGTTCTCCAAAATGACAGATGCACAATTCAGAGATTGGCAAAGATCCAATCCTGGTGGTGCAGAGAAAGCTCAAAGGTTAAGAGATGCAGCTCGTTCAGCAACACCTAAACCAACTGGTTCAGGTCCACAGTTACCTAATGTGCCAAGGCAAGGACAAGTAACCAGAGCCGATGTTCAAGGCAGAACTCCTGCTGCACAGAGAGCAGCTTCAGGAATGGGTGGATACAGACCTGGTGTTGGTGTCACACCAGATTTTAAATTAGATCCAAACTTCAAACCACCCTCACCGCCACAACCTTTAAGGCGGGCTGGTGTTGGTATTGCCTCTAGAGTATTACCTGCTCTTGGTCGTACAGTTGTCGGTGCAGTCGCTAGACATCCTGTTGGTGCTGCTGTAGTTGGTACAGGTTTGGCAGCGTACGGCGCATATAAATTAGCACAAAGGATGAATCAAAATACAAGAGCTCCAAAAGAATGAAAACATTCCAACAGTTTCAACGCGATTTACAAGAGGCAATCCCAGCTCTTGCACCTCTTGTTCCCTATGTGTTACCTGCGGCCGCAGCTGCGCTAGGCGCTGCTGGTATGGTTTATCAGGCAAGGAAAAAACAACCACCTCAACCCTCACCTGATTATGGGCAAGGTGGTGAAACAGCTAAACCAAGAAAACCCGCCGTCCAACGTGGAAGACTTGATCCTAATGAGGTCTATAGACGTAGAAGGCAGGAACTGAATAGACAAGATGCACGAGCTAGAGCACAAGAAAGAGCTGAAAGAGGAATTGATGACCTGATTGGTTCAGACGCAGAAAGAAAGGCAGCTGCAGATGCAAGAAGACAAAACCAAATTCTCTCCAGACAACAATCAACACGTCGTAGAATGGATCAAGCAGGTCAAAATATTCCACCAGAACACAGAGCAGATTAAGATTTACATCAATAATTAAGAAATAATGTATCTTATAGATACAGCTCTACCATTTTTGTCTCTATGGATCCATCCCTAATTAGCCTTTACATAACCGTTCTGGTTTTTTCAGCAATGGTTTGGTATGCTGGATTAGAAGGTACGATGCGCGTTTTCACATATATTGAGTTGACTTTAAAGTATTCCCATATTAAACTTCAAATGTTCTTTATGAAACGCAAGTTGGAAAAACAACTTGGTATCACAAATAGAAACTAATGACAAAAGAAAGAGAACTATCTGACCTTAAGTTAGATAGAAAGGAATGCCCTAAATGTGGGGCTGTCTGGTTGAACGGTCAACATCTCTGGAGAGGAACTGGAAATAGAGGAAGTGAACTGGATCTAGCCGGTTTAGTTTGCAATAGTTTTGGGGATGATACTTGTGTCAATCCACTCAGAGGTATAGAAGGTGGAGATACTTGGGAAAAAAGAATGAGTTCTCTTGATTCACTGAGGAGGATTATGATTGATGGCTCATCGAATGACTGAAATACATCCTGCAAAACCAATTACAAAAGAAGAGTGTCAGGATTTAATCGATGCTGCAATTAGACGCCACAATCGTAACGCTAGCATTATTTCTATGTTTGTCGGTTGGTTCGTTCTTGCTTTATTTGCTGAAGGTCTCCTAGGACTTATTGGAATCATACCTCCCCTACTACCATGGCTCAAAATCACATTGAACTAATTGGTTGTATTTTACTTTTAGTTTTTGCGGGCACAATGTTCTATCAAGGTGCGATGATTATGAGGGGTCATCGTGGATACACTCACAGAAATTATATGACGATCGAATCTGAAAACGTTAGAAGAAGACTAGAAAAGTTGTTGAAGGACAAATGAAACCTTACGTTTTAGTCGCCTGTTTTTTGCCACTGGCCATCATCTACATAATAATGAAGTTTTCAGTATGGATTGCAAGCATAGAATCTGAGAGGAAATATGTCAGAAGCGACTCCAAACTTCCACACGGACCTTATTTGGAAAACCCGTATGAAGACGTTGATGAAGATGACGAAGAATATGGAAGTAAAACAGATTATAGATGAAACGATTTACAAATACTATTCGGAAAAAGGCCAAGATGTGCCTAGATGGAGAGTTACAAAAGATCCTCAATGGTGGATTGATTACTTGAATGAACTTGGTATAGAACAATGACTATGATATGACACCAGAAAATTTTCCGTGGGGAGTGTTTTGTATTCTAGGATCGGGATTATGTTTTACAGCATACGTAATTTACTACATACTACGTATGGCTTTTGAGGAAATGCGAGATGAGCAAGTCCCCCAACAAAAAATCCAACAAGACTCCAAAACAGTCCAAACAGAATCAGGGAAACGCAACGTCTAAAAAAGCTAAGAATGGAGGCAAGAAACGGTGATTTCATTTATTGCATTTGTGATTATAGGATTGGTAGAGGTTGGACCTAACGTTTGTAAACTTGATTATATGCGTTATGTCGATGTGCAATCAGTTACTATGCCCTGCGACATTATTCAAAAAATTACCAAAATTCCAGTAGATCACTCAATATGAAAGACCCCTACGTATACAGAATCCGTTCGATCGCAAAGGTAGTAGATGGCGACACTATTGACGCTGATATTGATTTGGGTTTTTCTATTTCCCTTACTAAGCGAATTCGTCTTGCGGGCATTGACACGCCGGAAAGTAGAACAACAGATGCAAGAGAAAAGAACCTTGGACTCGAATCGAAAGAGTGGCTTAAAAAAAGATTAGAGTTTGCTAAAGACATCATCATACGCACTGAGAAACCAGATAGTACAGAGAAGTATGGTCGTATTATCGGTCATTTGTTCATTAATAATGAAGATCAATCATTGAATAATCAAATGATCTCTGAAGGTTACGCTTGGCCTTACGACGGCGGTACAAAAAAGAAAGACTTTGTAGAACTTTTAAGTAGAAGAAAAAAGTGAGTTGATTAATGAGTGATAATGTATACCTGGGTAACCCAAACCTTAAGAGGGCCAATACCCCAGTTGAATTTACAAAAGAACAGATTCAGGAATTCATTAAGTGTAAAGAAGATCCTGTCTACTTTGCAAAGAATTACATCCAGATTGTTTCTCTTGATGAAGGTTTGGTACCATTCAAACCCTATCAGTTTCAGGAAAAATTAATCAAGAGATTTCATAAAAACAGATTCAATATCTGTATGATGCCGCGACAGACTGGTAAATCCACCACGTCTGTTGCATATCTATTGCATTACCTTATTTTTAATGACAGTGTAAACGTTGGCATTCTCGCAAACAAGGCCTCAACTGCAAGAGAACTTTTAAGTCGGTTACAACTTGCATACGAAAACCTTCCGAAATGGATGCAACAAGGTATTCTGGTTTATAATAAAGGGTCAATGGAGTTGGAAAATGGCAGTAAGATATTGGCAGCTTCTACATCTGCGTCTGCTGTCAGAGGTATGTCGTTTAACATCTTGTTCCTCGACGAATTCGCTTTCGTTCCAAACCATATTGCAGACTCATTCTTTGCCTCTGTTTATCCTACTATTACTTCTGGTAAGAAAACAAAAGTTATAATGGTCTCAACGCCCCACGGTATGAATCATTTCTACCGTTTGTGGCACGATGCAGAAAGAGGTCAAAATGAATACGTCCCTACATCAGTTCACTGGTCTGAAGTGCCAGGTAGAGACGAAAAGTGGCGACTCCAAACAATCAAGAACACAAGTGAACAACAGTTCCGTGTAGAATTTGAATGTGAGTTTCTTGGATCAGTTGACACTCTGATCAATCCAGCAAAACTCAGATCTTTGGTGTATGACAGACCACTCAAATCTAGTAATGGGCTAGATGTTTATCAAGAACCAGAAAAGAATCACGATTACGTTTGTACCGTTGACGTGGCTCGTGGAGTTGAGAATGATTACTCTGCATTTGTCATTGTAGATATCACGTCGTTCCCACATCAAGTTGTTGCAAAGTATCGAAATAATGAAATCAAACCGATGTTGTTTCCATCGATTATCTTTGACACGGTAAAGGCTTACAACAATGCCTGGGTGTTATGTGAAGTGAATGATATTGGTGATCAGGTTGCATCGATTTTAAATTATGACCTTGAATACGCTAATCTACTTCAGTGTTCGATGCGAGGTAGAGCTGGTCAAATCGTAGGTCAGGGATTTTCTGGAAAGAAAACTCAGTTGGGTCTTAAGATGTCCAAGGCGGTCAAGGCTCTTGGGTGTTCAAATCTTAAGACGATGATTGAAACTGATAAAGTCTTGTTCAAAGATTATGAGCTTATCAGTGAACTCACTACATTCATCGCAAAGAGAAACTCATTTGAGGCAGAGGACGGTTGCAATGACGACTTGGCAATGTGTCTGGTCATCTACGCTTGGTTAGTCGCACAAGACTACTTTAAAGAACTAACAGATCAAGATGTAAGAAAAAGGTTATATGAAGAACAGAGAGATCAGATCGAGCAAGATATGGCTCCGTTTGGTTTCATCAGTGATGGTCTTGATGATGATGTTATTAAAGAAGACGACGGAACTGTATGGAGAAAAACTGATTTAGATGATATCAATTCTACATACGGTGATATGAACTTTATGTGGGAGTATCATTAATGAATCTGGATGATCAGTTCGATCTCGATCATTTATTTCTTAGTCAAAGGCAATGCAGAGTATGTGGTGAGATAAAAGATCTCATTGATGGTTTTTATTTGACAAGAAAAGGTAGAGGTGATATACCGTCAGCCTATTCTTATGAGTGTAAAAGTTGCACAATTAAAAGAGTCGTTGTGAGTAGAATGACGAATAAAGTCTTGAATAGGTGGGAATATCCAGACTGGTAGTGTGTTCACGGGCGGTTTCCCCACTTGAAAGAGTGCTAAACAATAAATAAATTTAGATCAAAAACTGAAACTACTAGAGGAAATCAGATGGCTGGTTTAGGCTTAGTATCTCCTGGAATTAAAGTAAGAGAGGTTGATCTTACTCGTGGTGGAATTACGGGCGTACAGGACCTTACTGGTGCCATCGCCGGTCCCTTCACTCAGGGTCCTATCAACGAACCAATTCTTATTGAGAACGAAAAAGATTTAGTTGACACCTTTGGTGAACCCCAAGAGACAAGTAATCAGTATGAATACTGGATGAGTGCTGCTTCTTATTTGTCATATGGCGGTTTCCTGCGTGTTGTAAGAACAGATCATAGTAATCTTGTCAACGCAAACGCTGCTGTAGATACAGGTGCTGGATCATCTGTAACAACTTTAAAAATCAAAAATACTGAAGATTATTTCAATAGTTTTGATGACGCAACAAACTTTTACTGGGCGGCCAAAAACCCAGGCACTTGGGCTAATGATCTGAAAGTCTGTGTCATTGACGCAAAAACAGATCAGACATTGACTGGTATCACCACATCAGGCATCGTGGTTGGTGCTGCGGTAACTCAAGCATTTGGTGGTGTGCAAGTTGGTGGTATTGGTACATCACTGACACTTAACGGTCACCTCAAGGGTATTGTAACTGGTATTGGTTCATCATCGATTGATGTCAAAGTTGTCAGTCAGGTATCCACATCTGGAACTGTTACTGACGCTGATTACACTAAGGGTGGAGCCTTTGCATTCAAAACTACAAGTGTTTTGAATATCTCAGGTGCCACTGGTTCAGCCACAACGTCGATCACAGTATCAAGAACATATGCTGGTACAAGCGCCGGCGCTATCGGTGTTGGTACTCAAATTCTCCTCTATAATACTGTTTCGGGTTATAGTAGTCTTGTTATTGACCAAGCTGGTGGTCAGGCACTCGCGATCGGCGCTACTGGTGTAAACCTCTCTAGCACCTCTGGTCTTGGTACAATCGGTTCAGGCACTGCCAATCTTCTCTTGATTGGTGCTGAATTGATTGGTATTGGTGTCACTATCGTTAGTGCAACAGGTTTCGTAGGATTTTCAACAAGAGGTATCGACGGAACAACTGAAGCAGCCCATAATGACGGTACTTCAGTCAATGTCTTAACTAACGCTGGTGCCGCAACAACTGTAAGAGTCTCCCAGTCTTCAAGCTCCGACACCACATTAGAAATCAATTCTCTAGGAGGAATTGATGTAGATGATTATATCAGAGTTCAGACTGTTGGAGTTGGAACAACAGGTGAAATTTTAGAGGTAACTGGAATCACCACCAACTCTGCACTAACTCCGAACACTGCTCTTGATTTCTATGAGGCTCAAACTCTGGGTCTGACAAATGCCACGGTATTCTGGACTTCTGTTGCTCCCAAACCTCAGACATCCCAATATGCTGCTGGTAGAAATTCAAGATTCGACGAAATTCACGTTGTAGTTGTTGATGATAGTGGTAAGATCACTGGTAGTTCAGGTCAAATTCTTGAGGAATTTGTAGGACTGTCGAAAGCTCAAGACGCAGTTCAGTTTAACACTCCTAATTTCTACAAGGATTACGTTGCTGAAAATTCTGAATATGTGTTTGCTGGTTTTGCTCCTAATGGGACTCCAACAGGATTCTCCACTGGAAATACTGCCTTCAGCGCTGCTGCCTCTGCTTGGGGTCAAGTAGCACAGAACGTTGTATTTGCTGGTATTGGTAGATCAGTCTTCTCACTTCAGGGTGGTAAAAACGAAGGTGGCAGTTTTACAGCCCCAACGTTCACTGCAACCTTAGGTGATCTGATGACTGGTTATGATGAGTTCTCAAATATCAGAGAGTATCCAATTGATTATTTAATTATGGGCCCTGGTCTTTCCAGCAGAGATGAAACTGTCGGTAAGGCAAACAAACTTGTTAATATTGCTGAAAATAGAAAGGATTGCATTGCTGTTATCTCTCCAAGAAGAGCTGACGTATTAAGTGGTGATGTGCCTCTGACAAACTCTGATACTCAAACTAACAACATTCTCAATACAATGAATCAGGTGAGTTCATCCTCATACGCAGTTCTTGATTCTGGTTACAAATATACCTTTGATCGTTTTAATAACAAGTTCCGTTATATCCCTTGCAACCCTGATGTTGCAGGTTGTATGGCTAGAACATCGATTAACTCATTCCCCTGGTTCTCCCCAGCTGGTACCGCTCGCGGTGTGATCAACAACGCCGTAAAACTTGCGTACAACCCATCGCAAGCTCAAAGAGATTTACTTTATGTTAAGAGAGTTAATCCAATTATCGCTTCGCCTGGTCAGGGCATCATTCTGTTTGGTGATAAGACTGCACTCGCATTTGTTTCCGCCTTCGATCGTATCAACGTTCGTCGTCTGTTCCTGAACTTGGAGCAGGCGATTGAGAGAGCGGCTAGAGCTCAACTGTTTGAGTTCAATGATTCAATCACGAGAGCGAACTTTGTTAACATTGTTGAACCCTTCCTCCGTGATGTACAAGCTAAGAGAGGTCTTACTGACTTCCTTGTAGTTTGTGATGAGTCCAACAACACGCCCGATATCATTGATGCTAATGAATTCCGTGCTGACATCTTCTTGAAGCCAGCGCGCTCCATCAACTTCATCGGACTGACCTTCGTTGCTACACGCACTGGAATCAGTTTCGAAGAAGTAGTCGGCACAGTCTGATTATTAAATAGTATCAACTAATCATCTAACAGGAGAAAAAAACAATGCCTCAGCAAATCCCCAATACAGGGGCTAACGCGAGAACCCTGGATACCTTCAAGAGTAAACTCCTTGGTGGTGGTGTACGTCCCAATTTCTTTGAGTGCGAACTAAAGTTTCCCTCTCTGGCGATCGATGATAATGATGTAAGTGACAGATCACGATTCCTTGTAAAAGGTGCAAATCTTCCCGCTTCAATCATCGCTCCTATTTCAATTCCTTTTAGAGGAAGAGAACTGAAGATTGCTGGTGAAAGAACCTTTGACACTTGGACTGTCACTGTAATGAACGATAGCAATTTCGTTCTCAGAGATGCATTCGAAAAGTGGATGAATCTTATCAACAAACACGTTGATAATGCTGGTGAGGTCAATCCCACCATCTATCAGCAGGAAGCTTATGTCCATCAACTGGGTCGTGCTCCGATCACGAATCGCACAGCCCAACCAGTTGCGTCTGGAAATACCATTCCCATTTTGAGATCATATCATTTCCATGGCGTGTTCCCCACTAATATCTCAGCTATCGAACTGTCTTACGATTCAAACAACGTAATTGAAGAGTTCACTGTTGAACTTCAAGTTCAGTGGTGGGAGGCCTTGAATGCTCAGGGACAAGCCGTCGTTCGTTAATAAATAGACTATAAGATAACCCTGACAAAATGGCTAAATTATTTGGTTTCTCCATAGAGGGGGCTAACGGGGATAATCTGCCTCGTGGTGCGGTTTCTCCTGTTCCGCAAAACGATGCAGATAAATCCGATTACTTTGTAAGTAGTGGCTTCTATGGTCAATACGTTGATATTGAAGGTGTATTCAGAAATGAATATGATTTAATCAGAAGATATAGAGAGATGTCTCTTCATCCTGAATGTGATGAGGCTATCGAAGATGTTGTAAACGAAGCAATTGTTTCAGATCTCAGCGACACCCCAGTTGAAATCGATCTTCAGAATTTAAATGTTGGTGATAATATAAAGAAAATTATCAGAGACGAATTCAAATATATTAAAGACTTATTGGATTTCGATTCAAAAGCACACGAAATCTTCCGCAACTGGTACATTGATGGAAGATTGTATTACCATAAAGTTGTGGATTTACAGAATCCAAACGCTGGTATTCAAGAACTCAGATATATTGATGCACTCAAAATTAAGTATGTTCGACAGACTAAGAAGAAAGATCCTGCGATTCTTGCAGCGACAAAACTGGCTGACACTGTTAATGGTTTTGCGAATCAGGCCAATCTGACACCTGAACTTGAAGAATATTTTGAATTCAATCCATCGAATGGAAAAGGATCATACTATCCTACTAATGCAGGGGGTGGTACAAATGTCAAAATTGCAAAAGATGCGATTACATACTGCACATCTGGTCTTGTAGATCGCAATAAACATCTTACACTTTCCTGGTTACATAAAGGTATAAAGGCTCTCAATCAACTTAGAATGATTGAAGATTCTCTTGTCATTTATAGATTGTCACGTGCACCAGAGAGAAGAATTTTTTACATCGATGTTGGTAATCTTCCCAAGGTTAAAGCGGAACAATATCTGCGTGAAGTAATGAATCGTTATAGATCTAAGTTGGTCTACGATGCAAACACTGGTGAGGTTCGTGACGATAAAAAGTTTATGAGTATGTTGGAAGATTTTTGGCTTCCAAGAAGAGAGGGTGGACGTGGCACAGAAATCACCACTCTGCCAGGTGGTCAAAATCTTGGTGAGATCACAGATATTCAATATTTTCAGAAGAAACTTTACAAGTCTTTGGGTGTGCCTGAGTCAAGACTAGGTGCAGATGGTGGATTTAATCTGGGTCGATCCTCTGAGATTTTAAGAGACGAACTTAAATTCAGTAAATTTGTTGGTCGTCTTCGTAAAAGATTCTCCAATATGTTCTTGGATATCTTGAAAACTCAACTTCTTCTCAAGAATGTTGTAACACCAGAAGACTGGTCAAGAATGTCAGAGCACATTCAGTTTGATTATGTCTACGATAATCACTTTGCCGAACTCAAAGAAAGTGAATTGTTCCAAGAGAGAATGAATAATGTCGCACAGGCTGAACAATACGTTGGTAAATATTTCTCACAAGATTATGTAAGACGTAAGTTACTTCGTCAAACTGATGAAGAAATCGTTGAACAAGATCGTATCATTGGTGCAGAAATTGAGGCTGGATTCTATCCTGACCCATTAATGATGCAACAAATGGATCTTGCAAATCAGGCGGTTGATTTACAAAGTAAGTCTCAACCTCCATCTACCAAAGATCCAGAAATTGATGGTAGTGCAACTGAGGCCCCTGAAGGAGGGGAAATATAAATAATTGGTAGTGTATTAACATTATTGTGGATTCTTTAAATTTACTTGATTTGGTGCTTAATGATGCACCTGCACACGAAATTAGTGATGCAATCAAAGATGTTCTGTATGCAAAAGCTGCAGACAGACTTGAAGCCGGGAGACCTGTAGTTGCTGCAGATCTTTTTGGTGATGAAATTGAATATGAAGAGGATGAAGATTCAACTCAAGAGGAAGAGGATGTCTAACCCAAGGATTAAACCATTAGGTAATGAATCAAACTTAACTACTGGTATTGGAAACAGCACCACTGTTGGTAGTGCTACAGTAGTGAGAGTGGTGAATTCCTCTGGTGGCAGTGTAGTTGTTGGTCTTCAGACCGCTGGTTTTGTTGGTTTTTCAACGTTCACAATGTTGAATAATACAACTGAAATGGTTGTCAAGAGAGCTGACGATCTTATCCATGTAACTGGTGGAACGGTTCAAGTTACAAAAGTAGGTTTTACAAACTAAAACAATGAAACTGATCAGAGAAGAAATCGAACATGTAGAGGTTATCGTTGAGGAACGCAACGGTAAAAAAAGCCTTTATATCGAAGGTGTTTTCCTCCAAGGCGACATTAGAAATCGCAATGGGAGAATGTACCCTTCACAGACACTCGCAAGAGAGGTCAGTCGTTACAATGAAGCCTTTATTCAAAAAGGTCGTGCATTGGGAGAACTAGGTCATCCTGATGGACCAACTGTTAATCTTGATAGAGTTTCTCACAAGATCACTTCTCTTTGTCAGGAGGGTTCGAACTTTGTGGGTCGTGCAAAGATTCTAAGCACACCTATGGGTAATATTGCCAAGTCACTCCTTGATGAAGGAGTAAAACTTGGTGTGTCATCACGTGGTGTTGGATCAGTAACTACTAATAATGAGGGTGTTAATGTAGTGGGAGAGGATTTTATGCTCGCCACTGCAGCTGACATCGTTGCAGATCCGTCCGCTCCAGATGCATTCGTTGCCGGCATTATGGAAGGAAAAGATTGGGTCTGGGATGGTGGTATTCTTCGTGAGAGAATCGCAGAAAAGACCTACAAAAAAATCAACACACTTGTTGATTCACGTCAACTTCAAGAAAATAAATTAAAGCTTTTCCAAGATTTCTTGGGAAATCTGTAAGTTATAAATAAAGATAGATTAATTACACTTATAAAGTCTTAATCGGAGAGTTCAAATGTCCCGTGGTCAAAAA